>Ga0114945_10000150_pt1 | contig 41436 bp, 34 predicted proteins | sample OV2TP3_FD_87194 | JGI IMG/M metagenome (GOLD analysis project Ga0114945, IMG submission 87194) | Hot spring microbial communities from Beatty, Nevada to study Microbial Dark Matter (Phase II) - OV2 TP3 | ecosystem: Environmental > Aquatic > Thermal springs > Hot (42-90C) | place: USA: Beatty... | reverse complement strand
ATGCTCGAGCTTGGCGATGAGCTCGGCCTCGCGAAGGAAGCGCTGGGTGAGCTCGGGGAGAGAGAAGAGGGACTCCTCGAGGACCTTGACGGCGACGGGGCGGCGAAGGGAGAGCTGGGTGGCGCGGTAGACGCGACTGGCGGATCCCCGGCCGAGGAGGACTTCGAGGCGAAAGTCCCCCAACGTCTGCCCCACCAGACGGTCGTTCACTACTTCTTCTCGAACCCCACGAGGCTCATCTCCGATTCGAAGTCGGGTCCCTTGGAGGAGCTTTTCACCAGTCCGCCGGGGACGTCCTCGCAGGTCCACGTCTTCGTCACGAGCTTCTTGTCCGTTTCCGTCTGAATCCAAGCGCACCGAAGTTTTTTCCCGGCGATCTCAAGCTCCTCCTGGCCTCTTCCCACCTCCTTCGCCGCGGGTTCCACATCCGAAATCTTGACCTTCGATTCCGTCGTCGTCGGCTCCGCGGGAGTCGGCTTCACGACCCGCGTGTCGATCCGGAATACGAGCTCGTCCGCCGTCTTCTTGACGAGCGTCCGCTTGCTCGACGATTCGCTCTCGATCCCGCCCGATTTCGAGACGAGGCGGTGCTCTGCCCAGGACCCTTCGCCGCACTGGGTCCAAGGGTTCTCGATCTTGGGAGACTCGATCCAGCGGAAGCTCTCCGCGATCCCCGCCATCGCCTTCTGATGGTCCTTCGCCGAGCGAGCCTCGACCCACTGGCAAAGTTTCGCGACTTTCTTGTCGAGAGCGAGAAATACCGCGAGGTAGGTCAGGGACCACTCCTTGTATTCCCAGAGGTAGATGCGTTGGAGCCGCCCGTCGGGGAGCTTTTGCTCCTCCTTGAGTTCGAGTTTCTTGCTTCCCTCGTTCTTCTTGAGTCCCTCTTCGAACTGCTTGACGTACTCCTCCAGCGAGACCGCCGATTCCTCCACCGCAAGACAACCGCAGACGTTGGCTTTGGCCTCTACGAATTCGCAGAGTCCTCCGCTCCAGCGCCACTCCAGTTGCGCCCCGGTTCGGAGCTTTCCCCAATCGGCGGCGGGAATCGAGAACGTCAGTTTCAGCCCGTGGTTGACATAGGTCTTTCCGTCCTTGATCTCCTCCTGCGCGGCCAGGAAAAGCGCCATCAATGCGAACATGGTTGTTCCCACCTCCGGTTCATTTCTTTTCGACGAATCGAACGAGCTCCGTGGAAGTCTTTCCCCCCGCGGTTTCGACCGTGGACTTCACCAATCCGGCGGGAACCTTCGGGGAGGTCCAGGCGATCGACGTGGAGCGAGGAGTCTTCGCCGTCGTCTTCTCGCATTCGAACTCGCCCGCCCCCACCTTCACGTTGTCCGTCTCCTTCTTGATGTCCGGCGTTTCCCCGCTTGGGTACTCTTCCGTGTTCGGGTCGACGGCAACCTCGACGACCGTTTCCGTCTCTCGTCCGTTCTGAACGGCGACGCGGGAGAGGAGAGTATAGCCGGCGTCGGACTTCTTGAGCAGTTCCAGCGTCGTGGAGGATTCCTTTTTGGTTCCGCCCTCCTCCGAGATCACGCGGTACACCACGGTCGTCCCCGGGGCCCATTCCTTCCAGCGATGCTGGCGTACGCGGATGGGGGCGGGTGCTCGGCTGCCGCTCCCGTCTCCGGCCTGAAAGCCTTCCGCGATCTTCCGAAGGGCGGGTTCGTTGAGGGCCCAGTGTTCCTCGGGGCTCCAAAGGGCGAGCTCCGCACTCTTGCGATCCCGGACGGTGCAGAAGAGCGAAAGGTATCGCAGCCCCCGATCGCCGAACTTGAGCCGATATTCGGCGAGCCACCAGTCTCCGATCCGACCGGCGGGCTTCTCGCTCTTGAGCGTTCGAAAATCGGCGATCCCCTCCTGTTTGGACCAAGAGGTCATTCTCCATTCGGCTTGCTCCTTCGCGGCTCGGTCCGTGGGCGCCAGGACGAGGACCCCGCCGAGCTCGGATTCGTCCCGACCGAGTTCGCACGCCGTCTTGGGCCAGCCGAACTCGAAGTCCTTGATGCGAAGGAAGAACTTCTTCTTGTCGGGAATTCCGAGACGGATTCCATGTTCCGCCTGGGCGAAGACTCCGTCGGAAATCTCTTGGGACAGAAGCGCCAGAAGTGCGACGCAGGCCATGAAGAGGGAGTATACGACAAGCGGAAGCGGCCAGGAAGACTCCCCTACTCCCCCAAGATCCTCCGGATCGCCGAGAGGTTTTTCTCGGTAAGCGCTTCCGACGGCAAGAGTCTCCGCGCGATCGCGCGCGCATCGAGTCCTTCCGTCGCGTGGAGCTCCAGGACTTGCCGCTCCTCAGGAGTTCGGTTCTTGGGAACGACGATGCGCTTCTCCCAATGGCGGTGAAGAGTCGAGAAGCGAGGCTTCAGCATCGCGCGAAGTTGGGCCTCGGCCCGAGAGAGGCGGGTATAGACGCTCTTGGGCTTGATCCCCTCGAGCTCCGCGATGCGTTCGGGATCCAGCCCGTCGCAGTACACGGCCAGAAGCACTCGCCGATGATCGTCCCCAATGCCGGCGATCGCGCGATAGAGTTCGCGGTGGTTTTCCCTGCGGATCAGTTCCTCCAGGGAGGTCGGGGTCGGCGCGGGCTCCCCGTACGCCTCCAATTCGTCCAAGGACTGTACGCCTTTCCTGCGGCGGAAGTAGGTGACGGCGACATTGCGCGCGATCGCGCGGGCGTAGGCTTCCCGGTCGCGGACACCGCCGCGATGGGCGCTCTTCGCGACGGCCAGGGCGATTTCCTGCTCCAACTCCTCTTGTTCATGCTCGGCGAGGCGGTATTTTGTCCGCAAGAAACGCGCGGCGGATTCCAAGAGAGGGCGAAGCTCGTCGTCCATTCCTCGCATTCTTGCATTCGAGATCGATTTCGTGGAGAAATACGGCCGCGCCGGCGACTCCATCAGTAGAGTTGCGGAGAAATCGCTATGAACCTTGCGTCCATCTTCTGGCTGTCCTTGGTCGCGCAGGATCCCGTTCCGTCGGTCGAAGAGATTGTCCGAAAGATCGAGGAGCGGAATCGTCCCCTCGGAGCTCTCGAGGCCGAAATCGAGGTCGAAGGGGGCTTCATCGTGCAGTCGGAGGGGGCGCGGGTGATCTCGCAAAAACCAGGAAGAGGCCGGCTCCGGGCGCGCCCGGGAGAATTCGCCGCGTGGGATCTCGCCTTCGGAACGCCCGATGAGCAAAGCGTGATTCTTTCCACCATTCACGCGGCGGAAGGATCGGCCTTTCGGGTCTTTCTCCTTCAGCCATCCAAGCGCAAGTTTCTCACCGTCGCCGGACGAGGCAGCATCGCCACGGACTACGTGACGGCGGTGAATCTCCCCGTCTACACCGCCCTTCTTCTCGACGCGACGCTTCAACCGCGGTCGTTTCTCAAGGGGAAGAGCGTCGTCGCGCGGGAGGAGGACCTTCTGAAGCTGACGCGGGTGGTTCAGATCCCGTTCCAGAAGGAGCGAGTGGCCCTGACGTACTGGATCGGTTCCGACTGGATGTTTCGAGCGGTCGATGCGGAGTTCGGCGAGAAGAAGTACCGCGCCGAGGTGAAAGAGACGGTCGACGTGAAGGGGGTTCGTGTCCCTTCCCAAGTCGAATACCTCTGCGGGGAGGACCGAGTCCTCTATCGGTTCGCCAAGATTCGCGCGGTTGAAAGAGTAGAGCTTCCATCCTGGGCGCAATGGAAAGAGCTTCCGGTTCTTCTGCCGCCGGCGCTGGAGGGTTTCGAACAGAAGGCGAAAAAAGAGCCCTCCTTCGAGGCCTACTTGGGGTGGGCGACCTACCTCATGTTCAAGCGGATTGAGGGCGCGATCTTCTGGTTCGGGCTTTTCGGCGGCGATCAGGAGCTGGAGCACTACGTGAAACTGCGCGAGCCCCTGGAGCGCGCGCGCGAACTGAAGAAGGACAGCGTTGTCGCAAACGAATCGCTGGCGCTCGCCTACCTCGGACTCGGAGAGGAAAAGGCGTTTCGAGCCCTGGTAAACGAATCCCCCACGCCGCTTGCCTGCCTCCTGGCCGCCATAAGAGACGAAGAGGCAGGTCGGGGCGACGATGCTCTGGCGTGGCTGGAGCGGCCGTCCGAGGGGCTTTTCGATCGGATCCGAACGGGGATGCGGGGCCGTCTTCTCCTCCAGAAAGCAGCCACCGCGCGAGAGTTCTTGGAGATCTTCCGGCGCGAGCGTGCCAAAGCCGCACTCGACGATCTCGAGCCGCCTCCGTACTTGGAAATCGAGATCGAGGGACTCTTCCAGGCGAAGTTGAGCTTGCGAGTTCGGAAGGGCGGGTTGTGGGGCCGAACGGACGAGGATTGCGGCGAGCTGGAGGCCGTGGAGGATCCGGAGATTCGGCTGGCCCTCGCGCGCCATTGGGCCAAGTCGAAGCGTTGGGAGAAGGCCGAGGAGGAGTACCTCAAGGTCTTCCGACCGGAGTTGTCGGCAGAAGCGACGGCCGCCGTCTTCGGAAGTGAGGGAACGATGCTCCGGTTGGGGAAACGACTCCTCGAAGCTGAGGGTAAGGAAACCACGATCATCGCCGTATGTCCTCTCCTGCTCGCGACTGCGGCCGAGCGCAAGGATGGAATCGTGGCGCGATTGGCGTTGGAAAGGGTGCTACGGCATTTGAACGGACTCGACCGCAAGACGACGATCGGTTCCTTCGAAGCCAAGCTCTTCTGCACCGCGATTGCCCGCGCGACTCGGGCCGGGATGGATGTGTCCTCCCTCCTCACGGCTCTCCTGGAGCATCTGCCGAGGGCGTTTTTTTCCGACCGGCCGCAGGTTACTCCGGAGTTGCTCGAAGCGATCCGGGCCGTATCGGGAGGAGACGAAACCAAGCTTTTCCTGTTGATCCTGGAGCGGCTCCATCCGGACGAACCCATGCTCCGGGATCTCGGGGTCGATAAGGCTAGTTTCCGGAGCTTCCTTCGGAACCGCGTGGATTCGAATCGCGCGGGCCGCGATGATTACGAGTCGCTCGCCCATCTCGTGGCCTCGGACTTCAACAGTTTCGAAAAGAGATTCCCGGCCGATTTGGACGAGGATATGGCGCGCCTGGCGAGAGGAGTGGAGAAGTTTCCGGACGCCGATCAAGCCCTCGAAATCCTGGGCGATTTCCACTATGTCGGTCGCCAGGCCTATCGAAAAGCCGCGGACTTCTACGCCAAGGCGCTCGAAATCCGATTGGATCAAGGCAGGATGGGGAGCATGTACGGGACGGGCGGCGCGCGCGCGGAGTGGTCTCGTGGCCACACGTTCACCTTGAGATTGGCGATTGCCCTCCGAGCCGCGGGCGATGGGGCCGCCGGAAAGAAGATCATCGAGAGGTTCCGCACCCATCCTCGGGCTTCCGAGTACCCCTGCACCGACAAAGCGATCGCGGACATGCTCTTCCTATTGGATCCGACGGCAGCCCTTCGATTTCTCGTGACGAAATATGCGAAGGAGCGAACCCTTGGAAACGCCGGAGCGGTGGATGGATTCCTCGAGGAGCAGGGCCGGCACTTCGAAGCCTACGCTTGGGGTGTGGCGACGGGCCAGCCGCGGGAGAAGAACCGCGTCCAGGCGCTCTTGGTCGCGGCGAGCGAGACGCGATTCGAGGCGAAGATCGACCCTCTGCTCTTCGAGGCGCATCAAGGCGAAGAGAAACTCCGGTCGGTCGAAGCGGAATGGCGCAAGGGGTTGGGGGGCGCTCCCGCGGCGCGAGACGGGTGGATCGCCGCCCAGCTTGCGGAGGCCCTCCGCCTCCTGAAGAAGGGGGAGTTCACCATCAATCCGGCGGAGGACCGGAGCCTCATTCCCTTTCTTCGGCGTCTCGTTACCGCGGGCCAAGCCAAAGCGGCGGCGGAAATTTTCCTGGCGGCGTGCGACAAGATCTCGAATCCTTCGAGCTACTATCCCACGCTCGCGGAGCTGGCGGGGGGAGATCATGAACTTCTCTATCGCCTGATCGCCCCGATCGGACGAGGGCTCGAGTCGTTTGAATCCGTCGGCCTATCTCCGGCCCAGGCGCTGGCTCTCGCGCTTACGCGTATCCAGGATGAGAAATACGATCGGCACGACTTCCTGCTGGTTGCGGATTTCGTCCGGAAACACCCTCGAGATCGGGACGATCTCCGGTCCTTCCTCGAGAGAGGCGCAGAGAGATTCCCCGAGGAGGGGCGGATTTGGGAATCGCTCGGGGACGACCACTATGCGGGAGGGAGATTCGCGGAGGCGCTTCCAGCCTTTGCGCAGGCCTCGGAATGCACGAGCTTCGGGGCGTACACCGGTTTCGAATGGAGGGCGAATCACGACAAGTATGCGCCCGAGCAACATCTCCCCATCAAGATCGCGTGGGCGGCCGTGGCCTCCAACCGGAAGGAAGAGGGAAGCCGGACTCTGGATCGCTTCGTCGATCGCTTGGCGAGACTCTTGGCGAAGCAGCAGGAAAAGAAGTTCTCGGAAGGGACCGACGTCCCGTCCGGATCGTTCGCCTTCGGAGTCGCGTACGAGATGGTCGGGGATGTTCCTCGAGCGCGCCGAGCCCATGCGCGTGGGTTCCGGTCCGTACTCGCCTCGACGAAATGGAAAGATCTCGTCCCCGGCTCTCACTTTCCGAGCCGGAGCCTCAATGCCAACGTGATCCGGTTTGCGGGACTTCTCGAGCGAAGCCGTGAACCGATTCTCGCCGGAATCGTGCTCGAACTCCTGAGCGAAACTTTTCCGAGCGGATGGCGGGAGGAAGAAAAGCGGGCCGTGGACGCCCTACTCGCGAGGCTGAAGCCGGGCCCGGAAGCCGTCGTTCGTCGGTACGCCGCACGACTGGAGGGGACCGCGGACGCCGCGATGCAGAAACGTGTGGAGGAGTGGGTCGCGCGGCTGCGAGCGGACTCCGTGGAGGAGCGCGATCGCGCGATGGCCGAACTCTCGAGACTCGGACCCGAAAGCGCCGCGGCGCTCAAGAACCATGTAGACGACGCGACCATCGGAAAGGCGGTGATTGCGATTCTCGTCCCTTGGGCGAAGGACGCCGCGGTCCGCGAAATCGTCGCCTGGGCTCAGTGAGCGAGAAGGACGACCTTCCGCTGAAACCGCAGCGCCAAGGCCTGCGGGAACGCGTGAAGCGACAGGAGGGCGTCCGCCTCGTCTCCGAAGAGCGCGGGTCGCTCCCGCAAGACGCTCCCATCCTTGCCGGAGACAATCCGGATCCAATCCCGATCTCCTCGACGGAAGGCGAAGACGAGTCGGGAATCCCGTAGGAGCGCAACGATGGGCCGCCATTCGCCGTCGCACGCCCAGCGATGGAGCACGCGGCCGTCCGCGGCGGTGAGACGCATCTCCGATTCCGACTTCGAAAGAACTTCCGGCCATCCGTCCCCGTCGAGATCGAGATCTCCGGCGATGGGAGCTCCCGTGATCGGGATCCGGCGGAGGATCGTTCCGGTCCCTCCGGAATAGATCTCGCAATGCCTTTCCCACTGGGCGCTCACCACAAGGTCGGGCACGCCGTCGCGATCTACATCGATCGTGGGGAGCAATCGGCCTCCGACGAAGGAAAGCGTTGCGGACCAATCCACGCGACCGGAGACGGGATCGAAAACCCCGACGGCGTCATCGCGACTCAGAAAACCGAACCGCCCGCCCATGGCGCAGGCGTCCTTCCAGCCGGAAGTCCAGTGACCTCCGAAACGAACCACTCGATGGGTGCCGGCCGCGACGGGGTCGCCCGATCGATTCAAGGCGAGGAAGTCCCCTCCGTCGGTCCAATTCGAATCGGATCGGCCGAAGCGAAAGAGCTGGGCGCGAGTGGTCGCGAGGACGACGCCTCCCTCCACGAATCGAGCGTCGGCGATGGCCGCCGCGTCCAGGAGATAGCCGAGCTCTCCCAGGGTGCGACCGGACGCATCGAACCAGCGCGTCTCAGAATATCCGGGGAGAATCAAGAGCGGCTCTTTCCCCTCCGCCAGGAACGGAGTTGCCCCTCGGTTCAGATCTTCCACGCGGAAAACCGTTTCGGAGGAGGGGCGCATCCGGAGGACGATCGGACCGATCTGCGTCGCCACGACGACCTCAGGAATGCCGTCTCCGTCTACATCGGCAACGACGGGAGCGGCGGTCGCCGCGGCGGGAAGCCGGTAACTCCAGAGGAGGTTCCCTTGGCTCGACAGGGCCCGCATCTCGAGGTCCCGGGTGGCGAAGAGCAGATCCTCGGCTCCATCGCCGTCCACGTCTGCGAGCACGATGCGAGTCTGAAGGTGGAGAGGATTCGCCCACGTCTTCAGGACGCGACCTTCACCGTCGATCCAAAACAGGACGCTCCCAGTGCGGACGAAGAGCCGACCGTCGGCGGTTTCCTGAATCTGTCGGACGGAATCCGAAAACCCGAGTTTGCGAACTACACGGCCGTCCGTGGGCGAGAGTACAAGAAGTTCCTTTCCCGCTCCCAGAGCGAGACCGTGCCGACTCGAAATCAGATCCGAGGTCCAGGCGGAGGCCGAATACTTCCAGAGTTGCGTCCCCGTACGTCCGGAGATCGCCAGCACGATCGCGCCGGCTCGAAGGAGGACGTCCTCCCATCCATCTCCGTCGACGTCGCGGGCGACGGTGCTTTCGACCTCGGAGCCCGTCTCGTTCCGCCATCGCCAGCGGACGGATCCGGAGGGGTAGGCGACGCACGCGCCTTCCCTCATCGGGAAGAAGACGGCGCCGCCCTCCGGGGAGCGAAGAGACGTAGGCGCCGTCGGTTCGTCGCCGGCGCTTTCCCACGAGAGGAGGATCTTCCCATCATGGACGGCTCGCAGTACGAAGCGCCCGTTGCCGGCCGCATGCAGGAGGTCGGCAAGGCCGTCTCCGTCCCCATCCACGAGGAGACCCAGGGAGCGCGAAGCATCGCCGGTTCCGCCCGGAGCTTCCCAAAGCCGAGTGGCGCGGACTCCGTCCACGGCCACGGCCGCCCCTCGTCGGGTCGTGAGGATCCAGTCCGGAACTCCGTCGCGATTCGCGTCGACGGGAAAGAGCGAGGCGTAATAATCCTGGGGAAGCCGAGCGTGCCAGAGGAGTCGAGGCTGGAGGTACACGCCGATGCGGACCGATTGGCCTTCGGCGACCGTAACCTCGCGCTTTTCCGCGAGGTGATTCTCCCGCTCGAAGCAGAGACGATGGATTCCGGGGGGAAGGGTCAGGAGCTGGGTCGAGGGAAGCACGGCAAGCTTTCGGTCGCCCTCCCAGACTTCGACTCCAGGTTGATGGGAGTCGATGGAGACGCGCCCCCAATTGGACTCGAGCGTGGCGAAGATCGGCACGAGTTTTCCGCCGCCGACGACCTGAAGGGGTCGCCTTTGCTCGACGAAGCCTTCCTTCCGGAGAACCAAGGTGTAGGCGCCGCTGGAAAGCTCGAGCGTGAACGGCGCGATCCCTCGATGGGAGGTCGGGAGGAGTTCGACCTCCGCCCCGGCCGGTTCCGTCTCGATGCGGATCGTCTCATACCTGGGGTAGAGAATGACGCGCTGGTGCTGGGTCGATCCCGCTTCGATGACCAGCGATTGCGTCGACGCTTCGTGTCGATCCAGTCGCAAGAGAAGTTCGTGACGTCCCGGCCGGAGGAAAGCACCGCTGAGCGGAGTCCGGCCCAGGGCTCGACCGTCGATCCACACTTCCGCCCCCGGAGGAACGGTCTCGAGGGTGAGTTGTCCCGGCCGCGTGGTCGCGCGGATCCAGAAAGCCAGAAGCGATGCAATCGCCAAAATGCTGACGGCGGTAACGGCGCGGTGCCGTCGGATCCATTTCCAGGCCAGCGTGAGAGGATTGTCGTGCCACGCTTGCCCCCGTCGACCTTCGAGGTGAGCTTCGATATCCTCCGCAAGAGTTCCCGCATCGCGATATCGATCCGAGCATTGCGGCGCGGTCGCGCGCCGGATGATCGCGGAAACTTCGCGCGGAAGAGATTCGGGGATGACCCGAAGTCGCGCGGTTTCCACATTCTTCAAAAGCTCCCGGACCGTCTCTCCCTCGACGGGGGGCTGGAGGGTCGTCAGCTCGTAGAGAAGGGCGCCGAGGGAGTAGACGTCGCTGCGCGCGTCGATCTCTCGACTCGAGGCCTGCTCCGGCGACATGTACATCGGCGTCCCGACGACGGTGCCGGCGACGGTCTGATGCGGAGCGCCGTCTCCTTTTCCGGTTCGGATCTCCGTCCCCGTCGGCGGGCGGTCCCGAGGGAGTACCTTGGCGATGCCCCAATCCAGGACGAGGACCTCTCCGAACTTCCCGAGCATCACGTTTTCCGGCTTGAGGTCCCGATGCACGACTCCCTTGGAATGGGCGTAGCCGACCGCTTGGCAGATTTGCTGGAAGAGGCGAAGGCGATGGCCGGGGGTAAACCGGCGCTCCGTCTCCTCGTCGCCCGCCCGCAATCGTTCGAGGATTTCCCGCAACGTCTGGCCATAGACGAGGCGCATCGTGAAGTAGAGGTTTCCGTCCTTGTCGAGCCCGACGTCGTAGGTGCCGACGATGCTTGGGTGCTCCAGTTGGGCCGTGACCTGGGCTTCCTCGATGAAACGGGTGAGGAGCTGCGGGTCGTCTCCGGGGAGGCCGAGGAGAACCTTCATCGCGACGTGCCGCTTGAGATTGTGGTCGTACACCTTGAGGACGCGACCGAGTCCTCCGCGACCGATCTCGGACACGACCGTGTAGCGCTTCCCCGCGGTCGGGAGCGGCGGCGCATCGCCGCCGATCATGGCCTGCGGATCGACGCCGATGCGCTCCAGCAGAGTTTCGGCGGAGGGGAGGGGATCCGGGAGCTCGGACATGCGAGGGGATTATAGGGGGGCGAGTCGCGAAGAGGCAATTGCTGGACGATCGAGGGGCGCGGACCCGGTGCCTCGGGCGCAGCCTTCGAGGACGTTCTCCCGCCGGCGCGACGGGCCTATGTCCATGAATATTCGTTATAGACGATCGAATAGAGGTCGCGGCTCCGAACGACCCCCCCCGAATCACCCCGCGGCCGGCAGCGTCACCGTGAACGTCGTCCCTTTTCCCACCTCGCTTGCGACTTCGATTTTCCCCTCATGCGCTTCGACGAAGGACTTGCAGATGGCCAGCCCGAGCCCGGCGCCGCCCGTCTCGCGTGACCGCGCCTTATCCACTCGATAAAAGCGGCGGAACAAAAGAGGCAAATGTTCCGGAGGAATGCCGGGCCCGGTATCGGCGATTTCGAGGGTCACCGAGCCGTTGCCTCCCCGGAGCGAGAGGGTCACCCGGCCCCCTTCCCGGTTGTATTTCACGGCGTTCTCCGTGAGATTCATCAGAACGCGGCGGAGCGCGACGGGATCGCCGTCGATCGCCGCCTCGGCGCAGTCCCCGACCCCGAGATCGATCTTCCGCTCCGCCGCCATCGGCTGCCAGGTTTCGCACACCTCCGCCACGATCGGAGCGAGGCAGACCCGTTCGCGGCGGAGCGCGTACTGGCGGAGATCGAGCTTGGCCAAGGTCAAGAGATCCGTCACGATGCGATTCATGCGATCGATCTCCTCGGCGAGACTCGAGAGGACGGGGTCGGATACGGGCTGGGGGCTCTGCAACGACGTCTCCAGCTCGGCGCGAAGATTCGCCAACGGCGTGCGAAGCTCATGCGCGGCGTCGGCCGCGAAGTTCTGGAGATCTTCGAAGGCGCGCTCGAGTCGTTCCAACATTTCGTTGAACGTCCGAGCGAGTCGTTTGAACTCGGTTCCGACTTCCGGCTCGGGCACGCGTTCGGCGAGGCTCGTGCGGCTGATCTGCTCCGCCTGGCGCCGGATCCGCTCGAGCGGGTGAAGCGTGCGGCCGACGAAGAGCAGTCCCGCGATCCACGAGAGAAGGAGCATCACGGGCACGAAGATCGCGAAATACAGGAGCACCTCCCGGAGCTGCCCTTGCATCTCCGCCTCGCTGACGGCGACGGCGATCGCGACTTCTCCCCTCGCGGTGCGAACGCGCGAGGCCCGGCCGCGGTAGTCGGCGCCGTCGATCCGGAGGCGGAAGTGCTTTCGATCCGTCGGGAGGACTCGGCCTTGCGTCGCGTAGAGGACCTCGCCGTCCGCGCGCGCGACGTACGCCTTCGAACCGGTCGGGGCGAGGCCCGTCTCGAGGTCCGCCGCCAGCCGGGCGCCGGACTTGTCTTGTTGGGAGAGGTAATGCTCCTGAAAGAGTTGGGTCTGGAGGAGGAGCTCCTGATCGAGCCGTCGGTCGAGCGTCCGACGGACCCAAAGGTAGAGGCTTCCGCAGAAAAGGCCGAGGAGGATCGCCATCACCGCCAGAAAAAGGACGGTGAGCCGGGACTTAACGCTCTTCAGCATCGGTTTGGCGGAGGGCGTATCCCACGCCCCGGACGGTGTGGATCAGTCTCGACCCGCCTTCGGCCTCGAGCTTCTTGCGCACGTTGTTGACGAAGACGTCGACGACGTTCGAGTTCCACTCGAAATTGTAGTCCCACACGTGCTCGGCGATGGAGCTGCGCGTGACGGCGCGGTCGGCGTTCCGGAGGAAGTATTCGAGAAGGGAGAATTCGCGCGGGGTGAGCTCGATCGCGCGTTCCCCGCGCCGGGCGGTTCGCTGAAGGAGATCCACCTCGAGATCCGAGAAACGCAGGACCGTGGCCGCCCCGGCGGAGCCGCGGCGGAGGAGCGCTCGGACGCGGGCGCGAAGCTCGTCGAGGGAGAACGGTTTCGTGAGATAGTCGTCGGCTCCGGCGTCCAATCCCCGGACGCGATCCTTCACCGTGTCCCGCGCGGTGAGGACCAGGACCGGCGTCGCCTTCTGTTGCCGCCGCATCTCCCGAAGGATGTCGAGGCCGTCGCGTCCGGGGAGAAGGAGATCCAGGACGACGGCATCGTAGGGTTCGGCGAGCGCGAGATGGAGGCCGTCGTTTCCCTCGTGGGAAACGTCGACGGCGTGGCCGTCCTCCCGCAAGGCTCTCCGGACGAAGTTGGCCAGTTTCTTCTCGTCCTCGACCACGAGGATCCGCATGGGGGGGCATTCTATCACCGCCGGGCCGCCCGCCCGATTCGCATCGTGAAAAATTCTTCACTTCCCCTTCATCGATCCATCATCCGCTTCGGCCGATACTCCAAGGGTAAAGTTCCCCGTACGGACGGAGACCGCATCCCTCTGCAGGGTGGGTGCGCGTCTCCGTCCCCGAGAATTCTTGACCTGGGACGAGCCGGACCCGACGGAAGCCCTCGAAGTTGATCGGATTCCGGGTCGGCTGGAGGTTCCCCCCTCCGTCCGCGGCGCGTTTTGCGGCGCGGGAATCCGAGATGAGGGCCACGCCATTTCCTGATGATCCTTGTACTTCCTCGCCGATGGATTAAGATGTCCCTCGAAAGGAGAGGAAGTGCCGGATCTGAGGCGCGTCTATCGGCGATGGCTCATCCGCAAGCTGTCGATCTTGACTCCCGCGGTAGGAGTCGCCGTCGCGCTCTCGTGGCGGCAGGCAGGACGGCTCCAGGCGGGCTCGACCACCCTGTGGATCGATTTGGCCTGTCTGGGCGCTTCTCTTCTGCTCGCCGGTTTTTGCGGGGGCTTGTCGGTACGCGCGCTCCTATGCTACCGGCGGTTCCGTTCGGGCGATGCCGGAGCCGCCCGTCAATCGAGACGGGAACTGGAACCGGCCGGACCGGTGGCGTTCGTCGCTTTTTCGCTCGTGGTGTTCGTGGGCGTTCTTCCCGCCTGCTTCCCGCCCCTCGGCCCCCTGGCGGAGTTTCCTCTTCCGATCCGCACCGTCTTGGAAGAACGCAGGAAATCGGCTGCCCCCGCGGCGGCCGAGGAACGGGTGCCGCCTCCTTCCAGAGCAGAGGCGAAACGAGAGCCTCGCGGCCTTCCGCTCTCCGTTCCCCTCGCGATCGAGCCCGGAGAGGCACGGATTCTTGAGGACCAAGAGGAGCCTCGGACTCCCTGGACCGAGGAGCGCTCTTCCGGGTTCGCCCGACTCGGTGTTCCGGACGCCAACAGGCCCTTCGAGTGGATGGCGCCCGAACTCCATGTCGAAGTGTTGTTGCTCCAACCGACCGGGACCTTCGCGACGCAGGAAGGGGACGTCGACATCGATCGCGACCTGGGAATGCGGGGAGCGGGACTTCGGTTCACCTACGATCTGGCGACGGACCGGGATGAAGGGCTCCGATTTCACTACCAATTCTTCGGGCTGTCGGCTTCCAAGGATTACGTGGAGATCTCGGAAGCTTCGATCGACGATCTGCTGGTCTGGCAGCGATTCGGGGCCACGTATCTCTGGCGCCTCTTGGGCTACACGTCCGATGCCGAGCTGGACTTCTCGGTTTTTGCGGGGGCGATGGGCGACAACCTTCTCTCCGATGGGGAGAACGATGTCGCCGCGGAACTGGTCCGGGTGTCGCCCTATTTCGGGATCGAGGCGGGATTCTGGCAACGAGGACCGGTGGGAGCCGTTTTCCGCTTGGGGCAGACTTTGCCCGTAAATCTCACGGGAGGGACCGCACTCGTTACGGACCTCACGGCCCTCCTGCGGGTGGACTTCACCGACGGGCTCTCGCTGCACTTCGGCTACGCGGCCTACTGGGCCCACTTCCGCGACCACGCGGAGCGATTCACGGACACCGACGGTCATGAGAAGGTGGCCATGATGCTGCACGGCCCCGTGGTCGGCATCGATCTCCGGTTCTAGTTGAGCGACACCGCCTCCCGGCTTTCGAGCGACCTGCGAAGTTGTCGGCGCGCGCGCCACAACCGCGACATCACCGTCCCCACGGGCAAGCCGAGTCGGCGCGCGATTTCTCCGTACGTGGAATCGTCCATGGCGGCTTGGAGGAAGACCTCGCGATAGGAATGGGGGAGATCCTCCAGGGCTTGCTTGATCTCATCGCTCACCTGCTCGAAGTCGAGACTCGGAGCCACCGCCTGGGCGTGGTCCGGCTCGAAGCCGTCGGGATAGGGAGCCTCCTTCGCGACCTTTCGATGGCGGAAGGTGCTGATGACGTTGTTCGCCAGGATCCGGAAGAGCCAAGCCCTCAGATTGGTTCCGGCCTTGAAGCGATGGAAATTCAGGAAGGCCTTGAGATAGGTGTTCTGCACCATGTCTTCAGCCGTTTCCGAATCTCCGCCGCACATTCTCATCGCGGCGCGAAAGAGAGAGTCTCGGTGCGGATAGGTCGAGCTCTCGAACTCCTGGGTGTTGATTTCGGGTCTCATGACTCACCCTCCCGGGCCTGAATGGCCCGCAATACGGTTTCGAATCCCTTTTCGAGCGGTTCGATTTCCTTCAGGTTCTTGCACAAGAGCAGCAGCCCCTCCATCGATCCGAAGATCATGTACGCGACGGCCTTCGGTTCCAAATCGCGGCGGAGCTCTCCAAGCCGGATCCCCTCCTGGATCAGGAGGCTTGTGCTCTCCACCGATTGCCGGAAATACTCCGCGAGGCGGCGCCGGAACGGCGGGTGCGTGTCGCTCAGCTCCTGAGCGAGGTTTCCCAGGGGTCAGCCCCCGCAGCAATCGTTCCGCACCATGGAATCGAGGAAGTAGCGGTGAAGACGTCGGAGGCGCTCCGTCGGGGAGGCTTCGGGGTCCGCCAGCATCGGTCGGGTCGCCTCCCGTACCGCCTCCATGTACCGCTCGATGACCTCGAGAGCGAGCTCCTCCTTACCCTTGAAGTGGTAGTAGAAGTTGCTCGGGGCGACTCCAGCCTCGGCCAGGAGTTGGTCCACGCTCGTCGGCTGATAGCCTTGGCGAAGGAACAGCTCTTGAGCCGCCTCCAAGAGCTTCTCGCGACTTCCGGCGACGTTCTTCTTCATTATGTAGTAACGTTCCTTACTAACAGTATAAACGACGATTGGGGTAGGAGGATTCCGAAAAAACGTTCTGAGTTCGAAAACCGGGCATGGTTCATCACCGGGTACCACCGCAGGCGCTCCTCGCACCTGCACGGAAGGGATCGATAAGGAAGCCAGTAGTGGACAAGAAGGTCAGAACACTGGCGGAACGAATTCGTGACTGTGGATCGTGGCGGTCGTCTTCGACGTTCGGGATCGGCCGGCTTCTCGGATGACGGCCGAACACCGTCCGGACTCGGACAGGGCGACCGGATCGGCCTCGCTCGATGCGATCGATCTCATCGTGAGGTGAGGCGGCGGGAGATCAACGCCAGGGAACGGTCGTACCGGTACGAGATCCCGAAATGACCGCCGTCGAACTCCTCGTGGACGAACGGCACCCCGAGCTCTCGTGCCTTCGCGGCGAAGATCCGCGAGCCCCATTGGAGGTGAAACTCATCCTCGAGCCCGCAGTCGAGAAAACGTGTCCGGAGCATTCGTAGATTCTCGACGTACCGCGGGAGCATCCGCACGGGATCCCACGCGAGCCACCTCTTCCAGACCTCCGGGCGCATCTCGCCCGTCCCTTCGTCGAAGGGCAGGTCGAAACCGAGCTTGGACTTGGAGTTCGGCGAGTAGCACGAAGCCATCGCGATCGTGTTGATCGAGTCGTCAAGCTTGGAGTCGTTGCGATGGGCCATCTTCTCCCACGCGCGCAGGAACCCGGCCGTCCCCCCGTACTTCCGGACCGTATTCAAATGGCGAGGGAATCCGAAGGCGTAACAGTACTCGAAGTATAGGTCTCCCGAATGGCAGGCGACATGGCCGAATACTTCCGGGTGGCGCATCGCCAAGATCAAGGCGCCGTATCCTCCGCTCGATTTTCCGAGGACGGCGCGCGCGGCGGGAAGGGGAATAGTACGAAACCGCCGATCGATGAGCGGAACCAATTCCCGGACGACGTGGTCCTCGTATCGGCCGGTGGCGCTGGAGTTGAGGTACTGAGAACCCCCATATCTCGTGAAGCAGTCGGGCATGACGACGATCGCCTCGACGAGTTTTCGGGCGGCGATGAGACGGTCGCACCGTTCGGGGAAACTTTCTCCCCAAGTCTGGCGGTACGTCAGCATTTCGCCGAAGCCGGTAAACCCGATCAGGTTGAAAAGGACGGGATAGCGCCGATGGGGATTTCGTCCGTACGAAGGCGGGAGATAGACGGGCACGCGACGGACGTGAGGATCCCCCAGCGGGTTTCCCCGCAGGACGCGGCTCTCGACGATTTCGAGAACGGTCGTCCCCGTGGAACGGGATTCGGGTGTAGGCATGGCTACGATGGATCGGGTTTTGGTCCTCCCGCGCGGTCTGCCCCGTCTTGTCGAAGGGGTTGAAGTGGGCGCGGGGAGACTCGAACTCCCACGGGTTGCCCCATACGCCCCTCAAACGTACGTGTCTGCCAATTCCACCACGCGCCCAGGCTCGAAGAGGGTTGTACTGTGATACCGGCTTTGGATTTCGCGGGCAAGAGTTTTCCGCGGAAGAGTATAATCCGGGGATGACGCCCATGGTGTTCGCCCGGTGATGATCCAGGCGAAGGACGAGCGCTCCGGTCGGACGAACTTTCCCTTCCCCCGGCCCGAACGAACCCTTCAGTTTCTTACCGCGGTCTTGGCTCTCGCCGCACTGGCCCTTCTCGTCGTGGAGTACGGTTTTCCGATCGGTCCCGGCCTGAAGCGATGGCTGGTAGTTGCGGACATCTCTGTGGCCGCGGCGTTCGTTTCCCGATGGGGGGTGCGTCTCTGGCTGGCTCCGATTCGGCGTACGTTTCTGAAGAGCTCGTGGTTGGAGACGCTCCTCGTCGGCCTGCTTGCCCTTCAGCTCGTCTTCCTGGTTCTTCCCGTTTCCGCGCGCGGGGCCATGGAGGGATTCCGGCTTGCGGATTGGACGAAGGTCTACCTCGTGGCGCTCCAGGTCTACGTCATTGGTCACGCGCTCGTCCATGCGAGCGAAACGATCGTGGGCCTGGGCATTCGTCCGCCGATCGTGATCCTCGTCAGCTTCGCGCTCATCATCTTCTTGGGAACGCTCCTCCTCATGCTTCCGAAATCGGCGGCGGATTCCTCCAAACCGATCGCCCCTCTGGACGCCTTCTTCACTTCGACGAGCGCCACGTGCGTGACCGGTCTCACCGTACCGGACACGGGAAGAGACTTCAGCGTCACCGGCCAATGGATCATTCTCGGTCTCATCCAAGTCGGCGGATTGGGGCTCATCACGTTTACCGCCTTCTTTCTCGTACTGGCCCGGGGCGGTCTCGGCGTGCGGCAAAGCCTGATGTTGGGAGAGGCGTCGAGCTACAACTTGATCGGCGAGCTCGGTCGCTTTCTCGCCTATGTCGTCGGAATCACCCTGACGGTGGAAATCGTGGGAGCGGTGCTGATCTTCGACGCCTGGCGCGAGCCGGGGATGAGCCTCTCCGAGCGCGCCCGATGGAGCCTTTTCCATTCCGTCAGCGCCTTTTGCAATGCCGGATTCGGTCTCAAGTCCAACAGTCTCATGAACTACACCGGTAGTCTGCGGATGAACCTGACGATCCTGGGACTCTTCGTCCTCGGAGGGGTCGGATTCGCCGTGATGATGAACCTTCTTCGCTTCCGAGTCGGGACGTTGCCGATGTTCCGGCGCTGGAAGTGGGTGCGCCCGCGCGTCGTCGCGGACGAAATCTCGCGGATGAACACGCATACCCGGATCGTCCTTTGGATGTCGGGGCTTCTTTTGGCCGTCGGGGCCGGCGCCTTTTGGGGGCTGGAGTCCGGAGGGGTTCTTCGGGGGCGCCCGCCGGGAGAGCAGGCGATGATCTCCCTGTTCCAATCAGGATCGTGCCGCACGGCGGGATTCAACACCGTCGACGTGGGGCGGCTTCGGATCCCGACGCTGGCCATCATGATCGCCCTCATGGCCGTCGGAGCCTCGCCGGGTTCGACCGGAGGCGGGATCAAGACCGTGGGAGTCGCCGTGCTTTTCGCCACCCTCGTCGCGATGATGCGGAATCGGGAACACGTGGAGATCCATCGCCGGACCGTTCCGCGGGTGATCGTCAACCAAGCGGTGACGGTCGTGGTGCTCTACGGCTTGGCGGTCTTCTTCTTTTCGACGGCGTTGAGCATCACCGATCCGGGGATTGCGTACTACCAAATCCTTTTCGAAACGGTGTCGGCGTTGAGTACGGTGGGACTCTCGACGGGGATCACCCCGTCGCTCTCGGCGGCGGGCAAGGTGCTCCTGTGTCTCATGATGGTGGTGGGACGCGTCGGTCCGCTCGTCGTCCTCATGAGCATCGCGGGTCGCGGGAGCGGCCTCTCGTACGAATACCCCAAGGAGGAGGTGGCGGTCGCATGAAGGTCGCCGTGATCGGCTTGGGACAGTTCGGGAAGTCTCTGGCGGTTCAGCTGGCCAAGGCGGGCGCCGAGGTGATCGCCATCGATTCCGACATGGAGGTCGTCGACGACGTGAAAAACGACGTGGCGCTCGCGGTCAAGATGGATGCGACGGACGAGCGAGATCTCAAATCGCAGGGCGTCCAGAAAGTGGACGTCGTCGTGGCGTCGATCGGCGACTTCGAAGCGAACCAGCTCGTCACGGTTTTGGCGAAACGGTTCGGCGTTTCCCGCGTGATCGCCCGTGCCGCCAGTCCCACCCACGCCCGCATTCTGAAGTTGATCGGCGCCGACGACGTAATCTTGCCGGAAGACGAGGCGGCCTCCAAACTCACGCAGCGGTTGATGCTTCCGTCGCTCCACAACTACTTCGAGCTCATCGAAGGCTACAGCGTCGCCGAGCTCGCCGTACCCGAGACCTTCCACGGAAAGACGCTCCAAGAGCTCGATCTGCGGCGAAGATTCGGGGTGAACCTGATCGCGCTCAAGCGGAAGGGAACCGATCGCACCCTGGTCGATCCGGTGCCGGCGCCCACGGAGATTCTCCGGCCCGGAGACGTGATCGCCGTCGCGGGAGCGGACGCCTCCCTCGCGAAGATGCTCGACATGGCCAAGCAGGCGTGAACCTGGACTCCGGACTCCGGACTCAGTTAGACTGCGGCCGATGAGGCTCTCCCGCCGCGTCGCGGAGATCGAAGAATCGGCGACCCTCGCGATCTCGGAAAAGGCCGCAAAGCTGCGCGCCCAGGGAGTGGACGTGTTGTCCCTCTCCGCGGGAGAGCCCGATTTCGACACTCCCGCGCACGTGCGGGAGGCCGCGATCGAAGCCATTCGGAAGGGGCACACGAAGTACACCGCCTCGTCCGGAATCCTCCCGCTCCGGCAGGCCGTCGCGAAAAAATACGAACGCGAATTCGGATGGTCGTACGATCCCTCTCAGGTCTTGATCTCCACCGGGTGTAAGCACTCGATCTATAACGCCCTTCACGCGATCCTCGATCCCGGGGACGAGGCTCTCATCCCCGCGCCGTACTGGGTGAGCTACCCCGAGATGGTGAAAACCACCGGCGCGCGGCCGGTTCTTCTCGGCACGGAAGAGGCGGAGGGATTCAAGCTTCGACCCGAGTCGATGCAGGCCGCGATCACTCCCCGCACGAAAGTGGTCATCCTCTGCAGTCCGTCCAACCCGACGGGCATCGTATACACGGAAGGCGAACTCCGCGCGATGGCCGAGGTCCTCGAGAAGACGAGCCTGTGGGTCATCTCCGACGAGGTCTACGAGAAGATGGTCTACGGATCGGCCCGGCACGTCTCGATCGCGACGGTGATGCCGAAGATGCGCGAGCGGACGATCGTCGTGAACGCCTGTTCCAAGACCTATGCCATGACCGGCTGGCGGATGGGCTTCATGGTCGGTCCCAAGGAAGTCGTTTCCGGAGCCGCGAAGATCCAAAGTCAGTCCACGTCCAACGCGACGTCGATCGCCCAATACGCCGCGCTGGCCGCCCTCGAAGGCGACCAGTCGTGCGTTGCGGCGATGCGGGAGGAATACGCTCGGCGGAGGGAATTCGTCGTTCGACGGCTGCGGGCCATCCCGGGTCTGACCTGCGCGGAGCCGTGGGGGGCGTTCTATGCCTTTCCCAACGTTACGGGTCTCTTCGGCCGGCGGTCCCAAGACCGCATCCTGCGATCCTCCTCGGACGTAGGAGAAGCGCTCCTCGAGTACGCGCACCTCGCGGTCGTGCCCGGAGGACCCTTCGGGAGCGACCGCCACATTCGGATCTCGTACGCGGCTTCCATCGAGGCGCTGGGCCGGGCCATGGATCGGCTGGAGCGCTTCGTGAAGGAGCTGTCCGGACCGTGAGCCGAATCGAACAACGGCGCTTCAAGCGGCTCGATACGAATTGGGTGGTCCGGATTCGCGCGACGCGGTTCACCGACACCAGCATCGAACGGATGCGGGATCACATCCGAAACGTCTCCACGGGCGGCGTCTTCATCGAAACGACGATGCCCTTCGAGATCGGAACGCACGTGGAGCTCGTGTTCGCCATTCCGCAGCGGACCGGTCAGTTTACGGTAAAGGGAGTCGTCCGGTGGTCGAACGCCGGCCGCGAGCGGAATCGCCCACTGGGAATGGGAGTCGAGTTTCTCGAAGTGACCAGCTCCACGCGGGCCGCGATCGAAGACTACATCGCCGAGGCGGGCGCGAAGCGGATCTTGGAACCGCTCGTTCGGACGACGGTCCACCGGAACCTTCTGCGGATCCACGTACGCCGGGTCGGCGAGCAGTTCAACCTCGATGTTCTGGCGCAATTCCTCGGCTGTTCGAAGCGGGCCCTCCAGGATGCGGTCCGCTCCTTCGCCAAGCTCGGCTTGATCACGATCCAGAACGATCTGGTGGCGTTCGTGGCGGTAAAGGACCGCGAGCTCGCCGACGCCATTCGGAATTGGAACCAGGCGACCAATCCTCCGTAGTCCCATGCCGTTCGCACGCACCGAAGCGATGTGCCTGCGCGCGATCGACTACAGTGAGACGAGCCAGGTCGTTCGCTTCTACTCGCGGGAGCACGGGAAGATCTCCTGTATCGCGAAGGGGTCCAAGCGGCGCAAGTCCGCCTTCTACGGTGCGTTCGACCTTCTCGGAGTGTACGACCTCATCCGGATCGAAAAGCAGACGGACGCGCTGGACATCCTGACCCAGGCCGAGATCCTCCGTGCGTTTCCGAACCTGGCCGCAGACTACGGAAGGTTTTCGGCCGGGTGCTACGTCGCCGAGTTTGTGGACGCGTTCACGGCGGAAGGGATCGCGGTGGAAGGCCTGTACGACATCGTGCTCGGAACGCTGGATCGACTGGAAACACGGGGGGCGATTCCGGATGCCGTCTTCTCTTTCGAGGCCCGGGCGCTCCGGGTGTTGGGCTTTGCCCCCCGCGCTCGCGAATGCGGATTCTGCCGGAAGCGGATCGGCCCGCCCGAGGCCTACTTCGCTCCGCGGGACGGCGGCGCGGTCTGTCTTTCCTGCCGGCCTCGCGACGAACGCCGCTTCCTCGTCCGGTGGTCCGCGCTCGAATCGATGGCCCGTTTCGGAGAGGGGGAAATGCCGAAAGAGCCGATGAAGGAACGTCTTGTCGACGAGCTTCGCCGGATCCTCGACTCGATCGTCGTGGTGCAGCTCGACAAGACGCTCCGATCGACGCCCTTCGTGCGGGAGGCGATGGGATTACGGCGGTAAGACTACTTGTATGCGTTCACGGGGTCTCTTTCATCCCGGTAGAGTCTTCTGAGACTCTACCGGGGTTCACCGCGCCTTTGCGCGTGCAAGGGGAGCGCGAACGGGTACGACTACTTCTTCATCCGCGCCTGCCAGTCGCGAACCAGCGCCTCCCGCTTCTCGAGTTCGGGCGGAATCTCATTCTCCTTCCGGTCGACTTGGAGCGCCAGCCGCCAGACGGCCAGGTCGCAGACGCGTGCGTGGGCCGGTGCGTCTTCGATCTTGGCCTCATCCTCGCGCACGAGGAGCGAGGCCAGCTTCTCCTGCGGAAGATCCCACGAAGATCGGATCAGCACGAGGGCGACGACGCCGGCGTCCGGATTGGCGAGGAAGGCTTCCCCAAGGCGGGTCCCCTTCCCTCGGTCGAAGCTTCGGCTCATCGCCGCTGTAGCCATGACGCGCCGGGCAAAGAACGACTCCCCGGCGAAATCGCGGAGGAACTTGTCCAACTCCTGCGACGTCAAGACTCGGAGCATCGCCTCGCAGTAGAGAGGTTTCGTGGCTCCGCCGAGCGCGAGTCGGCGGATCACGACGAGGGAGGAAAGCCTCAGGATTTCCTCGCTCCGCTCCAGAGGCGGGGCGTCGAGTTTCGTTTCCCAGAGGCGTCCCAGCGCCCGAATCGCCTGTTCGTCGTCGGTTTTCTCGTAGTACGCCATCACGGCGTCGTGCGCTTTGCGAACCCGGCAGTCGCCCGCGGCACGGAGGAACGCCCGAGCGCGGTCCGAATCGGCGGGATCGAGAAGAGCCACGCGCTTCTCGAGAAGGGGCGCCGCCGCCGCCATTCGCGATTCGGCTAGAAGCGTCAAGGTCCGAAGTTGAATCTCGCGCGCCCCATCCAACTTGGGTTCGAGCAGCGCCAGCAGCTTCTCGTCCGACAGCGGGGCCAGCGCGAAGACGGCCGCGTACGCCACCTTGACCGTGCGATGGCCGAGGAGTTCGAGGAGCGCCTCGGCGTGCGCCCGCTCTCCGTGGGCGCACAGGTGAAGCGCAACCTCTTCCGTGCACGGGCGGCGTGCGCGGATCTCCTCGGAAATGGCGTTCAGGATGCGGGGGTTCCTGAGGGAAGCGAGGTTTTTCGGCGTCTCTCCCGCTCGGATCTTCTCGAGAGCCTCCGCGATCTCGTCCCCCTGGAGCGAGAGAAGGAGGGCCAAAAGCATCGATAGATTATACGACCGGGCCGAAGGCGCCCCCCTTTTTTTCCTCTATTCACCGCCTTTCCGTGTATACTAAAAACGACTCCGGGGGATTAAGGGGATGATATGGCCGTAGGTCCCACGGAGGCACTCCAGGCACCGAACGTCTTCCATATAACCCAGAGCCAAGCGGATATCAGCGGTCGGATGTCGACCATGGTCGTCAACGTCCTTCGCGGCATGTTGACGGCGAAGGTCAACCCGGACAGCGCCATCCCCCCGGCCAATTCTCCCCAGAGCCTTCGCACGGAGGGCATCGGCTCGCAGCTGGACCTCGACGCGTAATTCCGCGGCACCCCGCCCCTCCATCGGGTCTCCCTACCTTCGGCTCTTGTTGGATGGGAGATTTAATGGGTAGCACACCTTGGCGGCGTCTACTTCCGATGCTGATCGCGGGAGGATTCTCGATTCTCGGGTGCGGAGGGGGCGGAAGCGGAGGAGAGGAGTCCGGAGGCGGTTCGAGTGCCGTGTCCGGCGACTTGCAAGTCGTCCGCGACGAAGGATTGGGCGACGACGGTGCGGAGGCGGTCGCCCTGGACTCGAGCGGTCGAATTCTCGTCGCGGGGTACGCGACCAATTCCTCCGGAAACAAGGACGTCGCGATCTGGCGTCTGACCTCCGACGGCGCGCTCGATTCCTCTTTCGGGACCGGCGGGATCGTGACGATCGCCGGGAGCGCCGGCGGGGATGATCTGGCCCACGCGATCGCCGTCGATTCGAGCGGACAGATTCTGGTCGCCGGGGAAACGAAGGGGTCGAGCTACATCGACGCCGCGCTCTGGCGGCTCGAGGAGGACGGCGATATCGACTCCACCTTCGGTTCGAGCGGCCTCAAGACGCTGGCCGGACTCCGGGACGACATCGCCCGAGATCTCGAGATCCAGTCGGATGGGATGATCGTCGTCGTCGGCTACGCGAAGTACACGACCACGGACATGATCGTTTGGCGCGTGAAGTCGGACGGCTCCGCGTTGGACTCGACCTTCGGGTCCGGCGGGGTCCGGTTCTACACGAGCGGGTACGGCAACGACTACGCGCTGGGAGTCGCGCTCGACTCCAGCGGTCGGATCCTCGTCGCCGGCGACGTGTCCACAAGTACCGGCGATTTCGACATGGCGCTGGTGCGGTTGACGACCGCGGGCGCGCTCGATACGACCTTCGGCAGCGGCGGAGTGGTGACCCACAACGGCGCCGCAGGAGGAAGCGGCTACGACTACGCGTTGGACGTCGCCGTGGACTCTTCCGGGCGGATCGTCGTGGTCGGCGGGAGTTCCAACGGTTCGAGCGACGATCTGGCGGTCTGGAGATTCGGATCGACAGGGGCTTTGGACACGACATTTGGGGGGTCCGGATACGTCACCGCCGGCAACCTCGCAGGCGGTACCGGAGCGGAGGCGGCCGAAGCCGTCGTCCTGGACTCGAGCGGTCGCATTGTCGTAGCGGGCTCGAGTTCCAACGGGACGGATCGAGACATCGTGATCCTTCGATTCGACAGCACGGGTTCGCTGGACTCTTCGTTCGACTCGGACGGCGCTCGGGTGGTCTCGAACGTGGCGGGAACGGGGAACGACGAGGCCTATGGTCTGGCGATCGACTCGTCGGGTCGGATGGTGATCTCCGGCTACGGCGTGAACGGTTCCGGGAACCGCGACATGCTGCTCCTGCGATACTAGGGACCGCGGGGTCCGGCGCCGACGGGCGCCGGACCCCTTGGGATCACTTCTTCAACGTGATCTTCACGTAATCCCGGTTCTCATTCCCCGAGAAATCCTTCAATCGATAGCCCGCGATGTATTCGGCGGGGGCGGGCAGGGGAATCTCCTTGATCTTGAGCATTTTCTTGTCCAGGAGAACCGTCTCCCGCGAAGGCCAGCGCTCCATCTTCCCCGTCTCGGTGATCACGGGGTAGATGCTCTTGACCTGGCCGCCGGGCCGCAGGTTGATGGGGGCGGGGCCGTTCTCCGAAAACTGGTACGCGTACATGTACTTTCCCTGGGTGAACTTCCAGTCGTCGTCGAAGGCCGCCGTGAAGAACAGAGTGATCTCCCGTTCGGTGTCGTCCCCAGGCGCCTTGTACTTGACGGGGACTCCCACCATGTAGTTCCGATTTGCGATCTCGTCGTAGGAGATCACGCTCGCCCAGAGCATGAGCCTGTCGTTTCCGAAGGCAAGCCACGTGCCGTCGAACTCGACGACGCTGTTGCGGATGTCGGCAAGCGGAACCGGATACTGTCCGATCACGATATAGCTCTTCTCTTGGGGCATCCCGAGGAAGAAGAAGGCCTCCGCCACATCCGCGTCGTTTTCCAGCGTGGTCGGGAATTTCGCCTGTTCTCCCCGGCGAAGAGCCAGGGTGCCTTTGACCTGGATTTTTACGATGGGACTCGACGTGTCCTCCGCCGCGAGTTTGTAGTAGACGTCGAGCATGGCGGCCCACTTGGGGCTGGCTCCCCATTTCGGATAGTCGGGGACGATGCGCTTGACGAAACCGTCGTACTCCTTCTTGGTCCCCGCGAAGCAGACGGAGAGGCCGCGAGCGCCCGGGCGCTTCTGGGCCGCAATGTTGTGAACCACCGATCCCTCGATCGCTTTCATCACGGCGTTGCGGGCGCTGTCCACCCCGATCCCTTTGAGACCGGAGGCGAATTGGTGCAAGTCGCGGCAGTGGTAGGTGTCGTTCCCCATCTTGCCGTACTCTTCCGACTTACCGCGCGCGCCGGCTACCTTGAGCCATCCTTCCCGCCCCTTGTCGGTCATGAATTTCACGAGCTGCTCCGAGAGCGCGTCGGTGGCCTGAACGACCGCGTCGATCTTCGTCAGATCCAGAACGTGCAGCGGGAAGTTGTGGCCCATTTCCTGGATGTTGTCGGCGCGATGGTTGTCGAAGAAACCGCGCCATTCGTTGACGAAGAGCTTGGCCATTTCTTCGGCGTCCATGTCCGGGTTCTCGGCGAGGCCCTTGACGATCTGCTTCCAGTAGACGCCTCCGCCGACGTAGGAGATCTCTTCCGAGCCGACGAGATACTTCGCGTGCGGCGCCACGACGCGGGCCACTTCGAGAGACGACATGAGGCAGGCCTCGAAGATCAAGACGTCGAACTTCTCGATTCCCGATTTGTCGCGCGCCGACTGAAGGGCGGCGCCGATTTCGCTCAGGCGCAGTCCGTCATTCTTGTTCCCCTCGTCGCCGCCCCATCCGACCCAGGCGGCGCCGTGGTCCCAGAAGACGATCGCGTACTTGTCGGCCGGGTAGTTCTTCACGCCCCAGGCGATGAACTCCGCCGCCGTGTTCGGGTCGCCCGTGTTGGTTTCGCCCAAGTCTTCGATTTCCTGGACCCCGTCCTTCCCGAAGAGGATCCGCTTGGCCGTCGTCCAGCCTTCGATGGTGTCCGCCAATCCCATGCCGGTGTAGCCGGTGGATTCCGGAGCGTCCTTCGCGCAGCGGTCCGCTTGGGCGACGATCGTGACCTCTTCGGAATGCGTGGCTTGCGCGATGCCCTCGAGGTTCGCCATCCCGGCCCTCTCGAGGTTGCAATCCAGATTTCCGAAGAACAGCACCGTCCACTTCGTCTTCTTGCGCGTCGTTTCGCGCGCACCGCCTTCGCGACCCGCCGGCAGGAAAACAAGACCGGCGACGAGGGCGGCGAACAGGGCTCGGCTCATGCGGTCCTCCCAATTAGGTTCGACGGAGAGTATACGCCATCCCGTTCGGACTGGCCGGGGATTCCGCGTCTCACTTCGCCACCTCGATGTCCACCCAATCGCGGGTAACGTTTCCGGCCAGATCCGTGATCTCGAATCCGGCGGTGTACTTTCCCGGCGAAAGCGGAATCTCGTTGATGCGAAGGAGCTTCGCGTCCAGGGTCAGGGTCTCGGCGGACGGCCATCGCTCCATCTTCCCCTGCTTGGTGAGGATGAAGTAGAGCGATCGCACCGTGCCGCCCGATCGAATCCGGATCGGTTCCGCCCCGTGGGCGGTGGGTTGGTAGGCGTGGAGAAACCGCCCCGAGGTGAAGCGCCACTTCTCGTTGAAAGAGACGAGGAAGAACAGGGTGACTTCGCTCTCCTCGCTCGCTCCGGGAGCCTTGTACTTGACGGGAATGCCGACGACATACGTCCGCTCCTCCACCTCCTCGTAGGAGATGATGCACCCCCAGAGCATGAGCTTCTCGTTTCCGAACGCGAGCCACGTCCCATCGAAGTCGTTTCCTTCGTTCGACTTGACCGGATAGCGGCCGATCACCATCTGGTAGTCCCGCTGCGGCATGGCCAGGAAGAAGGACATTTCGGCCACGTCTGCCGCCTGGACGGAGGTGGAGAATTGCGCCATCTCTCCGACCTTGATCCGCTTTTTGGTGCTTCGGGTGTCGCGAACGTCGGGACCTTCCTTGTCCTTGGATTGGTACTCGAAGTAGGTCGTAAGGAATTCCATCCATTTCGGACTCGCGGCGATTTTGGCGTAGTCCACGTACTTCCGTACGTGGGTCTCGAATTCTTGTTTCGATCCGGGGAAGGAAAGCGTGATCCCGCTGGCCTCCTTCCGCTTGGAGCCTGTGACGTTGTGGAGGACGGCCGAACGGACGGCGTTGGTGACCCGCGTCCGGGCGTCGTCCGCCCCTGCGCCCTCCAGGTTTTGCGCGAAGTGGTCCAGGTCGTAGGCGATCTTGGATCCGTCGGAGCGAACGCCGAAGGAGGCCGTTCGGTTCCGGGCGGCGGCGATCTTGAGCCAGGCAGCCCGGCCCTGCTCCTTCATCGAGGCCGTGAGCGCGGCCGCGAGTGCGTCCACCGATTGGACGACCTCGTCGGTTTTCGAAAGATCGATCGCAGAGAACGTGGCCGTGTCCGCAAGCACTCGGGTCCTCTCGTTCTTGCTCTTCTCGAGGACGCTCTTCCATTCCGTGCACACGCTTTGGGCGAGAGCTGCGGGTTCCGCTTCCGGGTTGTCCGCGACGGCCGAGAGGATGGCCTTCCAGTGGTCGCGCATCCCGACGTAGGCCACATCCTCCGAGCCCACGAGAATCCGGGCCTGGGATCGGCAGGCTCGCGCGATTTCGAGAGAGGACATGTAGGCCGAATAGAAGACGAGGAGATCCAGGGGCTCCGATCGCCCGTGCTCGAGCGCGGTCGCGAGCGACGAGGTCGGAAGCCAAGCATTCCCGTTGCCCTCGTCCTGCCCCAGTCCGATCGGCCCGTACCCGTAGTCGGCGATCACGAGCGCCGTTCGGTCGGCCGGATAGTTCTTCTCGCCCCAGGCGAGGAAGTCGGCCAAGACTTTCGGATCCCCACAATTCGTTTCGCCGAGGTCCTCAAGCTCCTCGACCCCCGAGGCGTCGATCTTGAAGCGCTTCGAGGTCGTCCAGTTCTCGATCGATTCGCCGAGGCCGCGGCCCGAATAGCCGCTGGACTCCGGCGCGTCCTTCTGGTTGCGATCCACCTGCGCCAGCACGACCACGTCGTCCGAATGGCGCGCCCCGAGCACGCCCTCGAGATCGTACAGGTAGTAGAGCTCCAGCCGATTGTCCGCGTTGACGAAGAACTGGATCCGCCACTTGGGCTTCCGGGCTTCGCCGGCGCCGGCCGGCAGGACGGATAGGGCGACCACAAACACGGCGAGCACGATTCGACGCATGAGTCAACCTCCCGAAAAGGTGGCGTGCAGAGTACACGGAGAGGGCGGTTCTGGGAAGAAAAGCTGGACGGTTCGACCCCAAAAGAGAGAATAGCTCGGGTTCTTCCGGAGACAGACGATGATCGTCATCCTCGCGGCGGCGTTTCTCGGGGCTCCGCAAGACGAAGACCTCGGGTCGTGGCAGGCCCGACGGCACGGTTGGCAGATCAACACCGGTCCGCTCGAGTGGAACGGATTCCTGATCCATCCGACGGCGGAGTTCGGGGCCGGGCTCTCCATCGACGCTTCGGATGTCGATTTCGAATCCGGGGGCACGGCCTTCCGTCTGAAATACGAAGAGAAGAACTTCTACATCTTCGGCGGCGGGGTCGAGGTCGATTTCGGCCTCTTGCGCCTGGGGGTCGACGCCCTCTACGGGCGGTGGACCGGCTCGGGACGGATGATCCAAACGCCGGACGCGGGACCCATCGACAGCGCCGCGGAGTTCGATGGCACGATCTTCGGCGTCCACGGGAAACTGTGGTGGCCGGCCGTGATCTATCACGCCCACGACGTGGACGTGACGTTCGGCCCCGGAGTCGGATTCTTCTGGATGCGCGAAACCCTGACCGATACGCACGCGGAGGACCTCGCGATCGAGAACGACGCCGTCCGCGATACGATCTCGAACGAAAAGGGATTCACGGTGGGGTTCTTCGCGACGTATGAGCTTCCCCTGGGTCCGATCAAGTTCGTGGTCGAGGCGGGCATCGAGGTCCCGCTGTTCGGGGATTTGACCAAAGGCATCCTCTTCGACGTTCTCATCGGCCCGAAAATCGGGTGGAGCTTCTAGGTCATGGCCCGGAAGATCTCGTCGTGGGGAGGCATTCCGTGGCGGCAGTAGCGCACGATTCCCCGCGCGTCGAGGCCGACCACCGTGCGCTTTACCGTAAGGAGCCCGACGGCTTTGTAGGCTCGGGCCACTTTGCGCCCGGGATCGGAGAGGATGGGATAGGGGAATCCGAGGCGCGCTGCGTACCGGCGGTGGGATTCGACGCGGGCCGGATTGACGGCGAACACCGCAATGCCGGCCTTGGCGAAGCGATCCGCGTCGTCCCGGACGCGGCCCAACTGGAGATTTCACCCCGGCGTTCGGTTCATCACGTAAAAAAAGAGAAGGACCTTTTGCCCACGGAGTTTCTCGAGCAGGTAGATCTTCCCATCGTTCCCTTCCAGCGTGAAGTCCGGCGCCGCCTGTCCAAGCATCGGACTAGTCTAGCGGAGAAGTCGTCGCGAAAGAAGGAGGGTTCGCCGTGAATCTTGCGGAACTCAAGCGTCTCCGTTCGTCGCGCGGAACCCCGTGTGTCTCGGTGCTCTTCCCCACGCACGTCGGCGCGCCGGGGAGTCAGGAGGATCACATCCGAATGCGAAACCTCCTCGACGAAGCTCGCCGGCGGCTGGCGACGGAGGCGCCGAAACCCGAGGCGCGCAAGATCATGGAACGCCTCGAGAAGTTGGCCTCCGAAGTCCGATCGGAAGCGACCCACCGCGGACTCGGCCTTTTCGCCAATCCCGAGATCGCCCTCAAACTCGATCTTCCGTTTACGGTCTCCGAACGGGTCGTCGTGGACGAGACGTTCGCCACGCGGGACCTGGTCTCCATCTTGAATCGAAGCCCGCGATACTGGGTCCTGGTCCTGGCGGAAAAAGGGACGCGTCTTCTCCGAGGAACGGGCGAGACGGTCTCGGAGCCGACGATTCCCGGCTTCCCGATGATCCTGGCGCGGGAGGAAGCGCCGAAACGCAAGGCGATGGCCCCGCCGGCGGACCGGAAGAAAGACGAGATCCTTCTCCACTTTCTCCAGAAGGTGGAAAAACGGGTGACCGAGATATCGAAGGTCGAGCCTCATCCGCTGGTTCTTGTCGGTGTGGAGAGACATTTGGGGCACTTCCGGGAAGTGGCCGGGAATCGCGCGGAGGTCCTCGCGACGGTGGAGGGAAGCCACGCGAAGACTCCCGCGGCGAAGCTGGCGAAACTCGTGTGGCCCCAGGTCGAGGCGGGCCTCCGAGAGCGGACCGGGCGGGCCCTGGGCGATCTGGAGCGAGCGGTTCACGCCCGAAAGTACGCCTCCGGGGTCGTCGAGACCTGGCGCGCCGCGAGCGAAGGACGCGTGGCCGAGTTGGTCGTGGAGGAAGCCTACCGCCAACCGGCGAGGATGGTCGGAGGCGTCTTGACGGTGGTGGAGAATCCCGAGGGGCCCGGCGTCATCGACGACGCCGTGGACGAGGTGATCGAGGCGACGCTCGATAAGGGCGGTCGCGTTGTCTTCGTCGGCAAGGGATCCCTACGCGCGCACCAGGGGATCGCGGCGATCTTGCGGTACTAGCGCCCCCCCGCCTCGGCGAGCATCACCGGTTTCTTCTTGTCGTACTTGGGCCGGCCGTAATCGACGAATTTCTCCACGTCGAACTCCGAGTACGCGAGGAACGGCCGCGCGGCCATCCGTTCGTGGACGATTCGGTCGGTCGTCTTGAACGGATCCTTCTTCTTGGTCCGAGGGGCGTTTTCGGAGAGGAAGCAATCCGAGCTTTCTCGGCGCTTCATCTCGAATTTCTTGTCGAAGCCCTGCATCTCGCTTCGCTTCACCATGTCGCGGGAATGTTCGGCGATGTGGGCGAGGTGCCGTTCGCGGAAGCGCGCGTCTTTTTCTTCGCGCGAGAGCGAGGCGCTGGTCCAGACCGCATTCAACTCCTCGGCGAACTTGAGTTCGTACGCGAGATCGTTCGTCTCCCAGTATCCGGGGAGGCAGTGGAGGACGGTACCGTCGGCGGCCAGGACGAAGAGCTGCATGTTGTGAGGTCCGGCTCCGTTCGTGGTCCAGGCCGCTCCTCGTTCCGGATCGTAGCGGCCGGACTTCCCGCAATAGGACTCCTTGGAAATGTTGCGCCATCCGCAGACGAATTTCGTGCGAAGGGCCTCGAAGGCGGGACCGCTCGAGAGCGACACGGCTCTCAGGCTCTGGCCCGCGCTTCAGGTGACGCCTTCCAGCTCGCCGAGCATCTGCATCCAGAAGACGAGTTTGCCCTCGGTCCGAGCTTGAGCGAGGGCGGCCTGGAGTTCGGTTTTCCATGCGATCTGCGTGGTGAGGCGTTCGACGCTCTTCTTGACCTCGGGTCCCTTGGCGGCGAGACCGTTCGTCTTGCCCTGTTCGTCGCGGGCGGCGGCGCCGGCGAGGATGGCGATCGAAAAGGCGAGCGTGGAGAGAATGCGGGTCTTCATAGGCTCCTCCTCGTCCTATGGAACCCCCGAGGGGGCGTGTCGGTTGCTTGAAAAATGGGTCGAAACCGATCGAGCAACCGCGTTGGAGGAATCCGGTATCCGATCGAGTGGCTCTATCTCTGGCCCGCCTCTTGCGGCGCGCCCATTCGGGAGAACTCGCGGCCGCGCTCGCCTACCGCGGTCATGCGCAGGCGGCGCGCGATCCCGCGGAGCGTTCCGGGATTCTCAAGATCGAACGCGACGAATGGGATCATCGTACCCGTCTCGGGCTCATGCTGGCGGAGCTTGGGGTGCGAAGGCCGCGGGCTGGTCGGCTTGGGCGGCCGACTTACTCGAGATGGGCCGAACCGAAGCACGTCACGAGCGGTGGTTCCGAGAGAGACTGAATCGAAGATGAAGCCGGGGGACGACCGTTCGTCCCCCGGATCCGATGGCGAAGGACTATGAGCACCCCATCGTGTTCCCGCAGTTCAGGCACTTATAGCAGGTGCCGTTGCGGACGGTGACGTGGCCGCAGCCGGTGCAGAAGGGCGCGTCGCCCATCATGCGGCCGAGATGCGTCGAGAGCGCGCCGGCGTCGAGCGGGGCCGGAGCGGACTCCTCTTTCACGACGAACCGGCGCGTGGTGTCCTTCTTCGCCCGCACCTGCGGTTCCCCCCCGTCGGCGGGCTTCACCTGCGCGAACTCGGTCATCCCCATGTACTCCAGGGCCAGGACGCGGAAGAGGTAGTCGACGACCGAGGTGGCCATCTTGATGTTCGGATGGTCGACCGGGCCCTGCGGCTCGAAGCGCGTGAAGGTGAAGACGTCCACGAACTCCTTGAGCGGCACCCCGTACTGCAGCCCGAGAGAAACGGCGATCGCGAAGCAGTTCATCATCGACCGGAAGCCGGCACCTTCCTTATGCATGTCGATGAAGATCTCCCCGAGGGATCCCTCCTCGTATTCGCCGGTGCGGAGATACACCTTTTGTCCTGCGACGCGGGCCTCCTGAGTGAAGCCCCCGCGCTTCTTGGGCAAGCGCCTCCGCTGCGCGACGCAGACGTGGTCGACCGGCGCCTCCCCCTTCTTGTCGGCCGATTTCGAGGAGAGCGGCTGAGAGGCCTTCGACCCGTCGCGGTACAGCGCCACCGCCTTGAGGCCGAGCTTCCAGCTCTGGAAATAGGCCTCCTGGATGTCGGCCACGGTGGCCTCGTTGGGCATGTTGATCGTCTTCGATATCGCGCCCGAGAGGAACGGTTGGGTCGCCGCCATCATCCGGACGTGGCCCATCCAATGGAGGAAGCGGGCGCCCCGCTTGCCGCACTTGTTCGCGCAATCGAAGATCGCCAGATGCTCTTCACGGAGATGGGGAGCACCTTCGACCGTCATCGAACCGCAGATCTTCTCGTTCGACTCCTCGATCTCGACGTCTCCGAATCCCAAAACGCGGAGGAAGTCGTCTCCCTCCTTGACGCCGAGCCGCGCGAAGCACTCCTTGCCGAGGGTGAAGGCGTTGAACGCGTGGCCGAGCTCGAAAACCTTCGGAAGGTGTTTCTCGATCTTTTCGACCTCCTCCGAGAGAAGGCCCTTGAGGAGAAGCCGAGCCGCGTTGATCGGGCTCCCGTTCTTCAGCGTGTTCGTGCCCGTGACGTACGTCAGGATCTCTTGGATCTGGGTCGGCGCGTAGCCGAGACGCTTCAGCGCCTCGGGGACCGAGGCGTTCACGATCTTGAAATAGCCGCCGCCGGCGAGCTTCTTGAACTTGACGAGCGCGAAATCGGGCTCGACCCCGGTCGTGTCGCAATCCATGAGAAGGCCGATGGTCCCGGTCGGCGCCAGCACCGTCGCCTGCGCGTTCCGGAAGCCGTGGACCTCTCCGACGGCGACCGTCTCGTCCCAATCCTCCCGCGCCGCCTTGAGAAGTTCCGGCGGGCAATCCGCCTCGTTGAGTTTGTACGCGGCCTCCCGGTGCTTCCTCATCACGCGCAGGAAGGGCTCGCGGTTCTTGGCGAAGCCGGCGAAGGGGCCGACCACTTTCGCCATTTCCGCGCTCTGCCGATAGGCGCGTCCCGTCATGATCGCGGTGAGAGCGGCGGCGATGGCGCGCCCGCGGTCGCTGTCGTACGGGATCCCCAGGAGCATGAGGAGGGTTCCGAGATTCGCATAGCCCAGGCCGAGCGGCCGATAGTCGTGCGAATTCTCGGCGATCCGTTTTGTCGGGTAGCTCGCGAAATCGACGACGATCTCCTGCGCGGTAGTGAAGACCTCGCAGGCATGGCGGTATCGCGCGACGTCGAATCGTCCGTCGGGCGTCAGGAACTTCGTGAGGTTGAGACTCGCGAGGTTGCAGGCGGAGTCGTCCAGGAACATGTATTCGCTGCACGGATTCGACGCCTGGATGCGATCCGTGTTCGAGCAGGTGTGCCAATCGTTGATCGTCGTGTCGAACTGGAGCCCAGGATCGGCGCAGCGCCATGCGGCCTGGGCGATCTTGTCCCAGAGGTGTCGCGCCTTCCCCGTTCGCGCCACCTTCCCGCCGGTCCGCCACGTCGTTTGCCAATCACCGTCTCGCTCCACCGCCTCCATGAATGCGTCGGGCACGCGAACGGAGTTGTTCGAATTCTGGCCGCTCACGGTGCGGTAGGCCTCGCCGTTGAAATCGGCCGGGAGTCCCCCTTGCTCGATCAGGATCCGCGCCTTCTCCTCTTCGCGCAGCTTCCAGTCGACGAACTTCTCGATGTCGGGGTGGTCCACGTCGAGGACGACCATTTTCGCCGCCCGGCGCGTGGTTCCTCCGCTCTTGATGGCGCCGGCGGACTTGTCGTAAATCTCCAGGAAGCTCATCAAGCCGCTGGAGGTTCCGCCGCTCGAGAGCTTCTCCCCCTCGGCGCGGATCTTGGAGAAGTTCGTGCCCGTGCCGGAGCCGAACTTGAAGATCCGCATCTCGCGCTTCACGAGATCGGCCATGTCCATCAAGTCATCGCCTACGGACTGGATGAAGCAAGCCGAGAGCTGCGGGCGGGTGTAGGAATCGCCCGTCTCCTCGATCTTGCCCGTTTCGCGATTCCAGGCATAGTTGCCGACCGCGCTCCCCTTGATACCGTATTCTTGCGAGAGGCCGCAGTTGAACCACACGGGCGAATTGAAGGCGCCGTGCTGGTGGACGAGGAGGTAGGTCAACTCGGCTTCGAACGTGTCCGCGTCCTCGACGCCGGCGAAGTACCCATACTCCTCTCCCGCGACACGCAGGGTATGCGCGACGCGGCGAACGACTTGGCGAACGCTGGTCTCATGGCCCGTGGCGGGCACTCCCGCCTTACGGAAATACTTCGAAACGACGATGTCGGTCGCCAGCTGGGACCAGGCGGAGGGAACCGCGAGGTCCTTCATCTCGAAGACGGTCGAGCCGTCCGGATTCGAGATCTTCGAGGAACGCTTGTCCCAAACGACCTGATCGAGCGGATCGAGGCCGGGAGTCGTGTAGATCCGCTTCATGCGGACGCCCTGCGGCTTGTTCTCGCGCCGGCCGCGTTTCTTGACTTCGGTCGCCGTGCCGGTGGGATTGCCGAACAGCGTTTCCATGCGCCTCTCCCCAACCAATACGAATCCTACCCGTACCCCTACGACACTGAAGACACAGACGAAATCCGATACCGCACTGAACCCACAGAACAGAGCCGACACCACACTGAAGACACAGAGCCGCTCCTACTCGCAGGACCGCCGCGATTCGAGACAAAACGCAGCGGTAGTCGGTGGGACTCCCCCCCTTTCTGGGGCGGTGTGCGGCCGCTGTCTTCCGTGCAGCCCCCCTCAAGGTGGGCAGGAAGACCGCTCTTCCCCCTTTTTCTCTCCCCGATCTATCCGAACCCGCCGGGCCCCGCCCGACGGGACCTATCCGCTTATGCGTCCCAACGTAAAACCACTACTCTTAGCGAACTCACGAGAATGCTACCCCAAGATGTTGTGGGTTGTCAAGACGAGGCGGAGTTTTCGCCCGCGCGCAAGTCCGCGAGTCGTGCGGGGTTTCGACTTTCTGTACTCCCGAATTATTTTTTCTCGAAGGCGACGAGCGACATCTTCATCTGCGCCGTTTCCATCTTCACCAAGTGACCTGGCACGTCGGTGCAATACCAGATCGTGGACGTCATTTGTTCGTCGCCTTTGCAATTCTTGGCGGGGGAGTCGTATCGCTTGCACGGTAGATCTTTGCCCCCCACCCTCAGGATTTCATCGGACCAGCGGCCCGCGTCTTTGTGATCCCGGAACGGCTTGGTGCACAAGGGGCAATTCGCCTTAGCGTCGAGCGTCCACGTCATTGCCTTCGGGACGGGTTCCTCGCCCGGAGTCTCGGTCTCGTTGTCGCCGACCTTCATGAATGTTTCCGTCTTGAGCGTATGCTTGTCGGCTCCCTTTCGGTCCAAGACCTTGACGACCTTCATCTTGATTCCGGCCGTCTCTATCTCGAAGCTCACGGAAGAGCCGACTCCGACCGAGTTCCAGGCCTCCCACGCGTCGTGGCGATAGCTCTTCGGGACTTCCTTGGAGGACTCGGTGCGGGGCGGCATCGGCGGTTCGGGGCGCATGCGCTTCCGCTCGCGCCACTTTTTCGTCACGTCCTTGAGCCACTTCTCCGCGCTCTCGCCCAGCTTCTTGAGCTGCTCCATCGCCTTTTCGACCTGTTTCTGGATCCTCTTTTGGATCCGCTCGGTTTCATCCTGCTGCGCCTGGGCGACGCCTGCGGTAAAGAAAAGCGACGCGAGAACCCAAGTGGTTTTTTTCACGGGCGATCCTCCCTGTGGATGTTCGGAAAGAGTATAACCTGCTCTCGGCGGCTACTTGTCCTCTTTCTTGAGCTCGATCCGCTTTCCTCCTCGGAGGACGACGAGCTTCGACTCCTTCTTGAGGAGCGAGCGCACGTCCTTGGAAGACGCGACCTTCGTTCCGTCGATTTCGAGGAGGATATCGTGGCGTTTGAGCCCAAGCTCGGCCACGAGAGATCCTTCCTTCACCTTTCGCGTCACGAGTCCGCTTCCTTCGGGGATTTCGAGATGGGAACGGAGCACTTCGTCGGGGAAATCGAAGGAGGCTCCATGAACGTATTCGCGGCCTCCCCACGTCGGGATCATGCGCCGGTTCCACTCCTCATCCTCGAAACCGAACTCGAAGAGACGCTTTCGAAGACGGCTCATTTCTTCTTCGAATTCGCGGAACATCTCTTCCGGGTCTTGGCCCTGGAAACGGAACTCATTCCGCCCGCCATGGAAGCCGGCGCGGACTCCCCCGTAGCGGATCCCGTCCCGGGAGATCCCATATTTTCGGGCCAGTTCGGGATGTTCGGTGAGAAACTTCTCGAGCGACTCCGATTTCGCGGTCAGCTTCTTCCCGTCTTCGGTGTACTCCAGTTCCACCGAACCGTCCTTCTTGCGCTTGAACGCGATGGGATCCCCTTCCGCGGGCGTGATGAAGTAGACCGTGTCTCCGTTGGAGGATTGGACGGAGATTCGTCCTCCGAGGCGCCGGGTCGGGGGCTTCTTTTCCGAGCGCTCGAATTCCTCGAGGAGTTGCTTCGCCCGAAGTCGAATCTCGGGGTCGTCGCTCTGGGCCGCCTTCTTGAGGGCGGCGGTCGCGGGTTTTCCGATCTTGCGCAGTTCGGCCGTGGCCTTCTCTCGCACGTCGAAGTTCTCGGAGCCGAGCTCGCGGACGAGCTGTTCGATCCGTTTCGCCTGATCGTCTTGGGCCCAAACCAAGCCGGGGAGCAGGAAGAAGAGTGCGGCGCGCATGGCGGGGACCTCCTAGGAAAATCGAACCAGGGGATTAGTATAGGCGGGCGCGAGAAAGTTCGCTACTCTGACCGAATGGCTCGCATCGGATGGGGCGCGCTTCTCCTGGCCTCCTGCATGGCCCCCTCGGAGCGCTTGATCCTCACGATCGATAACTTCAACTGATGAGAGGGGTGAGTCCCTCAGACTCAAAAGGCCCTGGCAGGGCTGAAGGGGGTTCGCTCGTGCGAAGTTCGCCTCGTCGACGGCACGCGCGGCCAAGTCACGTTCCACTATACGAGGTCCGAAATCACGCCGGAGGAACTCCTTCGGGCGGTGGAACGAGTCAATCCCGGATTTCGAGTCTCTCGGAGGAAGGGCGAGGCTGACCGGATCGATTTCCGGATGGTGGTGGCCCGAGAGGGGTATGAATCCGCTTCGCTCCTGGCTTCGGGCAAGGCCACGATCCTTCTCCTCTTTCGGGAAGAGGACTGGGCCACTCTCGCGCTGGGGATGAGAATCGACACCTTGGCCCTCCGCTACGGGTGCGCGGTTCGAAAAGTCGCCCTGGAAGGGGAGGGGGCGTTGCGGCAATTCGAACGGGAAGGGGGGACGTCGACGCCGGTGGGGCGGGTGTACTCCCCCGAAGGACGCCTTCTCGGTCAGAGCGGTGTTGCGGAGGAGATCGAAGGGTTCTTGAGGAGATAGGCCCGTGTTCGACCTGAGGGCGCTCCGGACGTTCTTGGCGATCGCGCGACACGGGAACTTCACCCGGGCGGCTCACGAAGTCTTCCTCACCCAACCCGCCGTGTCGATGCAGATGCGGCAGCTCGAGCAGATCCTGGGGACGAAGCTCTTCAAGAAAATGGGACGGGACTTGCGGCTCACGGATGCCGGAGAGGCGCTCCGGGAGCACGCCGTTCAGGTGCTCGCCGCCGCGCGAGGGGCGGAAGAGGCGGTGGCGGCGGCCGTGGGGCTGAAGCGGGGTCGCCTCGACGTCGGCGCTTCCACGACGCCGGGCATCTATCTCCTGCCTCCGGTCCTCGCCAAGTTTCGCACGAAGTTTCCCGGCATCCACGTGTCTCTGGCGATCGACAACTCCGGCACGATTGCGGAGAAAGTGGCGACGGGGACCCTCGACCTGGGATTCGTCGGGTGGGAGGCGGACCTGCGGGAAGTGAGCTCCGAGAAGATCTGCGACGACGAGCTGGTGGTGATCGGGCCTCCGGGGACGCGGAAGATGTCGGAGAAAGATCTGGCGGCGGAGAGATTCCTTCAGCGGGAGGAAGGATCGGCCACGCGGGCGCTCTCCGAGGCCTGGTTCCGCAAGAGGGGGCTCGAGTGCCGGCCCGCCATGAAGCTCACTAGTCCCGAAGCGGTGAAGCGCGCGGTCGCGGCGGGTCTGGGGGTTGCGGTGATCTCCCGGATGGCGATCTCGTGGGAGCTGGCGGAGAAGCGTCTGGTGGTAGTTCCCGTACCCGAGTTCCCGATCCGTCGTCCCTTGTGGCGAATCCTGCGCCAGGGCGCGCAGCCGGGGCCGGTGGAGGCCGAGTTTCTTCGACTCTTGAAGTGCTGATCTCGCGAACCTGGACGTCGATCGAACGCTATACTCTCATTGATTCATTGAGGGGGTCTGTCGTGAGACGAGCCTATCTCCTGCTCCTTCTGGGGGCGTGCAGCTCCGGTCAATCCTCTCGTAGTTCGGATTCGGGTCCCGACACCTACCGTCGGCCCGAGTCGGAAACACGGCGTCCTTCTACCGACCGGGGCTTGCGGGCGGGCGAGGTCGACGACAACGACAAGTTCGACGACTATGTCCGCTATTTCAAGGCGTATCCTGATCGAAACGTGCGGAAGATCGACGTCACCGACCGCATGGTGCTCTGGTTTGCGGATCGGGAGAATCGGCCTGTCTCCTGTTCTCCCGTGCGGATCCTGGCGGATGGCCAGGAGGTCTATCGAGCGGTGACCTCAGCCGGGGGCGGGCTCATGTTCCCGCCGCGGGCCCTGGGAGTCTCGTCCCAAGTGCAGCTGTTCGAGGCGGATATCGTGGGGCGAAAGGTCGCATTCCGACCGGGCGATCATGTCCAAGTTTCGGTGGACATCGCCCAGGCGCAGTGGGATTCGGTGGACCTCGACGTCGCCTTCTGTCTCGACACGACGGGCAGCATGGGGGACGAGATCGATCGCCTGACCTCGACGCTTCGGTCGGTGGTTTCGCGGATCGACCGGCTCCAGCCGCAACCGAGGCTCCGGCTTGGGATGATCACCTTCAAGGATCGGAGGGACTCGTATATCACGGAACGGACCGACCTTACGGCGAATTTGGACAAGTTCCAGTGGGAACTGAGTCGGACGACGGCGAGCGGGGGCGGGGACTACGAAGAGTCGGTCAACGAAGGACTGCGACGGGCGATTCACGACCTTTCGTGGAGACGGAACCAGGCGATCCGCATCCTCTTCTTGATCGGGGATGCGCCGCCGCACATGGACTATTCCGACGACACGCCGTACACGGAGACGATGCGGGTGGCGCTGGAACGCGGAATCAAGATCTACACGATCGCGGCGAGCGGCTTGAACGACAAGGGGGAGTTCGTTTGGAGGCAGTTGGCGCAATTCACCCTCGCGAAGTTCATGTTCATCAGCTACGGGGGCGGCACGGGACATCACGTCGGCTCGTATCGCGAGAACAATCTCGACGAGCTGATGGTGAAGGCCATCGAGGGCGAGGTGGCGAGCCTGCGCCTCGGCCGCGAGCGCCGCTCGTCGTCGAGCGAAGGCCAAGGCAAGGAACCGACGGACTTCCGCCAGTGGCGCGAGTGGCGCGACCGCGACCGATGATATAGAAATAGCCAGGCTATTTCTATATCATTTCCGCTTGGCGGGGGTGTCGACCAGCGCGTCGACCACGCGCTTCTTCTCGGGGGAGGAGGAGAAGTCCTGGAGCCGGAAGCTCAAGTGGTAGCGCGACTCAGGGTAAAAGACAGGGCTCTTGACCAAGGCGACGAGGACCTCCGCCTCGCCCGGACCGAAATCCCCGGACTCGAGTGTCGCGTCGATGAGATACATCTGTTCATGCGGCGACAGGTCGGCGTGCGCCGCGATCT
>Ga0114945_10000149_pt1 | contig 41508 bp, 41 predicted proteins | sample OV2TP3_FD_87194 | JGI IMG/M metagenome (GOLD analysis project Ga0114945, IMG submission 87194) | Hot spring microbial communities from Beatty, Nevada to study Microbial Dark Matter (Phase II) - OV2 TP3 | ecosystem: Environmental > Aquatic > Thermal springs > Hot (42-90C) | place: USA: Beatty... | reverse complement strand
TTTGTCGCCCATCACCTTGGTCAACGCCGACGTCAACGTCGTCTTCCCATGGTCCACGTGCCCGATCGTCCCAATGTTCACGTGCGGCTTGCGCCGCTCATACTTCGCCTTCGCCATATGCCCCCCCTAACCTATGATCCCACCACCCATAAACCGAGCCCGAAAAAGAAAAATATCCCCTCGGCCTGGATCATTCGAGGCCTCCGGGTCGAGCAAGCGTGGTTTGGAGCCCACGACGCGGATCGAACGCGTGACCTCGTCCTTACCAAGGACGTGCTCTGCCAACTGAGCTACGTGGGCACCCGACGCTGCTCATATTTGCCCCATTCGAAGAAAAATTATCCCGTCGCGTAAAATCAAGCTTCTTTGAAGGTATTGCGTACCCTGACACGTTTGATCGAAGGGCCGGGCCCAGCAAAGCCTACTGAATATCCGCTGCGTTTGATCGTGTCACCCGTTGCGCTGGCCCGTTGCATGTGGAAGAGCAACAGACGCCCCGAGCAACGGGTCCCTGGTCCAGCAAGCTGGGCGTGGAGCGGGCGACGAGATTTGAACTCGCGACAGCCAGCTTGGAAGGCTGGAGCTCTACCCCTGAGCTACGCCCGCACGTCTGAGTTCTCATTAGCCCCTATGGCGTTGATCCCGCCACGCCAATCATTAGCACGCCGGGTCGAACACGTTCTGTATGGTGGGCAGGCAAGGATTCGAACCTTGGAAGCCGATGGCAACAGATTTACAGTCTGCCCCCTTTGTCCACTCGGGTACCTGCCCAATAAATACATGTTGCCGGCGGTCCTTCCTTCGCAAAGAAGAAGCCTAAGCAGCGACCGCCTCAACTCATCGACCCCACACCGACGAAACAAACAAAAAGACGAAACGGGCCCTCGCCGTTGCTATGACGGCGTGGTCTCTCATAATCTTCTTCTAACCGAGATGGGTGGATCAAGGATCTCCGAAGTTGATTAGTATATGAAAAGAAACCTGCCTTGTCAAGCCAAGTGAATAAATAATTCGTGGACTTACGAAAGGCCGGATTGAGCCACAATCAAGGGGGAGTCTGACCTTCGGCCAGGAGGCGACGCTTGAGGTAAAAGAATAGTCCAACTGCGACTATCAGACCGAGCAGGACCCATCCCGAGCGACTCACGATAGCGATCAAAAGAGGGAGATTGACTGCAAAAAAATAGGCCATCAAGGAAATGGCGATGACCCATGTAGCAGCGCCCAAGCAATTAAACAGCAAGAACCGTGACCACGGCATCTTGGTCGTTCCAGCCACCAAGGCTCCAAGTACCCGTACGCCCGTAATCCATCGTTGAACGAAGATCGCCTTGTCCCCATGCCGCTCAAAAAAATGCTCAACGGAGACCAGGCGTTTCTGGGTGATCAGAACGTACTTTCCATATTGCTGGACAAACGGGCGCCCCAGCCGTCGCCCCAGATAGAAACTGATGTTGTCCCCCAGGATACACCCTACTGTGGCCAACGGTATGACGGTGCCCAGGTTCAGATGTCCGTAATGAGAATAGATAGATGCAATGATGAGTATTGTTTCGCCGGGAACCGGCAGCGAGGCGTTTTCAGCCATAACCCCTAAGAACAAAATCAGGTACCCGTAATCATCAACGTAGGGTCTGGCCAGCTCGATCCACTCGAGGAGATGCTCGTGCATAGATTCGCAGCGGGCAGACCGTACCACGTAGTCCTGGTCGAGTCAATAGAAACGCTCGTCGGCACGGACCTCGAGCTTCGGAAACCACAGGCGCCAAACGCTTCGAGGCGTAATCCTTGACAGGCGGAAAAACCAACCAGTATCATCGCTCTCCTCAGATGCTCGCAATCAACCCACACGGGCCGCGTGCTTGCGTGAAATCCTGTGTGCTCTTTCTCGTCTTCCTGGTCGGTACGCTTGCGCGGCCGGCGTTTGCGCAAACGGCCTTGACGATCCTTCATACCAGCGAACACCACGGAACGCTCGAAGCGCTCGATCACGGTCCCTTTAAGAATCTCGGCGGCGTCACAAGACGAGCAACCCTGATCGAGCAGGTTCGGAAGGAGGCTCAGCACGTCTTACTCGTCGACAGCGGAGACCTGTTGGTGGGCACGGCCATGTCCTCAGTCTTCCGCGGAGAGGCCGACATCGCTGCCATGAACTTGATGGAATACGACGCCGTCGGGGTCGGCAACCATGATTTCGACTTCGGGACCGAGCATCTGAGAAGACTACAAAAGGAGGCGCGCTTCCCATTCCTGTGTACCAATGTTCGTCCGAAGGCGCCTGATGCGTGCAAGCGCTTCATCATCAAGTCCTTGGGGCCATTACGGATCGGGCTGATAGGCCTGATCGGAAAACGAAACTACCCCGACACGTTTAATCGAGCCGCCGTCCGTGAGTTGGACTTTCAGGACCCTATCGAAGCGGCTCAAGCCGTAGCGGCGGAACTGCGAGAGCGGGTCGAGCTCCTGGTCGCCATCACGCACCAAGATACCGAGGAAGACCTCGTTCTCGCCCGATCCGTCCCGGCCTTGGACGTGATCATCGGAGGACACACGCAGGGCTTTGACGGCTTGGTTCCTCCAGGCAAGACCACGCCGCTCGAAGGACGCATCGAACTCCGCGGGGTCGGTCCGGTTTTCGTCAAAACCCATCGCCAGGGGCAGACCTTGGGCCGCCTGGACCTGCTGTATCATGAGAAGACCGTGATGGTCGCCGAGGCCCGTAACCTGCCCGTTGTGCCTAGCATCCCAGCGAATCAGAAGGTCTCGGCATTGGTTCAGGACTATGCCAGGCGGCTCGACGAACAGACCACGCAAGTTATGGGCGAGTCGGCTGTCCACTTGGAAGGCGAGAGCGCGCAGGTCCGCACCCGCGAAACCAACCTGGGCAATCTGCTCGCCGACCTTGCCCGCAGGCATGCCAGTACCGACATCGCCTTGCTGAACGCCGGCGTGATCCGCAGCAGTATTCCCGCGGGCCTGGTCACGCTCAAACGAATCATGGAGGTGCTCCCTTTCGATTCCACATTGACGACCTTCACGCTCACCGGAGTCCAGTTAGCGGAGGCACTGGAGAACAGCGTCAGCCGCCTTCCCCAAGCGTCCGGTCGCTTCCTCCAAGTATCGGGGCTGAGCTACGTCTTCGACCCGATGGCTCCGGTCGGATCCCGCGTGAAGGAGATCCGGGTCAGCGGGCATCTTCTCGACCCCACCCGTCGTTACTCGGTCGTGGCGGATCAGTTCCTAGCCGAGGGCGGTGACGGCTACGCGGTGTTTCTCCGTGCCTCAGACAAGCGTGACCGCCAAATCCCGCTCCGTGATGTCCTATCCACAGCCCTTAAAGCCGGCCCGCTTGCGGCCACGGAGGAGGCGCGCATTAGAAGCATCGCGCCCAAGCGATAGCAATCGTTTTCGTGAAGACGGGCCTAAAAGAGGCTGGTTTGTTGGGGTGCGGGCCTGCGGAAGGTCGAAGGAAGGGGAATCTCCGGAGTCTCGGCAAAACCGGCCCTGGCCTTGGCCGCGACGAACAGTTGTTCGATCATCTCGCCGTAGGTTCCTTGCCCAGTATGCCGTTCGAAAAACCGGTTGTTCGTGAGCATCCCCCCGCGGACTTCCTGCAAACGATGGGAGATCTTCTTGATGCGATCAGGAAACGCCGCCGTCATTCGCTCGAGAAAGACAGGTTCCACGCTACCGGGCAACCGCAGGAGGCTGTAGAAGGCGGTTCTAGCTCCGGCCTCCCGCGCCTGCTGAAGAATCTGGAACATGTGGTCGTCGTTGAGACCGGGGATCACCGGCGCAATCGAGACACCGGTTGGAATCCCGGCGTCTGCGAGAGCTTTTAATGCCGCCAGGCGCTTGGTGATGGACGGCGCTTGAGGTTCTACCCGCCGGGCCGTCTCGTTATCGGCAAACGGGATGCTGAAATAGACGCGCACCGCGGCTTCGTCGTTGAGACGACGCAGCACATCGAGGTCCCGCAGGATGAGGACGGCCTTGGTGATAACCCCGACCGGATTGCGAAACTCCGCGCAGACTTCAAGACAGGCGCGGGTCAGCCCCCACGCCGCCTCAAGCGGCTGGTAGCAATCCGTGTTGCCCGAAAAGACCACCAACTCGCCCTGCCAGGACGGCTTGAGAAACGCCTCACGCAACAACACAGCAGCGTCCCGTTTAACGACCAGCTTGGACTCGAAATCGGTCCCTGCGCCGAAGCCGAGATACTCATGCGAGGGACGCGCGTAACAATAGGCGCACGCATGAAAGCATCCGCGATAAGGGTTGACGCTCCACCGAAAGGAGAGATCCGGGCTCTCGTTGCGGCTGAGAACGGACCGGCTGTCGTCCTCGAAAATCTGCAGCTTGACCGACGGCGGAGGCTCCAACCAGTCGCGGTGAAGGCTTTCGTATGGGTTGGGGGGATTGTAGATCGGCTTCATTGCTACCAATGTCATTCTATGCCCTCCCGAGAACGAGATCAATGCGTCCCGTATTCCCCTCTTGCCAGAAACCCAAATTCCCCGTAAGCTTGCCCGGCCGTGAGGCCCTGTTTGCAGCAACCAAGGAGACTACGGTGAGTTCCTCTCCATTTAACGGGCCGGTCGTTCTTGAGACTCAACTGGAAGGATTACCGTTAAAAGCCCGAGGGAAGGTTCGGGACATCTACGATCTGGGCGACTCCCTGCTGATCGTCGCGACCGATCGCATTTCCGCCTTCGACGTGGTTCTCCCGGACGGAATCCCCGGCAAGGGCACGATCTTAACTCAGCTCTCCGCGTTCTGGTTCCGGTGGTTGTTCGAGTTCGAAGACATCCTTCCGAACCATCTCATCACGACCGACATGGCGGAGTACCCTGAACTCTGCCGACGGCACCGGGCCATCCTGGAGGGGCGAAGCATGCTCGTTCATAAGGCGACGCCACTTCCGGTCGAGTGTATCGTGCGGGGCTATCTTTCGGGATCCGGGTGGGTGGACTACCAGCGAAGCGGCATGGTCTGCGGCCAGCCCCTCCTCAAGGATCTGGTCGAATCCCAAAAGCTCCCGGAGCCTCTCTTCACACCCTCCACAAAAGCGGAACTGGGCGAGCACGACGCCAACATCACGTTTGCGGAGATGGAGGCAAGCATCGGAGCGAACCTGGCCAAGACCGTGCGCGAGGTCAGCGTGAAGCTCTACCAGCGGGCCGCGGAATATGCCGAGACCAAAGGGATCATCATCGCCGATACCAAACTGGAATTCGGCCTGGACCCGACAACGAACCAGCCGATCCTTATTGATGAAGTCCTGACCCCCGACTCCTCCCGCTTCTGGCCCCGTGTCGGCTACAGCCTCGGTCGAGCCCAGCCGAGTTTTGACAAGCAGTTTGTCCGTGATTACTTGACCTCGATCAAGTGGGACAAAGAACCTCCCGCCCCTCACCTCCCCCCAGAGGTCATCAAGCAGACCCGCGAGCGCTATCGGGAAGCCTACCGGTTGCTCACCGGCTCCCAAGGCTAAGCTGATGGCCGCCGCCTGGGTCTCCGGCCTTATCTTCCTCATCATGTTCGCGGTCATCATGACCGACCGGGTCCACCGGACCATCGTGGCCTGGACGGGTGCCGCTGGGATGGTGGTCGCGGGTCTGCTTTTCGGGTTCTACAACCAGAGCCAGGTGCTGGCCGCCATTGACTTCAATACCCTAGGCCTGCTCCTCGGCATGATGATGCTCGTAGCCATGCTGGGGAAGACCGGGTTGTTCGAGTACCTGGCGATCCTGACCGCACAACGGTCGGGCGGAGACCCGTGGCGGCTGTTGGTGTTCCTCGGCGGCCTGACGGCGGTGCTGTCCATGTTCCTGGACAACGTCACGACGATCGTCCTGATCGGTCCCGTCACCCTCCTATTGGCCGCCAAACTGGCCATCAATCCGGTCCCTTTGCTGATGGGAGAGGCGCTGCTGTCGAATATCGGCGGGACCGCGACTCTCGTCGGGGACCCGCCGAACATTTTGATCGGATCGGCCGCGGGGTTCTCGTTCAATGACTTTCTACTGGTGCTCCTGCCGATCGTGGTGGTCGCCTATTACCCCACACTCCGCACGCTGCGGTGGGCCTTCGCCGACGAGATCCAGAGGGTGTCGGATCGCCTGGAAGTGTTGCAGTCGCTCCACCCGGCGGAGTCCCTCCGTGACCGCGCGACGATGAATAAACTGCTCGTCGTCCTGGGCATCGTCGTGGGGCTGTTCTTCCTCCATGACACCCTGCACCTCAAACCGGCCACCGTCGTGTTCATCGGCGCGGCCCTCGCGTTGGCCTGGGTACGCCCCGATCCGGAAGAGGTACTCCGGGAAGTAGAATGGAGCGTCCTCCTGTTCTTCACCTGCCTCTTCGTCGCTGTCGGAGGATTGGAGGCCGCCGGCGTGATGCGAGCCGCGGCCGAATTCATAGTGGGGTTCGCCGGCACCAATCCTCTGCTGACCGCCGTCCTGCTTATCTGGGTGTCCGCCGTCCTGTCGGCAATCGTTGACAATATCCCCTTCGCCGTGGCGATGGTCCCGATCATCAAGGGTTTGGAGGCCGAAGGGGTCGCCGTGGAGCCGCTCTGGTGGGCGTTGGGGCTTGGGGTCGGATTCGGAGGGAACGGTTCGCCCATTGGCGCGACTGCCAATGTCATCGCAGTCACGTTGAGCGAGCGAGCGGGACGGCCGATTACGTTCCGGATGTGGTTCCGGTCAGGGGCTATCGCCACGGTGGTCTCTTGTGCAGTCGGCACGCTGGCGTTTCTTGTGATCTTCGGCCTCCTCAAACGGTAAGCATTAATGGCGCTCGTACCAACTCCTCCCTGCTTCGTCCTGTTTACTGACCTCGATGGCACACTGCTCGATACGGCCACCTACCGGTGCGATGCCGCGAGGCCGGCCCTGGATCGCCTCCGGGAACACATGATCCCGCTCGTTATCTGCACGAGTAAGACCCGGGCCGAGGTCGAACCCCTCCGCCAGGAACTGGACAACCATGATCCCTTCATCATTGAGAATGGAGGCGCATTGTATATTCCGGAAGGGTACTTCAAGACACCCCCGGCCGGCTCCATCAGTCGTAATGGATACCATGTGGTCGAATTGGGGGTGGCTTACAGTCTGCTGCGCGAAGCGCTCCGAAGCATCGAGGGGCAGACCGGCGCAACCCTGGTCGGCTTTGGGGACATGACCTTGGAGGACATCGTGAGAGTGACGGGGCTGGCTCAACCGGAGGCCGAACGGGCCCGGCAACGTGAATACGACGAGCCGTTTGTCGTTACAAGCAATAACGCTACGCTTGAGAAGGTCCGCGGAGCAGCCGCCCAGCTTGGCCTAACCGTGGTGTCAGGAGGCCAGCTCTATCATCTGGTTGGAAGCACCGACAAAGGACGCGCCTGTCGTGTCTTGACTGATCTCTATCGCCAGGAATGGGGAGAGATTGCTACGGCCGGGATCGGCGACAGCCTGAACGACATGCCGATGCTGGAGTGCGTTGATCGGCCGTTTCTCGTCGAGCGGCCTGAAGGTGGTCATGAAGACGGGATCGTGATTGAAGGCGTGACTCGCCTCCGGGGCATCGGACCGGTTGGCTGGGCGGAGGGTATACGGCAGCTTCTTGTCGAAAATTCTTGACCTGGTTCGGCGAGTCCTCTTAGGATTGAATGTGGTGAGAATTCTGCTGCTGGCATTGTGCGTGGCGGTGATGTTGCAACTGCTGGGCCTCCCATTCACTCTATGGGATGCCATGCTGGGATTCGATGCCGAAGACTCCTTGGCCCCAGAAGGATTCACCCTTGTGACGAGCCTTTCCATTCCTTTCAGAATCTCTCCATCCTATTCACAGTCAGCGCTCATCGAAGACAGTACCCCTTTTGATTTCGCAGGGTCAATTTTTCGGCCCCCTCCTTCCTTCCGCTGAATTCATTATGACTGGGGCTCACTGCTCCAACGTGAGATCAACGGAGGGAAGCCACGTGCGCTGCTCACGCTGCAATGAATTGATGTCTCTTACGCGCTTTTGGAAACCACGACCGGCCAGGACCTAGACAGGCCTCTGGTTCTGATCGCACTTCGAAGGAGTGCCGTATGTCCGATTTTTACCAGACCGGCTTGATCGCCACCCTGCACAGACTGGGCCAGCCGAACTTGGAACGGCTCGAACGGGAACTGGCCGAGCATTCCAGAACCAATCCGATTGCGCTCGTTCTTCCCTGCCTGTACGCCGAGTTGCAAGGACCGGCGCTCGGCGGAATCGTGGACCACCTCACGCAGGTGAGATATCTCAATGAGATCATCATTGCCATAGGCCGGGCTTCAGCCCTCGAATTCCGGCGAGCCAAGGAGTATTTCAAGGCCCTGCCCCAGGATGTTCGCCTGATCTGGATCGAAGGGCCTCGCATCCAGGAACTCCTGAAGCTCTTGGTCAGCCAGGAAATTGACATCGGCCTGGCCGGCAAGGGCCAGTCCTGCTGGATCGCTTTCGGCTACATCCTTGCCAGGCGGCGCAGCAAGGTCATCGCCCTGCACGATTGCGACATCGTCAGCTACAACCGCGAGTACCTGGCCCGCCTCTGCTACCCGGTGGCCAACCCGAACCTCAGCTATGAGTTCTGCAAGGGGTACTACGCGCGGGTGACCGACCGCCTACACGGGCGCGTTACCCGGCTCTTCATCACCCCCATGATTAGAGCGCTGCACCGCCTGGTGGGGCCGCACCCTATGCTTACCTTCCTGGACGGCTTCCGCTATCCGCTGGCCGGCGAATTCGCGATGGTCACGGACCTGGCCTGGACTAACCGGATCCCAGGCGACTGGGGCCTTGAGATCGGCGTGCTGGCCGAGGTCTACCGGAACTGCGCCCTGCGCCGTGTGTGCCAGGCCGACCTGACCGACAGCTACGAGCACAAACACCAGAGTCTGTCGGCCGACAACCCCGAGGCAGGGCTGCATAAAATGTGCGTAGACATCTCCAAGTCGCTCTTCCGGAACCTGGCCGGCGAAGGCGTGATCTTCACCGACGGGCTGCTGAAGACCATCCGGGCGACCTATCTCCAGATCGCGCAAGAGGCGATCAAGAAGTACGAGGACGACGCGGCCATCAACAGCCTCCGGTTCGATCGGCACGAGGAACGGATGGCGGTGGAGGCGTTCCTCAAGGGAATCAAATTGGCCTCCGAGGGCTTCCTGGAAGACCCGTTGGGCGTGCCGATGATCTCCAACTGGGCCCGCGTGACCGCCGCCGTCCCCGACATCTTTGAACGGTTGGTGGAGGCGGTTGAAGCGGACCACGCGTGGGATCCGAAAGGGGACACGGCGTCCACGGGAGCGTAAGACAGACGGGCAGCTACCCTGCATGGAACAGGACGCAGCGTCAGTCATTCTGCAAGAGCGGACGGCCGCGCAGGTCCGCGAGATTGCTCAGGCCGATATCCTTGTCGGCATTCCCAGCTTCAACAATGCCGCCACGATCGGCCATGTCGTCAAGGCGGTGATCGCCGGCCTGGCCAAGTACTTCCCGGATCAACGCGCTATCCTGGTCAACTCGGACGGGGGTTCTACGGACGGCACGACGGAGGCTGTGGCCAGTGCCAGCGTGGATCTCGGCCCCATGCTCATCACCGATCGCCAAAGCCTCCTGCATCGGATTATCACCCCGTACCCAGGTATCCCGGGTAAGGGCAGCGCCTTCCGGACGGTCTTCGAGGTGGCCCGACGGCTGAACGTCAAGGCCTGTGCCGTGGTGGACGCAGACGTCAGATCGATCACCCCCGAATGGATCGAGCTTCTCCTCCAGCCGGTTCTGAACGAGGGCTTCGACTATGTCGCTCCATACTACCTACGGCACAAGTATGACGGGACGATCACGAACAGCATCGTCTATCCGCTGACGCGCGCATTGTACGGCGTGCAGATCCGACAACCGATCGGAGGCGACTTCGGCTTTTCGGGAAAACTGGTCGGACATTACGTGGACAAGCACGTCTGGGAGTCGGATGTCGCCCGGTTTGGGATTGACATCTGGATGACCACCGAAGCGGTCGCCTTAGGAGCACGGGTCTGCCAGAGCTTCCTGGGTGCTAAGATCCACGATCCCAAGGACCCGGCCGCCGACTTGTCGGCCATGCTGACCCAGGTCATGGGGGCGGTCTTCGCCTTGATGGAGGAACATCACAGAGTGTGGCCTTTCATCCAAGGCTCGAACCCGGTCCCCTTGTTCGGCTTTCAATACGAGGTGGGCGTCGAGCCCGTGAACGTCAACGTGGACCGAATGATCGCAAGCTTTCGGCAGGGACTCGCCGACCTGCGTCCGATATGGGAGGTCATGTTGGCCCCTGAGACCCTCCAAGCTCTCGCGGCCACGGAGGGCACACCGGCCCACGGCTTCCATATCTCTGACGAGCTCTGGGCGAAAACTGTCTTTGACTGCGCCGCAGCCTTCCACCGACGAGTCCTCAATCGCGAGCACCTGATTAAAGCCATGACCGCGCTTTACCTGGGCAGGACCGCGTCGTTCGTCGTGGAGACGCAAGGGCTCACGACCCGGGAAGCGGAGGATTGCATCGAGCGCCTGGGCACGGTATTCGAGCGGCTCAAGCCCTATCTGCTGGATCGCTGGGGCGCCGCCGAGGAGGCATCACCATGAAAGAATTCTGGGACAGCGCCTTACTGGAGCCATTAGCAACAGTCGGGACCCGCATTGTGCAATTTCTCCCCAATCTTCTCGCCGCCTTCGTCATTCTCGCCGTCGGATGGCCCTTGGCCTGGGCGTTGGGCCGTGGAGTCGAGCGGGGGCTGAGAATGCTGGGGGTGGACCACCTCGCCGATCGAATCGGGCTCAACGCCGTGCTGACACGCGGAGGGCTGAAACCAGACCCCTGTCACTTCATCGGTCGCACACTCTATTGGGGACTGTTGGTCCTCACCATCATCGCATCATTGGGCGCACTGGACGTGACCCCCATTAACCAGTTCGCCGCCAGCTTGCTGAGCTACATCCCGCACTTGATCACCGCAGGGATGATCCTCATCGCCGGGCTGTTTCTGAGCAATTTCGTGGCCCGGGCAACCCTTATCACGGCCGTGAACGCCAACTTCCGCCCGGCCACAACCGCAGCCGGCCTTGCCAAGTGGGGCGTCCTGCTGGTAGCGCTGGCGATGGCGCTGGAGCAACTCGGGATCGCCAGGAACATCGTCGTGGTCGGCTTCGGAATCGTCTTCGGTGGCGTGGTCCTGGCCCTGGCCTTGGCCTTCGGCCTCGGTGCCACGAATCTTGCCAAAGAGTTCCTGGAGCGCCAGTTCGGCAAAAGCGGTGCACGCGCCAAGGATGACCTCACACATCTATAGGAAAGCCTTCGCGCCGCAATTGACAGCGCCACCGTGTGAATATAAGGTGATGCGGCCGTCCGTATGGAATGCAGCCCTGTGGAAAGGGTGACTCGAAGATGCTCGACACGCTGCCCCCCAGTCTGATCAGTTTCCTGAAAGCCAGCGGCGTGTTTGCCGGCGTGGTCGGTCTTACATTGGGTCTCCGCCACGTGGCATTCCGTGCCTTGCACCGTTGGGTTTCCTCCACAGCCATGCTCGTGGACGATATCGTCTTGGAGAGCGTTCGGATCCCCTCGATTATATGGTGCGTGCTCATCGGCATTTACGTCGCCGTGGACACGGCCCAACTTCCTCCGCGTCCCAGCGCGCTTACCCTCAATGCCATCTATGCCCTCCTCGTGGTATCCCTGACGGCGGCGGTCGCCAACCTGGCAGGCTCCTCGCTCGGACATGTCCTGAAAGAGAAAGACCTTGCCATTCCGGCAACCGGCCTATCTCTCACGATCATCAAGGTCGGAATCTGGGTGGTGGGCGGGCTGGTACTCTTGAGCGGATTGGGCATCTCGATCGCTCCCATCCTCACGGCACTAGGGGTCGGAGGGCTTGCCGTCGCCCTGGCGCTGCAGGATACGCTGTCGAACTTCTTTGCCGGCATTCATCTGCTGATCGAGAAACCAATCCGTGTCGGCGACTTCGTCCGACTGGAGACAGGCCAGGAGGGTTACGTGGTGTATATCGGTTGGCGGACCACGCGAATCCGCATGCTCCCCAACAACATGGTCGTCATGCCGAACAGCAAGTTGACGCAGTCCGTACTGGTCAACTACTCGCTGCCCGAAACCCGCATGTCCCTCCTGATTCCGGTAAGCGTGTCCTACGATACCGACCCCGCACGAGTCGAACAGATCCTGCTTGAGGAAGTGGCGAAGGCCCAGGGAAACCTCCCCGGGCTCCTGGCTGAGCCCGCTCCGATGGTCCGATTCATCCCTGGCTTCGGCGAGTCCTCGCTGGATTTCACCCTGGTGTTCCAAGTCCGGGAGTTCACGGACCAGTTCCCCGTCCAGCATGAGTTACGCAAGCGGATCTTGAAACGATTCCGGGATGAAAAGATCGAGATCCCCTTCCCCCAGCGAGACATCCATATAAAATCAAGTCCTCAACACTAGGCTCGCTTGATCCATGGAACTTAAAGCGTTCCTTTGGAGTTTAATCGTGATCTACATTACCGCGCGGGTGATGGGAGAGCTTGCCGTCCGGTTCGGCCAATCGTCGGTGCTGGGCGAATTGTTGGCTGGGGTGCTGGTCGGCGGCAGCCTGCTGGGCTGGGTGGAAGAAACCGAAACTCTCAAGCTCTTGGGTGAGGTCGGGGTCATGCTCCTCCTGTTCGAAGTCGGGCTTGAATCGGATCTCCAGGCATTCTTGAAGGTCGGACGGTCGGCCGTGGTAGTCGCCACGATCGGGGTGGTGGCCCCCTTTGTCTTGGGATACGGACTGGCGGTGGCCATGCACATGACCAGGCTCCAAGCCATCTTCGTCGGCGCGACCTTGACCGCCACCAGCGTAGCCATCTCGGCGCGCGTGCTCTTCGATCTGGGCAAGCTGAAGACACAGGAAGGCAACATCATCCTGGGCGCCGCCGTGCTCGACGACATCCTGGGCCTCGTGACGCTGTCAGTTATCGTGGGGCTGGCCGAGTCCGGCACGGTGTCGTGGCTCGAGGTGTCACGGACCGCAGGCCTGGCGTTCCTGTTTCTCGGCGTGGCGATCGTGGTCGGCATCCGGTACGCGCACTTGTTCAGCCGTCTCGTCAACCAGATGAAAACCCGCGGCCGCCTCATCGTGGCCGCGGTCACGTTCGCCCTGCTGCTCGGATACCTTGCCGAGTTAATGCATATCGCGCCGATTGTCGGCGCCTTCGCAGCCGGCCTCGTCCTCGCCCGGACGGAACACCAATCACATATTGAGGAAACCATCAAGCCCGTGGCCGACGTGTTCGTGCCGATCTTTTTCGTCCTCGTAGGCGTGGCTGTCGAGCTGAGCTACTTCAACCCGTTCAACGCTGAGAACTGGCCACTCCTCCTGCTGGCCGGTGGACTCACCCTGTCGGCCTTTATTGGGAAACTGGTTGCCGGGTTAGGGGCCCTCGGGGAACAGGTCAACCATTGGGCCGTCGGCGTGGGCATGCTGCCGCGCGGGGAAGTCGGTCTGATTTTCGCCGGGGTTGGGCTCTCGCATGGAATTGTTGAAGAAGGCGCCTACGGAGCCATCCTGGTTGTCGTGGCCCTGACCACGCTCGTCTCACCTATTCTGTTCAAGCTGCTGTTCAAGCAAGGCTGACCGTACCATGCGTCACATCACGACCATAAGCTTGGAGGAGCGGACGGAGGCCCAGGTGAGTGAGACCGCTCGGGCGGTTATCCTGGTTTGGCGTCGGGGCCACGCACCAATCCCAGGAGTCTATTGTAGGCATTCGGCAAAGGGAGAGACCGGAGCAAGGGTGATCTTACATACCTGTAAACGCTGGCTGGCCGGCCTCGTAGCGATCACGATCATGGGGGTGGCAGGATGCACCTCCGCCGACCGCTCGCCGTCTGCCGGACCAGACACGATCACGCTGCTTTTCCGCCACGGCAAAGTCTCGGGGGATCCCCGGCCGCTTCAGAAATTGCTGCGCCAGTTCGAGGCCGCCCACCCGACGATCCAGGTTCGTTCGGAACCCCTGCCCTCCAGCACCGATCTGCAGCACCAGATCTACGCGATCAACCTTGAAGGCGGCGCTGGTGGAATCGACGTCCTGGCGATGGACGTAATCTGGGTGCCGGAATTCGCGCGGGCTGGTTGGATACGTCCCTTGGATGACCTGTTCACACCCGCATTGCAGGCCGAATTCTTTCCGAACGCCATACAGGCAGACACCTATCGGGCGCAAGTGTGGGCAGCGCCCTGGTACATTGACGCCGGAGTCCTCTATTACCGCAAGGATCTCCTGGAGAAATACCGCCGGCCCCCGCCAACCACATGGCCCGAGTTAGTCGAGACTGCTCAAATCGTCCTCGAAGGCGAGCGGAACTCCCGGCTGTACGGATTCGTCTGGCAAGGACGCCAGTACGAAGGACTCATCTGCAACGCCTTGGAGTTCGTCCGGGGAAACGGCGGTGACATCGCGATCCGCGAGGGACGGATCACCGGATTGGCCGAGCCGGAGACCGTCGAGGCCCTGGGCTTCATGCGCGACCTGATCCACCGCCACCGCATCTCTCCCTCCCTCGTCACGACCGCGGACGAGGAGACCAGCCGGCATCTCTTTGGAAGCGGACGCGCGGTGTTCACGCGCAACTGGCCATACGCATGGGCCCTCTTCGAGCGCGACGGGTCCGCCGTGCACGGCAAGGTGGGCATCAGCCCCCTCCCCGGCTTCCGAGGCCACGGATCGGCCTCGACGCTCGGAGGCTGGCACCTCGGGATCGCGCGGGACACCCGGCATCCGGAGGCCGCATGGGAGCTCATCCGGTTTCTGACCTCCGCCCAGGCCCAGAAGCGCCTCGCCTTCGCGCTGGGGATCGCTCCGACCCGAACCTCCCTATATGAAGATCCTGATCTCCTGGCCGGCCAGCCGGTGTTCGCCGTGCTGAGGCCGATCCTGCTGGCGGCCCGACCCCGCCCTGTGACCCCGTTCTATCCCATGGTCTCTCAGATCCTGCAATCCGAATTCAGCGCGGTCTTGGCCGGCCTCCGCCCTGCTGGCGCCGCGCTGCGCTCGGCGGAGCGGGAGCTGGCGAAAGTCCTCCGGCTGGAGAGGTTATGAGAGACCAAAGCGAGACACGAACGGGCTATGCGCTGCTCCTGCCGGCCCTCGGTGTCCTGGCCCTCCTTGCCCTCTATCCGATCCTGGCGTTGTGCTGGCTCAGTCTCCGCCATCGCATCCTGCCCTTCGGCATTGATGAGTTCGCCGGCCTGGACCACTACGCGGTGCTCCTCCAGACGCCCCGCTTCTGGAACAGCCTCGGCGTCACGCTGTACTTCGTCGGCGTCTCCGTCGCACTGGAGGCGGCCCTCGGCCTATGCATCGCGCTGCTGCTGGCCCGCAACTTCCCGGGGGCGGGTTGGGCGCGGGCGCTCATCATCCTCCCCTGGGCTATTCCCACAGTCGTCACGGCCAAGATGTGGGAGTGGATCTACCACCCTGATTTTGGAGTGCTGAACTACTTGTTGCAGGCGACGGGGCTTGTGTCTGCGCCGGTGAACTGGCTGGGAACGCCCTCGCTGGCCATTCATGCCGCCATCGTCGCCGACGTCTGGAAGACCACGCCGTTCGTCGTCATCCTCTTGCTGGCCGGCCTCGCGATGATCCCGCCTGACCTGTACCGTGCCTCAGCCTTGGACGGCGCCAGTCCCTGGGCGACGTTCCGCCACGTGACCCTGCCCCTGCTCCGGCCGATCCTACTGGTCGTCGTCCTCTTCCGCATGATTGACGCGCTGCGGGCGTTCGATCTCCTGTATGTGCTGACCGGCGGAGGCCCTGCCGACACCACCGAAACGCTCGCGATCTACACCTACAAGATCCTGTTCCAGACTTTGCAGTTCGGCTACGGGTCGGCGATCGGCGTGGTCATGTTCCTGGTCGTGACGCTCGTGAGCCTGCTACACTTCTGGGTCGGTCGCGCGGACTTCCGCCGCCTGGCGGGGCGAGCGCCATGACCGCCGGACCCGCCCGCCAGGCGATGCTCCGGGCCACCCTCGCCCTCGTGCTGACCTGGGCCCTGTCCCCTATCCTGTGGCAGGCCCTCACGTCCGTGAAGCCGGATACCGAACTGGTGATCCTGCCGCCGCTCTTGCCCGCCCAGCCGACACTGGCGCACTACACGGTCCTCTTCGAGCAGCATCCCTTCAATCAGGTCCTGCTCAACAGCTTCGCGGTCGCGGGCCTGACCGCCTTCGCGGCGCTGGCCCTCGGCACCCTGGCCGCCTTTCCGCTGGCGCGGCTTCCCATCCGCGGCAAGCTCCTGATCCTGGGTGTCGTGCTCGGGTGCTCACTGTTTCCGGCGATCGTCACCGTCGGCCCGCTCTTCATCATCATCCGCGCGCTGGGCATGCGCGACACGTGGTGGGCCCTGATCATCAGTCACACGACATTCGCCCTGCCGCTGACGATCTGGGTCCTCGCCAATTTCCTCCGGGACCTGCCCGAAGACCTGTACCGGGCGGCGCGGGTGGACGGCTGCACTCCCTGGCAGGGGTTCACCCGGGTGCTGCTCCCGTTGTGCCGGCCCGGCCTGGCCGCGGCCGGGATCCTCGCCTTTCTGTTCTCCTGGACCGAATTCCTGTTCGCGCTCACCTTCACCGCCACCGAGGCGGCGCGAACGGTCCCGGTCGCCATCGTCCTGTTCCCGGGCGTGCACGAAATCCGGTGGGGGGAGATTGCGGCGGCTTCGATCCTGGTCACCCTGCCGGTGGTCGTGCTCGTCCTGATCTTTCACCGGCAGATCGTGCACGGCCTGACCGCCGGCGCGATCAAGGGATAATCGCCCCATGCCGCACGTGCGCTTTGACAGGGTCGAGAAGCGGTATGGGGACAAACCCGTGATCCGCGACCTCACGCTGACCGTCCGGGACGGCGAGTTCTTCACGCTCGTGGGTCCCAGCGGGTGCGGGAAGTCCACCGTGCTCAACCTCGTGGCGGGGCTGGAGCCGGTGACCTCCGGCGAGATCTACTTCGACGACCGCGCGGTGACGCACCTCTCGCCGAAGGGGCGCGACGTCGCGATGGTCTTCCAGTCCTACGCTCTCTACCCCCACAAGACCGTGTTCGAAAACCTGGCTTTCCCCCTTCGCGTGAGGAAGCGAACACAGGCCATCATCACCCACGAGGTTCGGCGCGTGGCGGCCCTGTTGGGTATCGAAGGACTGCTGGTCAAGGAGCCCGCAGAGCTCAGCGGGGGCGAGCGGCAGCGGGTGGCGCTGGGCCGGGCGATCATCCGAGAGCCCGCTGTCTTCTTGATGGATGAGCCGCTTTCGAACCTGGACGCGCACCTCCGCGTCCGGACACGATCGGAACTCAAGCGATTGCACGCGCGCCTGAAGACCACCACGCTCTACGTGACCCACGATCAGGAAGAAGCCCTGAGCCTGTCGGAACGGATCGCGGTGATGAAGGAGGGCTCCATCCAGCAGATGGGATCGCCTTTGGAAATCTACCGCTTTCCCGCAAACACGTTCGTAGCGGAGTTCGTAGGAAGCCCGCAAATAAATCTCCTGTCTGGCCGCTTGTCCTGGGATCCCGCGCCCTACGTGGAACTCGGGCACGTTCGGCTTGCGCTTCCCCCGGTTCCCGAATCCCCGGTGACCGTCGGTCCTCAGCGGCCGCCCTGCAATGTCATCGTCGGTATCCGCCCCGAAGACATCCGGGTTCTGGCAACGGCCTCCCCCACCAGCGACTTCGCTTCCGTTATTTCAGTGGAGCCGGCCGGCGGGCGTTCCGTCGCTTCTCTCCGATGGGGGCCGCATGAAATCCGCGCCCTGGCAGCCGGAGATTTTCAGGCCGCGCCTGACCAGACAGTGGGAATTGAATTGGAAGCAGCCAGGATCCATGTTTTCGACGCATGCACCGGACGCCGCTTACCGTGGGATGGGCCTCTCACGCCAAGAGCAGGCTCATGAACCCTCGTGCCACACAACCATTTCGGTTCGTCTCCTGCATGGAACTGCGCGAGATCCTCGGCAGGCGCGCAATGGATGAAGAGCGTTTGCTGGAGCTCATCGAAGAGGCGCCGCCGGACAGCATCTACTACCACACTCACAGCTATTATCTGAGGCATCCGTATACGCAGGGGTTGTTCCCGAACGATTTCGCTACTTGGGCCGCGCTGCATGCGCAAGACCGGGTCCTGGGGGAGCGTTTGGGGATGCTTGACCCGTTCGAATTCGACGACATCGAACGGCTTCGGAGCGAAATCTTGACGATCATGGAAGATCACCTGAGCCGCCTCGGAACCAATCCGCGAAGCGCCACCGGAGAGCCGTTTGAGTTCGTACGATCGCACGTGATCGAGGCCGACTTAGACATGCAGGCCTGGACGCTTTGGGAGTTTCGCCACGCGCTGAGGCGCGTCGAACTGGGAGCGGTGTATAACCATGTATGCGAGGCGCGGTTGCGGAAAGGCCGGCTGCCGGGGGACTTTGCCTGCTGGCTGGCCGCGGATGACGGGTTGGGAAACCCGGACCTGGCAGCGAAGGTCGTCGCGGTAGGGCGCCGGGGACTGAGCCTGGAGGGCATTCGGACGGAAATCGTGAGTCTGTGCGACCAGGCCCTCGGATCGGAGTCGCCGACTTAACCCGGAGGGGGTTCATGGGAGAACGGCTCGAGCAGTACAGGGAGGTCGCCCCGGCGGGGACCGTGGATTTCCTCCGGAAGCTCGCGAGCCGGGTGGAAGACAAGCGCATGCTGCATGTCAACTCGACGCGCGAGGGCGGCGGGGTGGCGGAAATCCTCCACCGCTTGCTGCCGCTCCTCGAGGACCTTGGGATCAAGGTCGGATGGGAGGTGATTACCGGAACCGAACTGTTCTACCGGACCACCAAAAGCTTCCATAACGCCCTGCAGGGAACCAAGCAACAGATTTCGTCCGAGATGTACCAGGCCTATCTCGAGTGCAACCGGGAAAACGCGGCCCGGTTGAACCTCACCAGCGATTTCGTCATGATCCATGACCCTCAGCCAGCGGCCCTCATCGAGGCGCGGTCGTCTGGCGCCAAATGGATCTGGCGCTGCCACATTGATGTCTCGACTCCCCAGCGGTCGGTCTGGCAGTTTCTCCGCCCTTACGTCCTCCGGTACGACGCCGCAGTCTGTTCCCTGCCCAAGTTCGCGCAGCGCCTTCCGATCCCGCAGTTCCTGATCTATCCCTCGATCGACCCGTTGAGCGACAAAAACCGCGATTTGGCGCCCGAAGAGGTGGACCGGCTGATCGAGAAGCTCGGCGTGCCCAGGGATAAGCCCATTTTGCTCCAGGTCTCGCGGTTCGACCGCTTCAAGGATCCCGTCGGAGTCGTGGAAGCCTACCGGCTGGTCAAGAAAAGCCATGCCACCCGGCTGGTGCTCGCCGGGGGCACCGCCACGGACGATCCGGAAGGAACGGAAGTACTGGCGGAAGTCCGGGAAGCGGTGAGCGGGGATCCCGATGTGCATCTCTTGTTGCTGCCTCCCACGGCGCACCTGGAGATCAACGCGCTCCAGCGCGCAGCCACGATCGTGCTCCAGAAGTCCACGCGGGAGGGATTCGGCCTGACGGTCGCGGAGGCGTTGTGGAAGGGCAAACCGGTGATCGGCGGACAAGCCGGCGGAATCACGGTCCAGATCGTCCCCGGGGTCACCGGGTACTTGGCCAACTCCCCGGAAGGGGCGGCGTTCTACGCGCGCCGCCTGCTCAATGAGCCCGAGCGTACGGCGGCCATGGGCCGACAGGCAAAAGAATATGCGCGCCACCGTTTCTTGATCACCCGGCACCTGCAGGATTATCTCGGGTTGATGATCCACCTGAGCCAAAGTCGTTGAGTGCGACCGGATGGAAAATCAAACGGTGGTTCGCGGATGACCGAAACATTTATGAATAAGACGCTCGGCGAAACACCACTGGTCGTCGTCTCGAATCGCGAACCCTACGAACATCGGCGCAGCAAGGGCCGGTTGGTTTGCCGGCGCACCGATGGCGGCTTGACCTCGGCGCTGGACCCGGTGATGCGCCGGGTAAAGGGCACATGGATAGCGTGGGGAAACGGAAAGGGGGATTATGAAGCCTTGGGTGCGGATTCCGTCGTGTGGGTGCCCCCTGAAACGCCGGCCTACCGTCTCCGGCGGGTCCCGCTGACGGAGGAAGAGGTGAAAGGCGGCTACCTGGGGTACGCAAACCAGGTCCTTTGGCCCCTGTGCCACATCACCCTGGACCGGGTGACGTATCGCAAGGCGTTCTGGAGCGCCTACCACGACCTGAACCGCCGTTTCGCGGAGGCGGTCCTAGACGAGTTGCGCAAGACGCCGGGATTGGTATGGGCCCATGACTTCCACCTGGCTTTGCTGCCACGATTGATCAAGCATGCCTCTCCGGGCAGAACCGTGGCCGTCTTTTGGCATATCCCCTTTCCGGGTCCCGAGGTTTTCCGTATCCTCCCGGAGGCACGGGAGGTGCTGGAAGGATTGCTCGCCGCCGACAGCTTGGTGTTTCAAACCCCTGGGTACGCTCAAGCCTTTGCCGAATGCGCGCAGCAGCTTTTGGGAGCCGAAGCATCCCCCTCCTCTGGAACCATCCGGTTTCGGGGGCATGAGGCGCGCCTGACGGCGCGAGCCATCAGCGTGGACTTCCATGCCTTCTCCGACCATGCGGAAACCAGCCGGGTCGAGCAAGCCATGCGCCGTCTCCGGCGTGGGCTTGCCCCTTCTCCCGGCATCCGCCTGGGTCTGGGGGTGGACCGCATGGACTATACCAAGGGCCTCCTGAAACGCTTCTGGGCTTTGGACGCTTTTTTTACGCGCTACCCTCAATACCAGGGTGTTTTTACTTTTCTGCAGATCGCGATTCCGACAAGGAGCGAACTGGAAGCCTACCGCCGCTATCGCCAGGTGATCCGGGAGACCGTCTCCGAAATTAACGCGCGGTACGCCTCGGCACTGCCGCCGGGACACCGACGATGGCAACCCATTGTTTATCGCGAAGGCCGCATCGGGTTCGACACACTCGTTGCCTATTACCGGATGGCTGATTTGGCCGTGGTCACGCCGGTCTACGACGGGATGAATCTGGTCGCCAAAGAATATGTGGCCTCTCAAGTGGACGAGAACGGGGTCCTCTTGATCAGCCAATTAGCGGGCGCGGCCGAGGAGATGACCGACGCGCTGGTGATCAATCCATATGATACGGAGAGGCTGGCTGACTCCATCAAGCAGGCGCTGGAAATGCCGAAAGAGGAGCGACGCCGCCGAATGCGCGCGATGCGCACCTATTTGCAGAAGCACGACATCCATGTATGGATGGAAGGGTGCCTGCTCGACGCCGGAGTAGTCATAGAGAGCAGCCGGGCCTCGGGGAAATGATGCGGCGGCCGTCGCTCCGCGCCAGACTCGCGTCGATCCCCACGGGACGCCTCCTTTTGTTTTTGGATTACGACGGAACGCTCACTCCGATCGTCCGTCGTCCGCAAGATGCGCAGCTGAAGGCATCCATCAGGTGGACGCTCGGCAAGCTGGCGCGCTCCGTGCCGGTCGTGATTATCAGCGGGCGCACGCTCTCCGACGTGCAACGACGTGTAGCGGTATCGGGCGTCAGATATGTGGCGTCCCACGGGCTGGTGCATAAACAACCAGGCGCCACAGTCCAGTGGTTGGGTCGCCCGGTTCCCAGAACGACGGTGCAACGATGGGTGAAAGCGCTGGAATCGGCCACCACAGGCATCACGGGCGCCCTGGTCGAGGACAAAGGGTTTAGCGTGGCGCTGCACGATCGCTCGGTCCACCCCGCACACCGCCCCCGCCTGCGACGTCGCGCCTTACGCGCGCTCAAACCGTGGCTCTCCAGCGGGAAGGTCACGCTGATCCGCGGCAAACGCGTGTTGGAGGCAAGACCGTCCGGCCTCTGGAACAAGGGTTCCGCGGTGGCAAGGCTTCTTCGACAGCGGTGGGCGCGTGGTCGGATCCCGTTATTCATCGGTGACGACCAGACGGATTTCGATGCGTTCCGCGCCGTCCAAGATCATGGAGGCATTGCCGTGCGGGTCGGAGGACGGCGGAGCATCGCCGGCGAAGACTCGTGGGTCCCCGACCCCAAAGCAGTTGAATCATTGCTCCGCCAACTGGCTCGGAGTCTTCGCTCCGCAATTGACAGCGTCACCAAGTGAAGATCAAGTGAAGATATGGTGGCACAGCACGACCTCCGTGACTTAGGCGCTCCCTAGGAGCAGGTTTCCGAGGTCGGATACGATACCTCCGTCACTGATCGGCCTCGTCAAAGCTGCCGCTGTTTTTACCGCCACGTCCGGACTCGCGCTGGGTTTCCGTCACTTGGCGTTCCGCGGCTTGCACCGCCGGGCCGCAGGGACGGTCACGCGTGTGAATGACATGGTCCTGCAGAGCCTTCGCCTGCGTCCAACTTCTTTGCCGGCATTCATCTGCTGATCGAGAAGCCGGTCAGGGTCGGCGATTTCGTCAAGCTCGAAACCTGACAGGAAGGCAATATCGTGGACATCGGCTGGCGAACGACGCGGATCCGCATGCTCCCCAATAATCTGGCAATCATTCCCAACAACAAGCTGACTCAATCCGTGCTGACCAACTATTCCATGCCGGAATCGCGCATGTCGGTCTCAATTCCCATCGGGGTCTCCTACAGCGCCGACCCCAACCATGTCGAAGGTGTCCTGCTGGACGAGGTCAAGCAGGCGATCGGTCATATACCCGGACTCCTGGCGAAGCCAGCCCCCGCGGTCCGCCTTATTCCCGGGTTCGGGGACTCGTCGCTGAACTTTACCCTCTCCGTCCACGTCCGGGAATTCGAAGATCAATTCCCTATTCAACATGAGTTACGCAAGCGAATTTTCACGCGATTGCAGCAAGAAAAGATCGAGATCCCCTTCCCGCAGCGCACCGTCCACCTGAAAACCGATCACCAGACGTAGAAAGAAAAGTTAGCGGTCAGAACCGTGTAGAACGTTGCAAGTTCATGGCCGGGCGAGTACAGTCAGGATGTCACCAGCCTTATAGGAGAGGCCATGAGCAAAAAATTATCACAGCTTGAACAGGAGGCCAAACAACTCCCCGCCGCTGACCGCGCGCACCTCGCACACAGTCTGATCGCCAGCCTGGATATCGGTGAGGACACAGAGGCGGAAGAGTTATGGCTGCAAGAGGCTGAGCACCGCTATCAAGCTTACCGACAAGGGAGACTCGCGCCCAAACCCGCCGCTCAGGTTTTTGACAGCGCCCGCGCCAACCTTAAATGACCGACGTTGTCTTTCTTCCTCCAGCGGAGGGAGAAATGATCGCGGCGGCTCGATACTATGAATCCCAATCGCCGGGTCTCGGATCCGAATTTTTAGATGAAATCGAGCACGCCACACACGCCCTGGCGGCTCAGCCTCAAGCCGCTCCGATAGTAAGGAACGACATCCGCCGACGGCTCCTCACGCGCTTCCCCTTCGGCCTCCTCTATCAAACGGAAGACACACGTATCGTTATCATCGCCGTCATGCATCTACGGCGACGCCCCGGCTACTGGCAAGGACACTAACGCCTCTCCTTCGAAACAACCGACCATCTCCGCCACCGCGTCGAGAACCTCGAACGCAACCAACAGAACTAAATCTCTAGAAAAAGTGTGGGCAGAGTCCACTTCTTTGTTCTTGCCGAATGAAATGGGACTCTGCCCCCACTTTTTATTTTAAGTGATCGTTCATGGTCGTCTGTCTTCGCGTCTTTCGGCAGCATTCTCTTCTCTGGCTTGCTGCAATGAAGCAGGAACTATAACCACGTCTTTGTCTTTTTCGACATTCATTTCTGGATGAAGATCGAACAAATGGATTAACAGATGGTCAACGACTTCTGCGAGATCACCAGCAAGCTTAATTGCTTCCCCCATTAGTTTTTCGAATTTCTGCACAGATGTAACAACGTCCTCACCGAGAGCATCCGCGATTACAAGCTTGACAAGACTATCAGTCACTGTGTAGCGGCCCAAGCCAGAGAACTCGACGAGTGCGAGAGTTCCGTCCAAAAGTTCTGAATCTTTGTACTTTGCTAAGGTCTCACGCACTTTTTCATCTTTGTAGTGAAAACCGACGTAGTGTCGGATTGGCTCAAGAAATGACTGTCCAAATGCTCCTTCTTCATTCGGGTCGTATGCCTCACGAATATGCTTAAGAGCCTTCTTGGCTTGCTCGCTATCGGCAACGGCTTTGTCCAATCGAATGGAGCTTTGGTTGCTATCGATGGAGCGAAATGCCGCTCTGGCCTCATATAGATGCCCGCAAAGAAGTCTGAAAAGATGCCCCATCTCTCCCTCAAAAATCGCGCGCTCAGTTTTATTTTCTTGGTTTATGACATCAGGAGCCATCATCATGAGTTTTTGCAAATGCCGTGCATCGTCAGTAGCGATCATCAACCGCAACAACGGAACCGATAAAGGATCGTTCAAGGGAAATATTTTGTTGACGTCGAACTTGATTCGAGATGCCCTAGCAGTCAATGCCTGATCTCCTTTATTCGTTCTATGTAATAATCGTAGCAAGCAGGAGAGATCTTCAACGATCCGGCTCGTAATTCAAATTCGGAGCGAGCCAGCGCTCCACGGCTCGCAGGTCCATACCCTTGCGCAGATGGTAGTCCAAGACCTGATCGCGGCCGATTTTGCCGACGGCAAAATACTTCGCATCGGGATGGGCGAAGTAGAGGCCGCTCACCGAACTGGCCGGAAGCATCGCGAAAGTTTCGGTCAGCGTGATGCCTGCGTGCTTCTCCGCCTGTAGCAGATCGAACAGGATGCGCTTCTCGGTATGGTCCGGGCAGGCCGGATAGCCCGGCGCCGGGCGAATGCCCCGGTAGCGCTCCCGGATCAGATCTTCATGGCTGAGCGCCTCCCCCTTGCCGTAGCCCCACTCCTCACGCGCCTGCCTGTGCAGCAGTTCGGCGAAGGCCTCCGCCAGCCGATCGGCCAGCGCCTTGGCCATGATGGAGTTGTAGTCGTCGTGCTCCTTCTCAAAGCGCGCGCAGAGCGCCTCCACACCGATGCCGCTCGTCACGGCAAACGCACCAATGTAATCCGGGATACCGGTGGTCTTCGGCGCGATGAAGTCGGCCAGCGCCTGATTGAATTGTCCTTCCGGCTTCGGCATTTGCTGACGGAGTGTGTGAAAGGTCGTTCGGACTTCCGTTCGGGAATCATCCGTGTAAAGTTCAATGTCATCGCCGACGCTGTCGGCCGGAAAGAAGCCGTACACGCCCCGCGCCGTCAGCAGCTTCTTCCCGACGATCTCGCCCAGCAACGCCTGCGCGTCGTCGAACAACTCCTTGGCCTTCGCGCCGACGGTCGCATCCTCCAGGATCTTGGGATAGCGCCCCCGCAGCTCCCAGGTATGGAAGAACGGCGACCAATCAATGAACGGCACGATCTGATCCAGCGGAAACTTGTCCAGCACGCGGACACCGGTGAACGACGGCTTGGGAATGTCGGCGGCGCGCCACTCTATCGGCGCTCTCCGCCCACGCGCCTCGGCCAAAGTCAGCAGGGCCTTCTCGCCACGCTCCTGGTGCGTATGCCGCACCTGCTCCTGAGCCCGCCGGTTCTGTTCGGCGAAGCCGGTCTGCTGCTCCGGGCTCATGAGCGCGCTCACCACGCCCACCGCGCGCGAGGCGTCCAGCACGTGCACGACCGGGCGCTCGTACGCGGGCGCGATCTTCACCGCCGTATGGGCCTTGCTCGTCGTCGCCCCGCCGATCAGCAGCGGCACCGCGAACCCTTCCCGGGCCATCTCCCGCGCCACGTGCACCATCTCGTCCAATGAGGGTGTGATCAGGCCACTGAGGCCGATGATGTTCACATGGCGCTCGCGGGCAGTTTTGAGGATCTTTTCACACGGCACCATGACGCCCAGGTCAATCACCTCGTAGTTGTTGCAGCCGAGGACGACGCCCACGATGTTCTTGCCGATGTCATGCACGTCCCCCTTCACGGTCGCCATCAGGATTTTGCCCTGCGCCTGGCGGCCGCCGCCGGCCTGCTTCTCCGCTTCCATGAACGGCTGCAAGTACGCCACCGCCTTTTTCATGACGCGGGCGCTCTTGACGACTTGGGGCAGGAACATCTTGCCGGAGCCGAAGAGATCGCCGACGATGTTCATCCCCGCCATCAGCGGGCCTTCGATCACATCTAGAGGCTTGTCGTACTTCTGCCGTGCTTCTTCGACATCCGTTTCGATGTACTCGACGATGCCCTTGACCAGCGCATGCGCGAGGCGCTCCTCGATCGGGCCCTGCCGCCAGGCGTCCTCCTGGACTGCCGCCTTGCCCTTTTGCGTGACGGTCTCGGCGAAGGCGACGAGCCGCTCGGTCGCGTCCGGGCGACGGTTGAGGAGCACGTCTTCCACGAGCTCGAGCAGGTCCTTGGGAATCTCTTCGTAGACCGCAAGTTGGCCGGCGTTGACGATGCCCATGTCCAGTCCCGCGCGGATCGCGTGATAGAGGAAGGCGGAGTGCATGGCCTCGCGCACAACGTTGTTGCCGCGGAACGAGAACGAGATATTGCTGACGCCCCCGCTGACTTTACAGCACGGAAGCGAGGCCTTGATCCGTCGGGTGGCCTCGATGAAGGCCACGGCGTAACCGCTGTGCTCCTCAATGCCGGTGGCGACCGTGAGGATGTTCGGGTCGAAGATGATGTCCTGCGGCGGAAAGCCGATCTCCTTGGTGAGGATGCGATGCGCGCGCGCGCAAATCTCCACCTTGCGGTCCAGCGTATCGGCCTGACCCACCTCATCGAACGCCATGACCACGACCGCCGCCCCGTACCGCTTGATCAGCCGCGCGTGCCGCTTGAACGCCTCCTCGCCTTCTTTCAGGCTGATCGAGTTCACGACGCCCTTGCCCTGCACGCACTTGAGCCCTGCCTCGATCACCTCCCACTTGGAGCTGTCTATCATGATCGGTACGCGGGTGATGTCCGGTTCCGAGGCGATCAGCTTCAGGAACGTGCTCATGGCCTCTTTCGAGTCCAGCATGGCCTCGTCCATGTTCACGTCAATGATCTGGGCCCCGCCTTCAACCTGTTGCCGCGCGACGGCCAGCGCGCCTTCGTAATCGCCGCTCAGGATCAGCTTGGCGAATGCGGGCGAGCCGGTGATGTTGGTGCGCTCTCCGATGTTGACGAAGTTCGTGTCCGGGCGGATCGTCAACGGCTCAAGGCCGCTCAAGCGCGTGTACGGCTCTGGGGTCTCCAGCACGCGCGGCGTAAACTCCCGCACCGCTTCCGCGATGGCTTTGATATGAGCCGGCGTGGTCCCGCAACACCCACCCACGATATTAAGCCACCCGTTCGCCGCGAATTCCCGAAGATCCGCCGACATGATATCCGGGGTCTCATCGAACCCGCCGAAGGCGTTGGGCAACCCGGCATTGGGATAACAACTGATGTACACCGGCGCAAGCTGAGACAATTCCTCGATGTACGGGCGCATCTGCTTTGCTCCGAGCGCGCAGTTGATCCCCACGCTCAGCAGCTTCATATGCGAAATCGAATCCCAGAACGCCTCGACGGTTTGCCCGGAGAGCGTGCGACCGCTCCGGTCCGTGATGGTGACCGAGACCATGACCGGTACACGTCTTCCCTTCTCTTCGAAATACTGATCTATGGCGAACAGCGCGGCCTTCAGGTTCAGCGTGTCGAAGACCGTCTCGGCCAAGAGCAAGTCCACTCCGCCGTCCACCAACCCGCGGATCTGTTCCGTATAGGCCTCCACCAGTTGATCGTACGTCACGGCTCGGAACGCGGGATTGTTGACATCGGGCGACATCGAGGCGGTGCGGTTGGTGGGGCCGATGGCGCCCGCCACGAAGCGGGGGCGGGTCGGGTCGGCGGCCGTCACCTTCTCCACAGCCCTGCGCGCGACGCGAGCGCCGGCAAGGTTGAGGCCGTACACCATGTGCTCCAGCTTGTAATCCGCCATGGAGATGGAGGTGGAGTTGAAGGTGTTGGACTCAATGATATCGGCGCCGGCCTCAAGGTACTGTCGGTGAATAGACTCGATGATATCCGGCTGCGTGATCGAGAGCAGGTCGTGGCAGCCTTTGAGATCGCGCGCATGGCCGGCGAACTCCACGCCGCGGTATCCGGCCTCATCCAGCTTGTGCGCCTGGATCATCGTGCCCATCGCGCCGTCGAGAATGACGATGCGTCTCTGTAGAATGCGCTCTAAGTCCATGGCGTGATCCCAATCGCGCGTGGACCGCTCGCCCAGCGCCTGCAGGAACACGGTCGCGCAGGACCGCCCCGCATGTCGCACGATCCGCGACCTCAGTGACTATACTGGATCAATTACGGCCAAGCAAGCAGACTGCCTTGACAATACCGGAACCCGTTCGTAGGATGGATAAATTCGAGAGGCCCAACGATGAACACGATTGTCCTCCTTCTTACCGGAATCGTTGCGTGGTTGGGCTCTCCCTCGCCCGCGCTCGCCGGAGCGCTCTTTCAGGACGGGTTCCTAGGCCTCACACAAACGGAACTTCGTGCGAAGATGGGCACACCTCACAAGGTCCGGATCAGGATGGCCGCCCAGCGCGTATTCAACTATCATTCGTTTGAAAACTGGGACACCAGTTTAAAAGACGCGATGGCGGGCGAAATGGGGGAGGACGTGTACCTCTTCACCAGAGATAAGGTTACCGTCCGTTATTCGTTCCACTTCACCGAAGAAAACACGCCGAATTCGGACACGACTACCCTCATCGTTAATTCGGTGGATATCGAGTTCTTGAGTTCCGATCCGCAGTCAGATGCGACCGAGAGACCGGTCACTGCTCCATTCCCGGTTCCGATCGCGGATCTCCCGAAGCTCGTGCCCGAGTTTAAGCCGTCCCTTGCCGACGAGGCCCCCGCGTACCGGTCCACCCTCTTCATCATCCTGGTCCAAGACCAAATCTCAAAGGAGGCGCTCCGGCTGGTCAAAGAGCGGGCCAAGGCCGACTATGAGTGGTCGTTATCCTACCGTCTGTACACTACCGAAAGCTTTCCGCCTCGGATCAGTTTGAGCGATACGGTGAACCGGATGGAGTTCGCCATCGACAGCCTGCGATTCATCAAAGACCACTACAAGCTGACTCACGATCCGATGATCAACCCCTTTTCCGCAAAGGCCGCCTCGCTCCCCCCGCCACCCGACCCGACGAAGAAGAAGATCCCGAAACCCCGCTACGCGCCCTAACGGAACGACACACCCGCCTGGCCGACTTCGTCGGCGAACCGGATGTCTCGGCGGTCAGCCAAAAGAAGATACGCCTCTCCCCACTGCTGCGAACTCTCCAAGCTCCAGGTTTCATCAACCTCGGTTGGCCTCAGGCGCACTCCCCACTTCCCCCCCGAAACCAGATACACCATCCCAGCCCCTGAATCCTCAACCGGCTGGGCGCTTGCCGAGCAGATTGGATGGGAGTTATCGTCCTGCCATCCGGTAACCCAGCACCACTCCCCGGTCGAGATCCGATCATACAGCCGAACCTGCACGACCGGCCGCGCAGGTCCTTGCTCCCGGAACCTCACGAAGACGGCGCTCTCGCAGTTGGGATTCGGCTCAACCTCAACGTACACGCGCGAACCTGCCGGGACTTGAGGCTTGACCCCGTAAGAAATCTCCTGCTAATCTAACGTCGTCAATGAACGCCATGAGCATCCAGGACACCCCTCCCCTCTCACTCCCCCTCCTGCGGAGACGCCCGATCCGCCTCGCCCTCTATGCCGTACTCGGGGTGATGTTCCTTGGGATGCTTGCGTGGCGCTTGATCCCCATCTACACGGACCCGACGTTCGAAACCGCAGTCGCGCAGAAGCGAGTGGTCGTCGGCATGAGCCGAGAGCAAGTCCTGAAGAGTTGGGGATCCCCTTACAAGATGGATGTGACCTATACGGACTCCGGCATCCGCCGTGAAATGTGGGTGTTTGAGGATTGGATCGATAGTGCCACCGTCAAACATCGGTATCTGTATTTTGAGGAAGGTACCCTCATCGGTGGGTGGTATTGACGTGCGCTCATCCCGCATGGCCGGGTTCGGGCGTCCCCTCCGTCGCTTTCAGGAAATCACGCACCAGCAGCGAGGCCCGCTGGAGGTCGGACTCCGCTACCAAGATGACCCGCTCGCTGAACGGAAAAAAGTTCAAGCCGGGATAGAGGCCACCGAAATGCTCGTTCTGAATTTGGAAGGCGATCCCGTCGCTTTCGAGCAGGCTCTCGACAATCATCAACTCGTTTTCATCTCGGGGCACCAGCAGCTTGGTCACGTAGGTATTGTAGGTCGCTGACGACTCGAAAAGCAATGTCAAGAACCCTCCCAGAAGTCATCATCTTTGACGTGGGTAATGTCCTCATCAACGTAAACCATCTGGCGATCGGAGTCGGTCTTGCGGAAGCCTCCGACCACGTATCCTTTCGTGACCGGGCCGTGCTGCTCGCCACCATCCGCAGCTGGCGGACTTCTCCGCTGATCGCCGAGTTCGAAGAGGGGCGCCTCTCACCCGAAGGGTTCTACGCCCGGATGAGGGACGTTTACAGACTGACGGCCTCGTTCGAGCGGTTCCGCGCGATTTGGAACTCAGGGTTCAGCGAGAACACCCCGGTCGTTGAGATCATCGGGCGACTCCACGGCGGAACCCGCTTGCTTGCGCTTTCAAACACGGACCCTCTCCACTTCGAGTACCTCTGCGCAACTTTTTCCATCCTGGAAAGGATGGAAGATACGATCCTCTCCTATCGGGTCGGCCGGCGAAAGCCGGCATCCGAGATATTTGCCTGTGCACTCGAGCGCGCAGGGGTACATCCCCATCAAGCTTGGTACGTGGACGACATCGCCGATTTTGTGGACGCGGCCGAAAGGATTGGCCTGCGGGGCATCCCCTACCGGACTGCCCCTGAACTGGCCGACGCGTTGGGGATCGGGTGATTAGGGAGTCTCGGTGATCTGAATGCGCCGTTCTCTGCCGGCACCGCCGGAAATCATCATGACCCGCTTCCATTCACGGATTTGGTAGACAGCCCAGGCGTTGGGCCTGCCCAGGTAGAAGGCGTCGGGGTCCTCGCCGCTTGCATTGAGGTAGATCGGTTCGGTGAACCCTTCATCGAGAACGCGGTCAAGGAGGCAATCGGTGGTCATTCCTGGTCCCTTGAGAGAAACCTCTGCAAGAAGCTTAAAGATTTCGTCCGTGCTGTTGAGGGTGACGGGGTCCATGCGCCGGTCATCAGTCTAGCGACAACGCCGGCCTGTTGCAACGGAGAGTAAAATGAAGCCGCTCACAAGCGATCACTTTCGTGACAAGCTCATGACGATTATGGACCGGAAGGACCACTGGGCCTGGCCGCTCTTCTCCAGCGCCCAGATAACCAAAGCTCAGATCGAAACGCACTACCGCCAGGAATACGCCGTGTACGTCCGCGACTTCCCGGTGTTCCTGGGCCGAATTCACGGCAAGAACCCCCCGCGCCCCGTCCGCTCGGAGCTGGCCCGAAATCTGTACGAGGAGGATACCGGCGGATTGACTTTGGGGCAGTCTCACCCCGATTTATTCCTTACCATGATGCTCGGGTTGGGTTTCGAGCGGGCGCACTTCCGCGATGTGAACCTTCTTGCGGAAAGCCGCGCGTATCGTGAATGGCTGGACAAGATCACGCTCGAAGGAGACTGGTTGACCGGACTGGCTGTTATTACCATTTTCGTTGAAGGGAGCGTCCACGACCGCCAGGAAGTCCTGCACCCCTCTCCCCCCAAAGATGCGGAACAGATTGAGGAGATCATCCGCAAGCACCCTCTGGTGCTGAACCATGGCATCGATCCGAAATACCTGGACCTGATCCGAGTTCACTTGATGGTCGAGTCAGGCCATCGCCAGACGGCCTGGCGAACCATCCTCACCTATGCGACCGGCGCGGCGGACCAGCAGCTCATCCTCGACGCCATGCAGGAAAGTCTGGCCCATTGGCTCAGCTATCGGGACGGCGTCGCACGGTATTGCGGCCTGCGCAAATAGCGCCTCTCCCTCCACAGCCACTGCAGGGAGACGCCTCAGTGGGTACCATGTCGTGACCGGCCGGTCCAGTCTCTACTACCCCTTTCACCTGTGCATGCGGGAGACCCTTGAGCGCCTCCTGACCCGTTATGAATGCGTTCATTTTCGAGACTGCATGGCCATCCAACTGACGCCGACGAGCGGAACGACGGCGCATCCAGACCGTATGGGCGACGCCCATGCCGACCTCCTGGAGCAAGGCCGCATCGTCCAGGGGTACAACGTCAGCGGCCCGCTCAGCCCAGAGACGGACAGGCGGGTCAATCTGGACTTACAAGACCGCGAGTGGCGCGAGATCTTCCACTTTGCTCTCCGCGACGATGCCCGTTTCCGCCGCGGTTTTGCCGAACAAAGTCAGGACGAGCGTGCCTTTCGCCCATTGCTACCCGAACGCTGGATCGCATGGCCGATCACTCTCGCTGAAGTACGACAGATGTCCCTTCTGAAGCTGAATCCTGAGCGGGCTATCGCCTTCGAGTACGGACTGATGATGGTGAAAACTTCCGCCTCGCTCTGGTATACCATCCAACTCTGTCAGCGGCACACGTTGGAGGCCGCTACCGACTCACCGTCTCACGACCGTCTTCTCCGTCGCATCATGACCCGTGACCGGATCACGCTGTCGACGTTCCTGCTCCGACGCGAGAGGGACTAACGCATAGCGCCCTAGGCGGTGATTTGTTAGAATAACTACACAGGCAGGATCCCCAATGGCCGCGCTCCCGACAGCCCCTATCCCCGAAACGATCGAAGACGCCAGCACTGCGACTGACGACGGTCTTGAGGGGCGGGTTATCGTCTACAATTGCGACTGCCACACATACCAGCAAGTCATTGATTTGCTGTGCCGGGCTGTCCCCAACATGACGCCGGTACGGGCATTCGAGCTTGCTTATCGGATCGACCATGCTGGATCGGCGGAAGTCTATGCGGGAACCCTGACAGTCTGCGAGCAAGTCGCCAGAATTTTGGCCGAGGGAGGCTTGCGCGTGGCGGTTCAATAAATGTCGGCGGGAGCCCCGCCGGTTCAGCTCTTTTTGACGAAGCTGATGGCGTCCTTGAGTTCAGCAATGGCCAAGCCGAGGGCCTGGGAACCCAATGGGATATTGGCCTCGAGGGTCGCCTCCACCTCCGGACTGCTGATCACCACCTCGTAGCGATCCTGGACATTGGTAAGGCGTACCCCTTGTCCTTGCTCACGAGGCAGAAAAATCTCATACCAAACTTCCTTTTCGACCAGGCAGACATCACGGAACCGCTCGTAGAGAAGCTTCAGCTTCTCTGGATCACGCTCGTTCACGGATTCCCGTCCGGCAGGTTCGATCGGCAGAGAGGAAGTCAGGCCCTCTGGGCTCGTTTGCGTATTGGGGTAACCAGCTCATTCAATAATCGAGCGGGACTGACTTCTTTGACTTGGGCCGTCGTGTAGATACGCGCCCCGTACAATTCATAGATCGCTGCAACGGCACCCTTATCGCCTTTTCTGGCCTTCGCGAACAAGCGCCGTCGCTCCTCAAGTTCATCCTCCGCCACGGCAGTCGCGAGGGCCGACTGCCCCTTGGACCGCTCGCCCGGCTTGTTCTGTCCGGATACCTTCAGGTGACTGACACGCTTGTCACGCCTGGCTTTACCGGGAGCAATTTTGACGATCTTTGCCTTCCGATGCCCGGCTTTGAGGTGCCCTATCTTATGCGGCTTATTCTGCCGAGTTTTCTTCATATCTTTTACCCTCGACTCACGAAATTGGTACAATAGTACTTTATATTACCACAAATCACGGGCGCCCGTGAGAAATCTTACGGCTCCGGCCGAGCGTAGTGACATGCGACTGAATTCATGAAAATAACATATTGTATTTCTTATGTATTTTGCAGATTGCGTGTTACGGTCGGTAACGCGCCTGCCTTGGGGTCAAGGCTACAAAGACGAAAATTTCCTTTTCCGAGAACATCTGGACATAGTCTCAGAGGGGCTGGTATTTTATAATGGCGTCAGCGCCCCCAAGCGCTGTATCCACGAAAGGGCTACCACCATGGAAATGTACAAAAAGGAAGCCTGCTCCACCGACGTGAAAGACGACCCTGACGCTCGCGAATTGTTGCGACGCGCCTTCGAGCGGACGGCCCGCTGGCCTGCCGACTTCAAGGGATTCACGGCAGACCTCACGGTGAACGTCAACGGGAAGGAATTCAAAGGATCGGTCGCCGTCAAATCGGCCCAGGAAGTCAGCGTATCCCTTGCCGATGCCGAACTCCAAAAGTGGGCCGCCGGGACCATCGGCATGATTGCTGTCCACCGCGGACCCCGGACGTTTGATCAATCGGACGGCAAAAGCGTGCTGACCCTGGAACGCGGAACCGTCCATCCGATGGGCCAGACCATTCACATTCACGACAATCTCCAATCCCATTATCGAGTCAAGGAGGACAGAATCACTCAAATCAATCGGACCATGGGGCCGATAAAATTCACTATCAATGTCGAGGACAGTGCTCTCACGCAGGACAACAAATACTTGACCACCCGATACACCGTGTATTACTTCAACGCACAAAGCGGGGCACTGACCAACGTGGAGAGCTTCACCGATTCGCATGTTCGTCTCGGCCAAGCCGACCTTCCGGCCTCGCGTCGCATCATCTCCGCGGAGAACGGGATGGTCTCGGTCAAGACACTCACATTTTTGAACCACCACTTGCTGTAAGGTATCCTGCATGTCCTTCAACATCCCCGGCTCAACCGGCATGGGCCCTCTGAAGGGCAAAACGCCCGACGATCAGATGGGCTACGTTCCGCGGCCCGGGGCAAAGGACCTGACCAAAGAATACCCTCGAAGCTCACGGGATCTCCTGGGGGGCTTTGTCCACTTAGCTCGGATGATCGACAAGGCCCGCGCCCGAGAAGCCGGCATCAACGGCGACTACATCTTTCCCTGCCCTCTCGACAAAGCGCTCTTGTCGTTCCTGGAAGTGACCGAACAGGACTTCGCCCATGCCGCCAAGACCCGTACCGACGCGTTGGTCCTTGAGTGGCTGGCCGTGAATGCGCGCCCCCGATCAAAGAAACAAATCGAGTTATGGAACCAGCAGATACTGGGGCGCGGTCCCAACGACGACGCGCAGTGGCGGTACTTCACGAAATCCCGAGAGGCGATCGACCCGTCCCGCACGGACATCGTTACGTGGATTGACCTCTTGGACCTTGAAGAACGGCGGGAGGTCCCTGTTCGAAACTCGCCCCCTTCTTCTTCAACTTAAACGGTGGAGAAAACATCATGCGAAACTTCATTATTCTTGCCTTAATTGTAATGGTTTTCATGAGTTTTATGCCTGCTGCAAAAGCGGAATCTCCTCACCCAAAACTCACCACGGCCGAAATCCAAAAGGTCCTCGCTGCTGCCGTCGCAAAAGCCCAGGAGATCGGCGTTCCGATGGGTATTTCCATTGTGGACGCGGGGGGCAACCTCATCGGCTTCATTAAGATGGAAGGCACCTTCCTCCACACCACTCATACGTCATTCAGCAAAGCCTACACCTCAGCGTCAATTCGTAAACCCTCGAGCGGCAGCGGCATTCCGCCGCAGATCACCGCCGAAATCGCTTCCGTCACCGACGGAAAGTTTACCACCCTGCCGGGGGGCCAGCCATTATTCAAGGAGGGAAAAGCGGTCGGGGGCATTGGAGTCGGGGGCGGGAGGGGTGAACAGGATGAGGAAGTCGCCCAAGCCGGTGTCGCCGCCTTAGCGAGCAAGTAAAACCGTTCTCACCAATCGTCCTCAACGGCCGAGGGCTCGGATAGCTCAAGGGCCTTCTGTTGTTCCATCGCATTCGTTAGGAGGACCCGTACGAACATGGAGGTCACCGAGTCCCCGGAGGACGGTGAAACCTTGCTCGCCGAAGCTATTTTGTCTAGCCAGGCTTTCTGATCTTCAGAAACCTGAACCTTGATTTCGATCAGTCCCTGTTCTCCACGTATCTCCTCAAGCAGGTCCTTGGGAACCATATCCAGAGCTTGCCCCTGTTCCTCCGAGTTCCACAACAACGTCCGCATGAAGATAGAGATCACGGAGCCTTCCGGGAGGGTTCCACCGGGGGGTACGGCAATCTTACCCTTCTTGACCATCATCTCCAACCAATTCTTCTGGTCCGTCGTGATGAGGATCGGGATCTCTGCTAATTTGACATTGCCGAAGATATCCACTTAGCGCCTCAGGATCAAACATCATCGAGGGATGAACATAGCGCGATTACAGCACGAGATTTTCGGGATTGTCAATCATGCGCTGAGCGTCATTCTGAACGCAGCGAAGAATCTAACCCTTCACTTGGCAGTTCTGCTCCTCCCCGATTACGCGCTCACGCGATTCGGTGGCTCCTTGCCAGCAAGAGCGGCAGTGATGTTCTCAACTACCATCATCCCCATTTTCACCCGCGTCTCATACGTTGCCGAACCGATGTGCGGCAAGAGCACCACATTGGAAAGCCCCAGCAACCGCGGGTGGACTCGGGGTTCGTCTTCGTAGACATCCAGGCCCGCGCCAGCCAATCGTCCCTGCGCCATCGCCTCCGCCAGTGCCGCTTCATCCACGACCGGTCCCCGCGCAGTGTTGATGAGATAGGCCGTTCGCCGCATCCGGGCGAGTTCGGCCTTGCCGATGAAGTGTCGCGTACCCTCGGTAAGAGGAGTGTGGATCGAAACGATATCCGCTGTCTGAAGCAACTGCGGCAACGGCACGCGCGAGACGTTCAGAGCTTCCTCTTCCTCGGAACTGAGGGGATGGCGACTATGATAAATCACGGACATCGCGAACCCCGCCGCCCGACGGGCCACCGCCCGCCCGATCCGGCCCATACCGACCACCCCAAGCGTTTTGCCGTGGACATCCGAGCCCAAAAGCTGGGTCGGAGCCCAGCCCGCCCAGCGCCCTTCCCGTACCAACCGGTCCCCTTCGGGGATGCGACGGGTTACGGCCAGGATCAAACCCCACGTCAGGTCGGCCGTCGCTTCGGTCAAGACGTCGGGGGTATTCGTCACGACAATGCCACGGGCCGCGGCCGCCGCCATATCCACGTTGTTGTAACCGACGGCATAGACCGCCACCACTTTGAGCCGCGAAGCTTTTGCAAGGAGGCCGGCATCCACGCGATCAGCCAAGGTCACGGCCAAGGCATCTGCCTGTGGAACCTGCTCCAGCAGCGTTTCACGCGTCGCCGGACAATCCTGGGGCCGACCCAGGAGCGTGAAGCGCCGGGCCATCTCAACCATGACCGGCTCGGGGAAGAGTCTGCTGATGAGGACGGCGGGCATAGGAATAGGGTGCAGGGGCGAGGCGAGCCCCGCTCCTACTTGGGAACCGACGGACGCGTGTCCTTACCGGGACCGACGGTGAACTCGATGCGGGCCACCCCTTTCACATGGGCGCACAGATCGCCCAATCCGGGCGTAATGAGACGGAACGGCCCTCCAGCCTCCCTCGGCAACGGCTGACCGTCCCGCTTGTAAATCAAGATGCCTGTCTCGGCGGCCTCTCTGATGGGAAGGCTTGCCGCGAATTGTCCGTCGGCGGAGTGAAACGTCACATGGTCCGCGCCGATCGCGGGAGTGGCGATATCCAGAAGGGCCTTGACCCGCACGCCTTGGCCGCGCATTCCGGGATACAGCGCAGCCACATCCACCACCTGCGATTCAGCCGGGATCTTGGCGAGGGCCTCCGTGTCGAGGACGATCGGTTGGATCACATGGCCATCAATCTGGAGGGAGACCGGCCCCAGAGGAGCCGGTTCGGTGATCGTCTTGATTAATGCAAACACGGCCTCGTTGACAGGCGTCGGCACCCCGAGGACTTTACCCCGCTGAACAAGGTACCCATTCAGGTGCTCGACTTCGGTGCGGCGGCCGGCCTTCCAGTCGTCGAACATGGACGTATGGATGTCCCGGATTTCCTGCGACCACCGGATGACCTGATCGGCCATATCAGACGCCAACTCTACGCCGTCGCCCCGCGCCACGGCCACCGTCTCATCCACAATCCGCTCGATCAGGCCATGCAATTCCGGATGCGCGAGGGCCTTCGAGACGCGATCGTTGATCAAAACCGTCAACGGGTTGAAGACGACGTTCCAGCACATTTTCTCCCACTTCGTCCGCCGGATATCTTCCACGATCTGACATGCGATCCCCGCCTTCTCAAAGAGGTCCTTGGCGGCCTGTGGGCCCGGAGCCTCCCTCGCTCCAGCACTGGCTCTATCCCACTCTCCAATCGCGAGGGCCCCCCTCTTATAATGTTCGATGACGCCGGGCTCGGCAATCTTGGCATAGATATAGGCGACCCCACCCACAACGCGGACTCCCGGCAATAATTCCTGGACTCGCGCCTCCGTGTCCACACCGTTCTGCAGGGTCAGGAGAGCCGTCCGCGCGGTGATCACAGGCCGCAGCTGTCGCACCGCCTCGTCCACGTCATAGCGTTTGACCGAAAGAATGATCAGATCGGCGGCCGGCAATTCACGCGGGTCACTGCTCGCCCGAGGATACACCGTGAAGGATTGGTCCACCCCATGGACCGTGAGACCCTTCTTCCGGACGGCCGCAAGGGTCTTGGGGCGCAGCAGGAAGGAACAGTCCACACCACCCTTCACCAATCTGGCCCCGAAGAAGCCGCCCACAGAGCCCGCCCCGACCATCATCACGTTCATCTGGCGCCCTGTCTCCCTGAGGGTCTTTACTTCATCATGCCCGAACCTTCGACACCGGCGCAAGCTCGGTTACTCGTCGTCCCAAAACGCCAACAGGTCCCTCAAACTCGTGATCGTCACTTGGTCCGGCAACGTCTCCTTATTCCCGTCGCGATCCAGCAGGATGCCGCGCACGCCGGCAGACGTGGCCGCCTGCGCATCATCCCGCAAGCTGTCGCCGACGTGAAGGGCTGCGTCAGGGGCGACACCGTGCTTGAGAAGGGCGCGGCGGAAGATTTGAGGGGATGGCTTGGCGGCGCCGGCAAAGCTGGAGATCGTGATGCTTTCGAAAAAGCGGTCGATCCCCAGCCCGATGAGAATCTCGTAGAGGCGCGAGTCGAAGTTGGACACGATGCCGAGTTCGACCCCGCGGTCCTCCAAGGACTTGAGAGTGGGGAGCGTGTCCGGATAGAGGTCCCATGCATCGGGTCGTGAGAAGTAGTGAAATACTTCCTCGAAGTATTCGTCGAATCCCTCGAACATCCCGACTCGATAGAAGACATTATGGACCACGTCGAACCACCATAATCGCTCGCAAGCTTTGATTTCCTGAGGATCGCTGACGGAGAAAACCGGTGCGGGCGCATCGGCGAAGGCCCTCGCGAAGGCGCTCTGAACAGTCTCCGCGGACGCGGTGGCACCGTACTTCCGCGCGAGACTCAAATACGTTTCACCCACCGAGCCCCTGATGTGAAAGAGCGTACCGGCGGCATCAAAGAAGATGACCTGGGGGGCAGAAGACATGCGCATGAACTATTCGGTACCATAAAGACCTGTCCGAGTGGAGTCAAGTGAGCGGAAGGATTCTGGTAATTATCGTTTCTTCCTCCTTTTCAGCTCGTTGTCGTCCGGGACCAAACTTTCTCCCTTAGGCCTTTCAACCTCATCAATAATCGTGACCCCGACCGGCTCTGTACTCGCGCCACCCTCTACGCCGAAGGCTTCGGTTATGCCGGGCACCTCATAGACCTGCGGTCCCAAGGACTTGAAGCTTTCCTCCGGGAGGATGCCGCTGGTGAGCAACGCAGGCGGTCCGAATTGCTTTGAGGTTAGGGCGGACTGAATGCCTGACAGCACATCGCTAGTCTGCGGGCTCGAGGCGCTCACTCCGACAGCAGAAGAATCGTTGACGTTCGCCGGTGCAGCACACACCGTGGCTCCAGCGGCGCCACCACCTGAAGTCCCGCAGAGTACAGGTAAGGCACTGCTGTTAACGTTGAGGCTCCCCGTTGACCCGATACCAGCAAGGGTGTTAGCCAAGAGGATCACCTTGCCGCCTACAATCTGTGGCATTAACGTAGTCTTTGTGATGCCTCCACCAGTACTGTCAAGGACAATGACACGCCCTCCCCCACCGGTCGCCATGATCTGGCCAAGCTGGATGGTACTGGCAGACTGAACACTGACTCCGTCGGTTCCAGTGGTTCCCGTAGCAGTGACGCTGATCGGACCACCCGTGATGACCAAAGGGGTTGTGCCGATTCCGGTCTGATCCGGAATCACACCCACGGAAGCAGCGGCAAGCGTGGTACCGGTTGTCCCGCCGATCCCGCCCGCACCAGTGATGCCCCCGCCGTTGGCCGTCGCCGACAAGGCACCCGTAGCGGTCACCTGATTTGTCACAGTGATGGCTCCGGAAGAGACCAAGTTGAGCGCGCCATTGAAGGCAAGGCTCGACCCGGTGGTCATCGGTCCGGACGTCACGTTCAGCGCACTGCCCGTGAGCGTCCCTACATCCAGCGATCCGATATCCAACGGAGCGCCGCTTGTGTTGACGGTTAGTGTCCCAGTTCCCGCATTCAGGTTCCCCAATGTCACCACAAGGGGATTCACGGTTATGTTGCCGGGCCCAGCCGAAGTATTAATCGTCGAATTATTGATGAAGGTTCCAGTGGTAATGAACACGCCCGCTGCCGTGTTCGTGTTCACTGCCCCGTTGAACGTCGTCGTTCCGATTCCAGCGTTCTGCACCAACGATGCCGCGTTCACCGTGCTGCCCAAGGTTACATTATTCGCGGACGTGATGGTCAGTGCCCCAAGCGCTGTCCCGCTGCCCACCGCGCCTGTCACGTTGATGTTGCCCGCGCCAGCCATCAGGGTCAGATTCTGCCCGCCGTCCAACGTGCTATTGAAAGCAATGTCGCTCCCGCCTGAATTCAGGGTCGTCGCTGCGCCCAGCGTCACCGCGCCAGTGTATGTCTGATTCCCGGTGGTCATGAGCGTCCCACTCAGACTGGTCCCGCCCCCATTGTCCGTCGTCAAGTTATGGATCCCGGTGAAGTTCGGCCCGACGATCGTCGTGGGACCGGAGAAGTTGAGCGTCAAATCGTCCCCCCCCGCGACCGTGGTGAACGAGGGTGTGGCTCCCGTGAGCGTAGTGTTGGCGCCGAGGGTCACTGGATCGTTATAGGTCTGGTCGCCGGTGGTGGTGACGGCGCCGCCGTTGATCGCGGTGGTGCCGCCCGCGTCGGTGGTCAGCGAGGTAAGCGCGTTGGTGGCACCGACCGCTCCTCCCAAAGTCGTGGCACCGCCGCTATTCAACGTGAGCGTACGCGCCGTTGCGTCGGAATCAATGGTCGAGTTGAAACTGATCGCGGCGCCATTCACCACCGTATTGCCACACAGCGTCACTGCCCCGGCGATCGAGAC
>Ga0114945_10000146_pt1 | contig 42106 bp, 33 predicted proteins | sample OV2TP3_FD_87194 | JGI IMG/M metagenome (GOLD analysis project Ga0114945, IMG submission 87194) | Hot spring microbial communities from Beatty, Nevada to study Microbial Dark Matter (Phase II) - OV2 TP3 | ecosystem: Environmental > Aquatic > Thermal springs > Hot (42-90C) | place: USA: Beatty... | reverse complement strand
GCCTCGCCGACTTCGTAGATGGTGCAGATGTGCGGATGATTGAGAGCTGCCGCCGAACGGGCCTCGCGCAGCAGGCGTGCGCGAGCCGCCGCGTCGCTGAAGCTGCTGGCAGGGAGCACCTTGAGGGCAACATCTCGGTCAAGCTGTTCGTCGTGCGCCCGATACACTTCGCCCATGCCGCCCGCGCCCAGCTTGGCAGTCACTTTGTAATGCGCAATGGTTTGCCCGATCACAACCGCATTGCTTGGAACTATCCTAGCAGCAGCACACCGTTTCGGGGTAAGAAAAGTGCCAAGTCGAAGCTAACATGGTCGGGGCGCGGAGATTTGAACTCCGGACCTCCTGCGCCCAAGGCAGACGAGAAAATAGCATCTTACTGGCCCGTCTAGCTTTGTTCTGCGTGATGTAGCGTGGTTTAGGCCAGTCCTTCGGCAGCTATCGGACCCAATTTGGACCCATGTTCTGAACTGCAAACGTCATTCGGGCAGATTCACACGGCGGAGCAGGGCTTTGAAGCGCGGGTCGCCGCGCAATGGGTCAAACTTCGGGTCACGGAGCTGAGCAGGAATGATTGTCCGCTTTGCTGCCGCCTCTTCGAGAAGGGAGATGGCCCGATCCTTGTCGCTCAGAGCGGCGTAGAGAGCAGCCAATTCAAAGATCCTGCGCTCCGTGCCGCGGAGTTGTTCGACCTCTCCGGCAAGCGCGAGTGCGTCGCGATGGCGGCCCATCTTCGCGTAAACGTAAGCGAGCCTTGCCTTTTGGAAGATGGGATCACGCATAACGTCGCGGCCTTTTTCGAGAATCGCCAGGGCCTCGTTTGCCTTGCCGGCGGCTACGTAGGCATCCGCCAAGCGCTGGTAAATGGGGGGATACGCGGGATCCATATCCAGGGCGTGGTGATAACGCGCAATCGCCTCTTGGTATCGGCGCGCGCGATACAGGATTCGTCCTTCGGAATCCACATATCCAACAACTGTAGGCGCCAGCTCGACGGCGCGACGAATCCTGGTGATGGCCTCTTCATCGCGCCCGAGTGCTTGATAGAAGAAGGCTGAGATGTGCAGCGCCTCTGGGTGGTTGGGGTTCAGTTCTAGCGCCCGCTGATACTCGGCCTGCGCGGACTGCCAGTCCCAGTCCAGATCGGAGTAGACCGCGGCCAGGGCAAAATGCCCTTCTGCAAGATCGGGATCGAGTTCCACGGCTTTTCGTGCCGCGTCACGCATTTCTTTTGAGGACGCGCCAATACCCAAGCCGCCCCAGATGTCGCGCTCGGCATGGGCGCGAGAAAGAGCCGCGTAGGCGGGCGCGAAGCCTGGATCAATCCGAATAGCTTCGTTCAGCGATGCGACAGCCTTGTCGAGCAACTCGCGCGTCCGTTTTTGCGAGTAGTAGAGCCCTTGCAGGTAGGCGTTGTAGGCGTCGGTGTTCACTGGGCGGGCAGCCACCAGCCGAGTTTCTTCCGTTGGTGTAAGACGCAAGCGAATCTCCGCCGCGATCGCGCGGGCCACTTCGCGCTGTAGGGAGAGTATGTCGCGCGCGTCACGCTCGTACGACTTGGCCCACAGGTGGCGGTCGGCCACGGGGTCAATCAACTGCACCGTGATCCCCACGCGGTCGCCGGAACGCTGGACGGACCCTTCGATGATGGCATCCACTCCGAGCACGCGGGAAATCTCTTCCATGGATTTTTCTTTCTTCTTGAATTGCATCACCGAGGTGCGCGAGGTGACCTTCTTCAGACCGCTCAATTGCGCCAGTTCCGTGATGAGCGCCTCGGTCATACCGTCAGCAAAGTATTCTTGCGCAGAGTCGCCGGAGAGGTTATCGAGCGGCAGCACGGCTAGCGATTCGATCTTTGGTGTTGCCGACCCGCCCGTCAGGCGTGTGCGCAGGCCGCCTACATTCAATCCAAAAAGTAACAACAGCAAGAGAACGATGGCTGCGCTCCCCAACAGGGCTAGAGGGGGCCTCTTGGTTTGTTGCACAGCGACGGGCTGCGTGGTGGTCGCGGGCACGCTGAGCCGGCGCAAGTCCACTTCCACTTCCTTGGCCGACTGGAAGCGGTTCTCGGGATCCTTCTCCAGGCACTTCAGAACGATTCTCTCGAATTCCGCGGAGACCCGCGGGTTGCGCGCATGGAGCGGCTCCGGAAGCTTATTCTGGATGTCGGCCGCCAAGGCCGTGGTGAGCTTGGCTTCGAAGGGTCGCCGCCCAGTAGCCATTTCGTAAAGGATCGCCCCCAGAGCGTGGATGTCGGTCCGCGCATCCAAAGGCTCGCCGCGCAACTGCTCGGGCGCCATGTACGGCAACGTACCCACGGCATGTTCCGTTTGCAGGACGCTGGCGGTAGCCGCCTCGTCGCTCACCGGATGCAGCAGCTTGGCCAGCCCGAAGTCCAACACTTTGGCTTGTCCGCGAGGAGTGACCATCACATTGCCCGGTTTCAGGTCGCGGTGGATGATGCCGTGCCGATGTGCTTCTTCCAGCGCCGAGGCAATCTGTTCACCCAGTGCAGCCGCGCGTCTTTCAGGCAGCGGCCCAACTTTCAGGGTGCCGGCCAGGGAGTTGCCGGGGACCAGTTCCATCACTAGGTAATCCACGCCATCCTGGGTACTGAAATCGTGCACCACCGCAATGTTCGCGTGGTTCAGTTTAGAAAGGACCAAGGCCTCTTTGCGGAAGCGGCGCCGGCTCTCGTCGTCGGCTAAGGTGGCAGGCGGCAGCACCTTGATGGCGACGTCTCGCTCCAGGTGCTCATCGTGCGCGCCATACACCTCGCCCATTCCGCCCGCGCCTAGCTTGGCGGTGATTTTGTAATGCGCGATGGTTTGTCCAATCACCTGAGGCCAGTTGCAGGCATCCTACGGTGGCAAAAACGGGATGTCAACGAGTGCAGAACGACCGTGGAATTTAACTGGTCGGGGCGCACGGATTTGAACCGTGGACCTCCTGCGCCCAAGGCAGGCGCGCTACCAGGCTGCGCTACGCCCCGACATGAAGTGCTCTCTCATTCTAGAGCACTTTCCAACCCGATCGCTACCCCAACCCGTCAGCGGAAGTTACCAGTAGCTTAATCCTACCTCGAAGCGACCTCTTGCAGTACATTGGAACCATGAAAACATTTCACCTCCGGGATCGCTCGCGGTGGACATTCCTGTTGCTGATCGCGCTCGTGGCTGGCGCATTTGTCTTTGCGGCCGGCAAGGTTTGGCTGGCCGCGCACTGGAGCGCTTCTGCAGACCCCGAAGTCTGGACGCGTGCCGCCCGGCTGGAGCCGAGCAACGCGGCCAACTGGCACCGCCTAGGCCTTTACGCGCAGTGGGATTTGGAGCACGGCGATCTTCGTGCCGCGGTTCGTCATTATCAGCAGGCCCTGCGCACCAATCCGCGCTCCGATGCCTATTGGATGGACCTGGCCAGCGCCTACGAGACTCTAGGCGAGATCGCGCAAGCTCGTGAGGCATTCCAGAAAGCGCGCTTGAACTATCCCATCTCTTCCGAAGTGGCCTGGCGGTATGGTAATTTCGTTCTTCGCCAGGGTGATACCTCTGAGGCGTTTGCCGAATTCCGCCGTGCCCTCACAAGCGATCCCCCACTGACGGCCAGCGCTGTTTCCGTCGCCTGGCGAGCCACCCGCGATATCTCCAGAATCGTGACGGAAGTTTTGCCGGTCCGCAGCCGTCACTACGGCATCGCGCTGGATTATTTTCTTTCTCAGCAGGAATTCGAGGCCGCCTTGACTGTGCTGCACCGCCTCCTTCAGGTGGGGCCACACCCGCAGTGGCCGCAGACCTTGCCGCTGGTGGACGGATTAATTGCCCAGGACCGCGTGGAGGACGCTCAGCGCGTTTGGCGTCAGGCCCTGGCAGCCGCGGGCTGGCCGCAACCTGAAAGTGGCGACGCCTCGCTGATCTGCGACGGCGGTTTCGAGCGGGGCTTGGCCAACGGTGGGTTTGGCTGGCGCCAGACGCCGGTGGCAGGAGCCTCCTTCGGATTCGACACTGTCGTGTCTCATTCCGGAGCCCGCTCCTTGCGCATCACATTCGCCGGCAGCACCAATCTCGATTTCCAGCATTTGGTGCAATATGTAGCGGTCCAGCCCCGGCAAAGCTACCGCTTCACGGCCTACGTGCGCACGGAAGCCATCTCCACCGACAGCGGCATCCGCTTCTTCATCTACGACGTTCGCCGTCCTGCTGTGCTGGAGATTCTGAGCGAGGGAATGGCAGGAAGCCAGCCGTGGTCCGCAGTGGAGGCAGAATTTACCACCGGCCCTCAGACGCGCTTGGTGGCCGTTGTTCTCCGCAGAATCCCAAGCAAGAAGTTTGACAACAAGCTGGCGGGAACCGCGTGGGTGGACGACGTAGCTCTTGCACCGGTCACCGGAGAGACGAGGAAGGACTCCCCATGAGGGCGATTCGAGCGGGGGTTTGTCTCTTAGCCGGCTTTGCGGTCCTGGCCCACGGAGCGGTGGAGGCTTGGTCGGAGGCTATCCTGGAGATCGGCGCGGCCACGCTCTTTCTTCTTTGGGGGGTGGTGGTCGCGCGCAAGCCGGGTATCGCACTACGCGGGAACTGGCTCTTTGTGCCCGTGCTTGGCCTGGGAGGACTCGCGCTGGCACAGTTCGCTTTTGCCCTCTCTGTGTATCCCTATGCGACCAAGCTGGCGCTCCTCAGAGGTGCAGCGTGTCTGCTCCTAGCTTTTCTGGCCGTGCAGGCTTTCCAAACGATGGATCACATCAGGCGTTTTGTGTGGTTTCTCCTGGGGCTGGGTTTTTTCGTGTCCCTGCTGGGCATCGTCCAGCATTTGACTTTCAATGGAAAGCTCTATTGGATTCGCGTGCTCCGCCAGGGCGGTGCGCCGTTCGGCCCGTTCGTGAACCACCACCATTTTGCCGGATTCGTGGAGCTGATTGTGCCCTTCGGTTTGGCACTCCTGTTTGGCACGGCTGTGCCGCGAGACAAGCGGCTCCTCCTGGCGCTGTTCACCGTTCTTCCGATCGGAGCCCTGGTGCTCACCACCTCCCGCGGTGGGATCCTCAGTTTTCTCGTTCAGATTGTGCTTCTGGGATTCTTGACGCGAACCAGTGAGCCGAGGGCGAAGCGCCTGCGCACGGCGGCCAGCCTTGCTCTCATGGCGGGGATTCTGGTGGCTTGGCTTGGCGTGGATGCGGCTTTGCGCCGTTGGGAAACTTCCAGCCCCGCGGAGATTTCCCGCGACCGCCGGGGGGCCATGTTCCGGGACACCTGGCAGATCTTTCTCGACCACCCTTGGATTGGTACGGGCCTCGGAACTCTCCGCACCGTCTATCCGCAATACGAAAGCTACTATGACGGACGCGTTGTGGACCACGCCCATAACGACTATCTCGAATTGCTGGCGGATACCGGCCTGCTGGGGGGAGCGTTCGCTGCGAGCTTCCTCATCCTGCTATTCTGGCGCGCTGCGCGCAACCTGCGGGCGGCCGGCACTCCGTTTGGCTGCGCCTTTTATTGCGGGGGTGTAGTGGCATGCGCCGGGCTGCTGGTGCACAGCCTGGTGGACTTCAACCTGCACATCCCTTCCAATGCCCTGCTCTTTTTTCTGGTCGCCTTCCTAACTTCCGGCTCCATCAATGAGCCACAGAAAACCGGCTGAAAGGTCCGCAACCCCGGCAGGTTTCTTCCAAATGGGCTGGAGGGATTGGTCTCAGGGAACGGAAGGGCTTACGGGCTTATCGCCCTTCCGCGAGAGTGCCACCGCTGCCGCCGCCGCGCCGCCACCGGCAACGGCGACCAGCACGGCCGCCGTGTGACCGCCTTTTTTCTTCGCCGTGGGCGCAGTTGGTGTTGCGGCGGGTGCAGGCGCCGCCGTGGGGGACGGCGCAGCCATCTTCAGTTCGCCTTGCGAGGAGATCGTAGCTGCCTGCCCGCTCTTCAGCGCGACCGTGGCCGGCCCATCGAGCTCGATGACCGCGGCCCACCCCGTGGTGCACACCACCCGCGCGGCGCCGTCGCTGGCGCGTTCGATTTGCAAGGCGCTCTCGGCTTCCGGCGACGACACCACCACGAACCGCCCCACGCGGACTTGGAAGTTCCGCGCCCCGGCGAGCGCGCGCAGCGAAAGCCTTCCCTCCTCCAGCGAAACGAAGTATTGCGGCGATGCGGAAAAGGCGGCGCGGCTACCGGGCTCCAGCGTGAGTGCGGCGCGGCCGGCAACCGCGATTCCGGCGCTGCCGGTGGCGCCGGTTTGCACCGTGTCGTTCGCAAAAAGAGTTTGCTCGCCGGTGATCCGGGTTTGATTTACGAATACCTCGCCTGCAGGCCGAACAACCGCCACCGCCTGGCGATCCGCCACCTGCGCAGCGCCGGCAGGGGCGCTCGCAACCAAACTGGCCGCCACCAGCAGAGCAATCAATGGAGACGAGCGTAACGGGTGCATGTTTCCTCCAGTCGGTTGGCTGAAAAATAGCTCGCGTCGCGGGGCTGTTCAGACAGCCAGCCTCGCAACGTCTTTAGCGTTCCATTCGCTTGGTGCAACTCAGAATCAAGGCCGGTCAAACAAAAATTCATGCTCGGGCGTGGCTCGCGCTCACCGCGCCGCAGCTTCCATCACTTTTCTCACCGCGCGGCCGGTGTTCGACATGTCTTCTTCGCAGAGGCTCGTGTGCACCTGGAACATCAGGCTGGTTTCACCCAGTTCGCGCGCCACCGGATGCCGCTGCGGCGGACGGAGCCGCTCCGCAAACGCCTTCTCGCGATAGATCTCGCTGCAACTGCCCGCCGCGCAGGGGATCCCCTCGGCGCGGATCGCGTCCACTACCAGATCCCTGTCCCATCCTTCCCGCAACCGTTCCGGCCGGACGAACGCGTAGTACTTATAGTAGGCATGGCTGACATCCTGCGGCGGCGACACCATCCGCAACGCGGGAATGCCGGCCATCCACTGGTTCAGCAACGCAGCATGGCCCTGACGCTTGGCCACCCGTTCCGGAACCTTGGGCAAGATGACCCGGCCCATGGCCGACTGCATTTCGGTGATGCGCCAGTTGGTCCCCGGCGTGTCATGTACCCAGCGGAAGCTCTGCTGACGCGCTGCGCCAAAGGCTGCCTCGTCGCTTTTGCCGTGGTCCTTGAAGCTCCAGGCTCGTTCCCAGACCGCATGCGCATTGGTGGTCAGCATGCCGCCCTCGCCGCCGGTGGACATGATCTTGTCCTGGCAAAACGAGAAGGCCGCGGCATCGCCCAGCGACCCTACGTGCAAGCCCTTATACTCGGCGCCCAGGGCCTGAGCGCAGTCCTCGATCACTTTGACACCGGAGTGGCGTCCCAGGTCCAGCAGCGGATCCATGTCGCACGGCCAACCGGCTAGGTGCACCACAATCATTGCCTTGGTTCTTGGGGAGAGCAGGGGTCGCACCGTTTCGGCGGTCACATTGCCGCTGATTCTGTCCACGTCCGCGAAGATGGGGCAAGCGCCACGCATGAGCACACAACTGGCAGTCGCCACGAAGGTTCGCGAAGGCACAATCACCTCGTCCCCGGGGCCGATTCCCAGCGCATGCAATGCCAACTCCAGCGCCACCGTGCCGTTCGCTACGGCCACCGCATGGCGGCAGCCAACAAACGCGGCGAACTCTCTTTCGAACTCGCGGCCCTCGTGCCCCGTCCAATAGTTGACCTTGCCGCTTTCCAGCACGCGCAACGCCGCGGCAATCTCATCCGCTGCAAACTGCGGCCACATGGCAAACGGACGCGTGCGCATGGGCTGCCCGCCATGCAGAGCCAGTTCCGATTTCACCCTGACGGCTTTCATGCGCCTTGTATGCCGGCTTGAGGCTGGACGCGTGCAGGCACGCCCGTGGCCACCACACGTTCCGGAATATTGCGAACCACCACGGCGCCCGCGCCGATGATCGTCTCCGATCCCACCGCGACTCCGGGGAGCACCACGGCGCCGAGTCCCACATGCGACAGAGGTCCGAGGCGCGCTGCGCCGCCCAGCGCCGCGTTGGGTGAGAGATGCGCGTAATCTCCGAGGAGGCAGTCGTGTTCCACCACCGCTCCCGTATTCACGATCACGCCGAGCCCCAGGCGCGCGTCCGCATTGATGACGGCTCCCGCCATCACCACCGTGCCTGCTCCCGTCACTGCGGAGGAAGAAACCGTGGCACGAGGGTGGATGGCCGTCGCGATTTCGAATCCCCACGAGCGGCAGCGCTCGGCCACGTCCTGGCGCGCGCGATTGTCTCCGATGCCCAGAGCCACGGCCACCGCCTCCCTGCTCTCCTTCGCCCGCAGCCATTCGCCGTTACCTGCCACAAGGAAATCAAGCACGGTACTGCCCAGCCGGGAGGGGCAGTCATCCACGAAGCCGATCACCGGAAGCCCCGCCGCAAGCAGGAGGTCGGCCACCACCTTGCCGTGGCCACCGGCGCCGTAAACGTAGATCCGGCGCAGCTTCATGGCTTGGCCCTCGTGCCCAGGTATTCGGGCATCGTCGCGTGGCCGGGATGCGAAACCCCCGCCCCGCTCAGCACCTGCCGGAACGTCCGCGCGAGGATGCGGGCATCGAGCCACAGGCTCTGGTGGTCCACGTACCACACGTCCAGGTTCAATTTCTCTTCCCATACAAGAGTATTGCGGCCATTAATCTGCGCCCAGCCTGTAATACCCGGCCTGACTTCGTGGCGGCGCGCCTGCTCCGGGGTGTAGCGTGCCAGATACTCAGTGAGCAGCGGGCGAGGACCTACCAGACTCATCTCCCCCTTCAACACGTTCCATAGTTCCGGCAACTCGTCGAGGCTCAGGCGGCGCAGCCAGCCCCCCAGCCGCGTGAGCCGCTGTGTATCAGGCAGCAGGGCCCCGGCATCGCGTGCGCCGGTCATGGTTCGGAACTTCACGATTGTGAACGCTCGCCCTCTGTGACCGGGCCGCACTTGGCGGAAGAAGATGGGGCGGCCCATGGTCAGCCCGATCGCCAGCGCCACCGCCCCCAAGACGGGCGACAAGAACAGCAATCCCCACGCTGCCACCACCACATCCAGCCCGCGTTTCATCACTCGATGCATTGCCGGCGCCAAATTGGAAAAGCCTCCCCGAATTACTGGCTTACGCGTCCCACCAGAAGCCAACCGGCACGCCCGCTCAGGGGCAGGAACTCGCAATCCCGCAATCCTGCATCACGACTGATCTGCTGCAACCGCTTCTGGTTGAAGAAATGAACGGGGCAATCGCGCATCCAGTACCGCAGCTTGCGCAAGGGCGCGCGGACTGGGGACCATCGCGGAAAACTGGCGATCACGATCTCGTCCGCCAGTTGCGCCATCCGGCGCAGAATATCGCGCGGATCCTCGATGTAATCGAACACCCCCAGCGCCACGGCCACGTCGAATCGCTCCTGGAAAGGACAGGCCAGCGCGTCCGCCCGGATGAATTCGCATTGCGAACCCACGCCCAGCCCGCGGGCATACTCGCGCGCCAGCCGGATCATGTTTTCCGACAAATCAATTCCCACCACTCGTCGCGCCCCCGACTTCAGAAATGCCACACTGTTTCTTCCCGACCCGCAGCCCACATCCAGGACCGAGAAATCTTGCAGTCCTTGCAAGGCTGCCACGGTCAGACGCACGCGCTGGTACAGGGCGCGGCGGAGCCAGCGATTCGCCACGTACCGCCACGTGCGCTGCTCGGAGTACAACTCGTCAAACGGCTGCGCTTGCCGGTCGAAGTAAACCTCGATCTTCTCCGCACCCATAGGCATCCAGGTACTCCTGACAGGTGGTGAACCGGGATTGTTGCAACACCGCCGCCAGCTTCGCGCGCACGCCGGCCCGCCCCAGGTTGTACCGGCAATTAACCCACGAACCGGTGATGCGGCGCTTCCAGCCATCCGGCGGCACGGTCTCGAACAGGTCCAGGCGAGCCGCGTCGAACTCATATGGATGGAAATAAGTGGTCATGGGGAGCCGGTGCGCCTCGTGCCATTGCACCGCACGCCGCACCATCCACAGCGGCCAGAGGCGGAAGTAACTCCCGCCGGCCACCGCAACCCGCAGCCCGGCAATCGAGAGCGTTGCCACGGGCAACTCCGCGATGCGCAGTCCGCTCGGCAACTGATACGTGGACGGACTGGGATGGAAGCCCGGGAGGCCGTAGCGGCGGTGGTGAATCGGAAAGATGCTCGAGTCGTACGTGAAACCGCACGCGGCCAGAATATCCAGCGCCCACAGGGTTCCGGCATGGATGGAGAATTCGGGCGCGCGATAGCCGCGGATGGTCTTGCCAACGAGATCCTCCAGCAGGTCACGGGCGCGGCGCGTGTCGTCCTCAAACTGCTGGCGGGAGAGCTCGTGGACTCGCAAATGGGCGTAACCGTGCGACCCAATTTCGTGCCCCTGCCCCGCGATGCGCCGCACCAGCTCCGGGAAGCGCTCCGCCACCACCCCGAGCACAAAAAACGTGGCGCGCGCCTGCTGCTGCTCCAGCAGTTCCAGCAGCACGTCGGTCTGGCGGATCAGGGTATCGCGCGCGGGCGGCAGTTCGCCCGTCACTCTGCGGTGAATAAGCTGATACCAATCCTCGAGATCGAAGGTCAGGATGTTCACGCCGGCATCCCGTGCGGGACAACCCCATTCTCGATCTGCGCATAGAACAAGCACAGCCGCGCCAGAACCTGCCGATGGTCGAAATTCTGCACCACGTGCCGCCGGCCACAGCTCCCCATGGCCGCGGCGCGGGCGCGGTCGGCCAGAAGTTCTTCAACGGCCGCTACGATGGCGTCCACATTCTTCATCGCCACCAGCAGACCCGTTTCGCCATGCCGCACCGCTTCGCGGCACCCGCGAATGTCACTGGCAATCACCGGACGCTCCATCGCCGCGGCCTCCAGGCAAGCGCGCGGGATGCCCTCGCGGTGCGACGGCAACAGAAAAGCGTCCATGGCTGCGTAGCATGCCGCCATATCGTCTCGCCATCCGGCAAATACCGCCGCGCCGGTTCGGCCGAGCGCGGCCACGCGCTCCGGAGGAACCGCGTCCTTTTGGTCCGGCTCCTGCGGGCCGATGATCAGGAACTTCACCGTGCGGTGACGCGCGATCAGCCGTTCCGCAGCGGCGAACAATTCCCCGCAGCCTTTCTCGTAGACCAGGCGGCTCACCGCGCCCACCACGAAGTCCGTGTCGAGGAAACCAAAGCTCTCGCGCAAGCGCGCCCGCGACGCGGCGGCCGCGTCCGGGGAGAAGCGCGCCACATCAATGCCGTTCCCCAGATAGGTAATCTTGTCCGCCGCGCACAGTCGGGCATGTACCGCCACTTGGACATCTTCGCGGCTCTGCGAGAGAAGATGGTCGGTCAACGCGGCGGTAACCCTCTCTGCTGTCCAGAACAGCCGGCGCCTCCAGTGCGGCGTGCCGTCATGGAAGAGCAGCCCGTGGATGGTGTGCAGTACCACCGGCACGCCGGCCAGTGCGGCGGCCAGCGGCCCGAGCAGGCCCGCCTTCGGAGTATGCGTGTGCACCACATCGAAGCCCCGCCGGCGGAAAAGCCGGCACAGCGCCACCACAGACCTTACGTCGCCCAGAGGGCTCGGCTCGCGTGCCATATTCACCGTCACCAGACGAACCCCGGCATCCCGGATTTCCTGTACCCACGGTCCCGGAGCGCAGATGGCGGTCACCTCATGTCCCTGCCCTTCCAGGGCCTGGATGTGGTCGAGCAGCAGGTGCCGGACCGAGCAGTCGGCTGTTGCGATCTGGGCAACTTTCAGAGGCATTATTGGGAAACTGCGGCTGCGGCAACTTGCAGGCCCGCGGGCTCGCTGGCCTCGCTGGGCTTCAGGAACCGGCGGCGCCACAGCTCGAAATTCACCAGCGACCACAGGTGGATGCCGAAGTTCCTTTCCCCGCGCGTATGCTGTCGAAACATCTTTTCCAGGCAGGCGTGATGAAAGTAGGGAAAGCGCTGCGGACCGCCATCGAATAACACGTCGGCGCAGAAGCCTTTCAGCCGCCCACGGAACCACTCGTCCACCGGCACGGCAAATCCGTGCTTGGGTTTGTAAAGGGTACGATCCGGTAGGATTCCTTGGAGAGATTTCTTCAGCAGGTATTTGGTTGTCCTGCCTCTCACCTTCCAGCGCCCCGGCAGTCCAAAAACGTATTCCACCAGCCGGTGATCCAGAAAGGGCACGCGGCCTTCGAGGCCGACGGCCATCGCCGCCTTGTCAATCTTTTCCAGGTAAGTATCCGGCAGCCACCCCTTCAGGTCGGTGTACAGGCTGCGGTTCACCGCATCCCAGCCCGGAAAGCGGTTGTAGTAGCTGCGGTACGCTGCCAGGCTGTCGAACTCTTCCATCTTTGAAAGCACCGAGCGCTTCAGCAACTCCGCCCGGGCATCCTCGGTAAAGAGTGCCAGCCACGTGGCGTAGCGCACATCCTCCTCGGGAACGGTGATGGTTTCGATGGCCTTGCGCCAGCGCCGGAATCGCGGTGTTTGCGGCGCCACTCTCTTCAGGGCGGAGCGGCAGAACGCGGGAATAGGCGGGAGGTAGCAAGACGCTAGATGGGCGCAGTACCGGCGATAGCCGCCAAACACCTCGTCTCCTCCTTCCCCGGAAAGCACCACCTTGACGTGCTGTCGCGCGAATTCCGACAGCATGAGGGTGGGCAAGTTGGCGGCATCGGCGAAGGGTTCGTCGTAGTGGTACACCAGGCGGTGAATCAACGATTCCACGTCCATTTCCGTGACGATGGTTTCGTAATGCTCGGTGCCCAACCGCCGGGCCACCCTTCGTGCGTCCTCCAGTTCGTTGTAGTAACCACCCACGTCAAAGCCCATGGCAAACGTCTTCACCGGCTGGCGAGAAGCCCGGCACATGAAGGCCACCACCGCACTGGAATCAATCCCGCCGCTCAGGAAGGCGCCCACGGGCACATCGCTGACCATGTGGCTGGTCACCGCCGCTTGCAGAAGGCGCCGGACTTCTCCCGCCGCCTCCGCACGGGGGATCGGGCAAGAAGGAGCTTCGCTGATATCCCAGTACTTCACGATGCGCGCCCCGCGGGCCGTGCAAACCAGAAAGTGCCCGGGGAGGAGTTTGCGGATCCCGGAATAGATCGTATCGGGAGCCACCGAGTGCCCGAACGTGAAGTAGTTGACCAGGCCCTTGGGGTTCACTTCTCGTGGCACCTCCGGGCATTGCAGGATCGCCTTGATCTCTGAGCCGAACACCAGCCTCCGGTCGTCCAGGTAGTAGTACAACGGCTTGATGCCCATGCGGTCCCGCGCCAGGAAAAGCGCCTGCGCCGATTCATCCCAAACAGCCAACGCAAACATGCCCTGCAACTTCTCCAGGCACGCCGGTCCCATCTTTTCGTACAAGCGCAGAAGCACTTCCGTATCCGAGGTGGAAACGAAGGTTTCGCCCTGCTGTTCCAACTCGCGCTTTAGCTCTGCGTAGTCATAAATCTCGCCGTTAAAGACAATCCATTGCGACCCGCCGCGGCTTGCCATTGGCTGGCGGCCTGCGTCGCTCAGGTCAATGATGCTCAGCCGCTGGTGCCCCAGCCCCACCGGACCGCGCACCACCAGCCCGTGGCCGTCCGGGCCGCGATGGCGGATACTGGCCATCATGGCCTCCAGGGTCTCCCGGGCCACACGCTCTCCGGAAAAGTTAAATTGGCCGCAGATTCCGCACATGCGCTACAACCAGCTTCACTTTTCTCCCCAGGCTCCGAACCAAGGAGTGAAAAAACGGGAAGCAATCTCGCTCCGCAGATGAAAGACAGCCGCCGGCGCGATGGCCAGCGCGCGCAGCAAGTACCGTAAGCTCTTCCCGTACTTCCCGTATCGCAGGCAGATACTCAGCAGGCCGAATTGCAGGGAAGCATCCGAGAGGCGCCGCAGCCGTTTCGTGTCTGCACCGAAGTTGTTTTCTGCGAAGATCTTGTTCTGCACGGCCTCATACGCCCGTTCCTTTTCTCCCAGGTTGGCGCTCTTGCTGGTGGGGAGGACGCGATAGCAGGCCAGGGGCTGGTCCAGATACAAGAACTGGCAGCCCCGGGAAAGCCGCACCAGTAAATCCCAATCTTCGGACGAGCGGATGGATTCGTCGAAGAGTCTTGCCTCCATCAAAAGCTCCCGTCGCACCATGATCGTGGAGAAGGGCACGAAATTCCTGACCACCAGTTCGCGGGTCACTCGGCCGGACTTGTACCGCCCCGTGCCGCGGCGCAGCCGGAGGTTTCTGCCCCGCGCGTCCATAAGGAAAATGTTCCCGTAGACCAGGCCGGCCTCCGGCCGCGCTTCCAGTGCGGCCACTTGGCGCCCCAGGCGGTCTGGCAGAGCGACGTCGTCCCCGTCCAGAAAAGCCACGTAGCGCCCGCGCGCGCTGCGGATGCCCGTGTTTCGTGCCCGCGCGCTGCCTCCATTCTCCTGGCCAATCAGGCGCACGGCTTCGCCGTAGTAGGTGATGGCGCGCCGCGTGCCATCGCTGGAGCCGTCGTCCACCACAATGATTTCGCGGTCGGTGAAGGTCTGGTTTCGAAAACTTTCGATCGCTGGGCCGATGGTGGCTTCATTGTTGTACGCGGTGATGATGGCGCTGACCAGCGGCGTTTTTTCTTCGCGGTTCACGGCTTGCTCAGTGCCACTAGACTGCCCCGGCGGAATCTTCCCGGGATGTTCATCACCGAAGCCCAACCGAACGCGCTGCTCAACGCTGCCCCGCGCGGCCCGCGGCGTAGACGAACGAAGGCGCCTTCTGAAGCCGGACCGGCTGGGGCGCCGAAAACGCCGGCGCATCCTTCCGGCACAGGCGGTAGCACCCCTCCGACAGCGCCAGCAGAAACCATACGTGACGATGCCACAAGCCTTGCGTCCCCAGCATCCACCCCAGCGTGCCCACCAGGGCGCACCCTACCCCGATGGCGATTGCGCTCTCCGCGGCGCCCAGGCGGGCCACCTCCACGCAGTTCCGCAGGCTCGTCAGCATCATGGCTCCGAACAGCAGCAGGCCCCACAGCCCCGTCTCCACCAGCAGCCACACAAAATCGTTGTGGATCAGCAGAGGGATGCCGATGTACTGCTGGCTGCGCGCCAGAAACGTTCCCACCCCGACTCCCGTAAGCACTCGCAGCGGCGAACCGCGCACCAACATGTCCAGCGCGGCTTGGTTCGAATCCAAGCGGTCGGTGATCGTGCGCGTGTTCAGCTCGTTATCCCAGAACGCCGACGAGGTTACCGGCGATGCGGCATACCAGGAAACCAGCGCGGTCATCCCCACCAGCACCACCACGGCCCAGCCCACCAGCCGCATGCTCCCTTTCAAGCCGTAGAACCACAGCAGGCTGATCATCCCCAGCGCCAGTCCCAGCAGCGTGCTCCGCGAAAGCGTCATCACACAGGCCATGCCCAGCAGCACCAGGTTCACCTGCTGCGCGCGCCGCGGAAGGGGAAGAAGGCGCGAGCGGCTCAGCAGCAGCGCAAACTGCATTAACAAAACGCACAGCACCAGCCCGCCATAGGAATTCGGGTTCACCAGGAACCCCACCAGTCGCAAGCTGGTGTTTTCCCGCATCATCATGTTGGGAATCCCAAAGGCATACCGCGCAATCCCCCCTGCCACGGCCACCACGTTGAGCGCGGAGACGGATAACACAAAGACTCTTGCGATTGCCTGTAGCTTTTCCCTGGAATCCAGCAGTTGCAGCATGGCAAAGAAGCAGAACAGCAGGTTCAGCAGCCCAATGTCCTTGTTCAGCCAGGTCCATTGCGGGATGGTCCCCAGTTCCACGTAAGCCAATGCGTTTCCCAGGATCAAAAACAACCCCGCAAACAGAAGAACCACACCCGGCAGCCGACTGCGCCGCGCGCGCAGCATCGCGCCGGACTCGGGCTTCACCAGCAGAAGGCTCAAGGCCAGCGAAGGGACGAATACATCGGAGAGCGCCGGTCGAAAGTCGGAAAAAAAAAGCTGGGTATTCAGTTGCACGCTCAGCAGCGCCACCCATCCCAGCAGGCTCTTCCAGGGACTGGCCAGCCAAACCAGCAGCAGCAGCACTCCCAGGCCGGCCAGCAACGCAAGCAGGACGTACTCCGTCATGGATTCACCTGCACCGGCAGCCACTCCATACAGGGGCTGTGCACCGGCTTCACTCCGGGACCGCGACGGGCGCTGCCCGTCCCCTTCGGCCGCGGATGGATTGCGACAGCAGGTTGATTTCGGGTCGCCACGAAAAAAGTGTGCGCCACCCGATGTGCCTCCAGCCGCGACTGAACGCGGTTTTTGCCCCGGCCACCAAACCGAAGCCAATGGCCGAGGCCACCGCTGCGCCGGTGTAGGCGTAACGCGGGATCAGCAGGAAGTTCAACGCCAAGCCGATGGCCAGCCCCGCCAAGTCAATCCACATCAGGAGGAGGGTCCGATTTTCCAGCAGCAGAAGGTAGTGCGCCGGATAGGCCGCGACAATCATGAAGAAACCCACCATCAGCAGTGGCAGCACGCGCGTGGAGGCAACGTATTCCGGGCGCGCGATCAGCGCCAGAATCGGATGGGCAAGCACCAGCAGCAGCCCCGCGCCGACCCCGAAGGCCACGAGCGACCCCTTCAAGGCATATGTGAGCAGAAGGTTGCGACGCGGCTGGTCTCCGCGGTTGTGGGCCTCCATCACATAAGGCACCATCGTGCCAAAGATGATCATGACCGAGAAGGAGTACAGCGTGTTCACCAGGCTGGCTGCGAAAGAGTACAAACCGGCTTCGCTTAGACCGTGGTAATAGGCCAGGAGGAAGCGGTCCGCCAGCTTCAGCATGTAGAAACTCAGCCCGGGGACGATCATCGGCAAGCTGAACGCCAGCGCTGCGCGAATCACCTGGCCATCGGGCCGTGCGCGCCACCACAAGCCTCGCTCCACCCATCGAAAAGCATAGGCGATCCCCAACAGCACCCCGAGCAACTGCGCTGCCAGCACGCTGGCCACGCCGATCTTCACCCCCAGAAACCACAGCACCGGCAAGGGCAGCACCCACAGGGCCTGTGTGATCAGATCCATCCGGTTGGCTTGCTCGATTTCCGTCTTGGCCCACAGGTAGTGTTGCACCTCCGCCGCGGCCACCAGCGCCACCAGCAGAACCAGGCCGGTCACGAAGGCGTGCGGGTAATCCGCCGCTTGCAACAGCCGCAGCACCGGCCCCAGAGCGCCGGAGCCGAGAAACAGCGCGACCACCACACTCGACAGCACCACCTCGAACAGAAAAGTGCTTTTGAAGATCACCACCCGGCGCTCCAGCGGCTGCCCCGGGGCTGCCCGGTACAAATAGTTGTGCAAGTTCAGCCCAACCAGGATCACACCAAAGGTGTTGATGGTGGCGATGACGGCGTACGCTCCATAGTCTTCCGGAGCAAACAGGTGTGCCAGCCAGCCGACCAACGCGATGCGCGCGGCAAAGATGCATAGTTTGATCCCCGCAGTGTGCGCCGTCTGCTTCAGGATGCGGCTGTTCACGAGAGAGGCGCGCTCCCGCTGCGGGCCACCGCTCGGCGCACCGCCACAGGGGGGACCTCCGTCACCAGGTTGGACAAGCCCGCCCCGCTCTGCGAAGGCCTCGCGCCCAGCCACGCCAGATGCTGCCGCGTCGCACTGGCAAGGGCCGCCACATTTTGCGGGGCAAGAACGGCCGGGCAATACTCAGGATGATCCACGCGTCCGGGGTAGGTGCCTTCCAGCGCGGCAGTCACAAACCGCAGCAGTTGCTCCCGGTTCGGCGTGTAGCCAGAGAGGGCGCGCCGCAGCACAGCCGGCAGTTCTGCGGTGGCCTTTATCTTCCACACCAGATCGCAGGCGTCGAACCACACGTTCCCCAGCACGATGACCGGCTTCCCGCACAGCAGCGCCTCCCACCCAGCGGTACTGCTCACCACCGCCACCGCGGCGGCATCGCGCACCAGCGTGTGACTGCTCACGCGCGGCGAAATCAGCCTCACGTTGGGCAGCGACCGGATCCCCCGGTAGTAGGCCTGCGGCCTTCTGCCCGCCATCACCGGATGCTCTTTGACGTACAGCCAATGGTCAATCGGCAGGCTCTTGGCCAGGCACTCAATCAAATACATCTGGTTGGCATGAAAAGGCGCAAACACCAGCGTGCTGCATTCCGGCTCCATCTGCAGCGGGTAGAAAACGAAAGGCTCGGAATTTCGCGGCAGCTCGAATCCGCTCAGGGCGCCCAGGCCCGCGCGCAGCAGCCGTTTCACCTTCTGGCCGATCACGCCCGCAACGCTGCCGGCATACGACGGATCCAACCGGTGCGCGGGGTCCACCCAATGGCGCCAGGCTACCTCCCGCAGCGAAGACAGTTCCAGCCCGGAAAAAAGGCGCGTGTAGCCCGCCTTCATGTACGACGGCACCAGCCGCTTCTCACGGTACGCCGCTACCAGCTCTTCGGCCCGCTGCCGTTGGCCGTCGGTCAACGGCCCCCTTTGCAGATTCGCAAAAATCTCTTCCGTTTTTTCCCAGTGATTGTCGGGGTTGCTGTAGATAGCGACCCGCTCGGGGATGGGTGAAGCGTAGGTAATCAGATAGGGGATGCCTCGTTGCCGGGCCGCGCAATACAGGACGTAGCTCAGCAGGTCGTCAATTCCCTCGGCCACAATCACCTCTGGCCGCAGACGATCCAAAAGGCCTTCGCACCAGCGGATGGCGATGGCGGCAATCTGCAACCCTTCTTCCCGGGGAAACGTGGAATACCGGCGGTCCATGGAGAGAATGGTGCTCAGCGAAACTCGCTGTTGCTGTTCCCACCGCACCAGAAAATCCATCGCACTTCCGCTGCGAGGAAGCCGGTCGCGCAGTTCCGCCGTGAACGCATACAGCCTCGCCGAAGGGAACCTGTTCCGGCGCAGGTAACGCAGTTGGTCCAACCCGTAAAGGATGCCGCTGAATTCCATGCCGGAATCCTGCGCGCGGAGCTGTTCCGCAACCGCGCCGTACAACTTATGCAGGATCGAGAAGAAGAACAGGATGTGCATCTTGTTGGTTCGCTGCGCGCTCATGCGCTGGAGGACTTTGCTACCGCCACCCGCGACCAGCTCAGCGGAGTTCCCCGCGGGATGGCGCCACTGGCCCGGCATCTCAGAATCTCCTCCAGATGCCGCGGGTGCAGCCCGTATCCCGGGCGGATGGACCGCACGTTCCGCGTGGTGAATTCCTCGCCGGCCTGCATGTCCTCCACCACGAACAATGACCGGCGGAAAACGCGGCTCGCGGCTTCCGGCTCGCTGGCCCCGAAACGCACTTCACCCAGCGCCTTTTCCGCCTCGCGGATGGCGTGTACCATCCGGCGAAATTCCTCCGGCTCGAGGGAGAACGCGCTGTCTGGCCCGGGCGCGCTGCGCGAGAGCGTGAGGTGTTTCTCGACAATGCAGGCGCCCAGTGCCGTGGCGGCCACCGGGACGGCGATGCCCAGCGTGTGATCGGAAAGTCCCACCGGCACGCCAAAGCGCTCGGCCAGAGCGCTGAGGCTGCGCAGGTTCATTTCCTCCGCAGGCGCCGGATACGCGCTGGTACACTTCAGCAGCGCCAGCTCCCGCGTGCCGGCGGCGTCGAGCGTGGCCACCGCCTCCTCAATCTCCGCCAGCGTGGCCATGCCGGTGGAGAGCAGCACGGGCTTGCCCGTGCCCGCCACTTTGCGCAGCAGCGGCAGGTCCACCAGTTCAAACGACGCAATCTTGTACGCCCACACGTCCATCTGCTCCAGGAAGTCCACCGCGGTGGCATCGAAAGGCGTCGAAAACAGCGCCAGCCCCATTTCCCCCGCCAGTTGCTTCAGCTTGGGCTGCCATTCCCAGGGCGTGTAGGCCTCGCTGTAGAGCTGGTACAGATTCTTCCCTTCCCAAATCGTGCCTTTGCCGACGCGGAAGTGCTCGTTGTCGCAGCGGATGGTCAGCGTGTCGGGGGTATAGGTCTGCAGCTTGACCGCATCCGCGTCGCACGCGCTGGCCGCGTGCACCAGCCGGACGGCCTCCTCGAAATCCTGGTTGTGATTGGCCGAGAGTTCGGCCACCACGTACACGCTCTCTCCCGGGCCGACCCGCCGTGCGCCGATTTGCAGGAAGGAGTTCATCCCGCCCGCGCGTTTCCCTTCAGCGATCCCCATTGCTCGCGCACTCCTTCACGTAATGCAGAGCCGGCCCCCCGGGCCCTTCCTCGCTGCCCACTTCGCGGAATCCGGCCGATTCGAATGCCCTCTTGGAAGCGCTGTTCTCCGGCTTGATGTATGCGTGGACTAGGCGTACGGCGGCCGCCGAAGGCACCTCCTCGAGGCATCGGCTGACCAGAAGCCGTCCATATCCGCATCCGCGGCGCACAGGGTCAACACTGACGTGTACCACGGCGTCTCCCTCGGCCTTCACCTCGAATCGCACCTGTCCCACGGGCGCTCCGTCACCATCCATTCCCACAAAAAGAAAACATCGCGGATCACTCAACCTCTCCCCAAACCACTGAACGTGCTGCTCCCAGGGGATGGGTGAGCTCGAGAAGGAAGACATCCTGACCTGTGCGTCGTTGGCCCACTCCCACAGCAATTTGCAATCTTCAGGTCCGGCCCTTCGCAATTCCAAGAACCCGGCCTGCATCTGCGTCACGATCCGCGCCGGGCCCTGCCCATCGGTTACGCCTTGCGCTTGCCCCGCCAGCCGGGCGCGCAGCTCCTTGTTCGTGAGCAGGTCCAACAATCGCGCGGCGATCACCCGCGGGGTAATCTGTTCGTGCCCACCCAGGTTCACGGCCGCCTCCCGCCGGGCGAGTTCCTCCCCCGTGCGACGCTGGTTCTCCGCGACCACGATCAGCAGGCTGGGAACTCCCATGAAGCACAGCTCCCAGCTCGTAGAGCCCGCTCCGGCCACGGCGCACTCCGCCCACGCCATCAACTCTTCCATTTTTGCCTGGTCCGCCCGCAAATGAATTTTCCCGCTGCACCGCTTCACTTCCCGCTCCAGCCCCTTCCGGTTGGCATCGAGCGACCCGACCACCACTTGCGTCTCCAAACCGGGCAGACTCAGCAGAGCGACCGCCTGAATAACCTTGCGAGTGATGTTGGCGTGGTCGGCCCCGCCCAGCGTGACCAGCAGCCGCGTGGCGGCTTCCCGGAATTCGCGCCTCCGCTCCTGCCGCGGCAGGAATTCGCGGCGCAACAGGGCGTACTGCGGACCCAGCAGCAGCCGGGTGTACCCCTCGCGGCCGCGGTACATCGCCTCGCACGCGTGCAAGTTGGGATTCAACACCAGGTCGGCGGAATAGTGCGAGGCGTGCCCGTTGTCATCCACAAACAGCAGCGAGAGCCCCGCTTGCTTCAGGGCATCTTGATATTCCGCGTCGAAGTGATACCCGTCGGCAACCACCCACCTCGCCCCGGCTCGCTGGGCCAGTTCTGCCGTGGCGCGCGCATCCACCAGGCTGCCCGGCTCGACGGTAATCGTGGCGATTTCGATCGCCTCAGATTGCAGCCGGCCCAGCAGCGCCCCCGCTCCGGGCGCGCAGGCCAACCCCACCCGTCCGCCCGCATCGCGCCAGGCCTGCGCCAGCGCCACACAACGCATCACGTGACCCGTGCCCATTTGCGCACTGGCGTCGGCGCGGATCAGCAGCGGTTTCATTGAGGATGAGCCGGCCGGTATGCGCCGTCGGCTGGTGCGGCGGCCTCTTCCGCCGGGGTCCGGATGCTGGATCGCTGTTGGCTCACAGGCGAACGGCGATGCCGTGGTCATGCATGTGACGCTTGGCCTCGAGCGGGGTCTGTTGGGTGAAGTGGAAAATGCTGGCAGCGGCGACGGCGGAGGCGCAGCCTTCCTGCACCGCCGCTACCATGTGATCGTAGTTCCCCGCCCCGCCCGAGCAGATAACGGGAATCGTGACGGCGTTGCTCAGGCGGCGGACCACCTCCAGATCGTATCCACTCATGGTGCCGTCGCGCTCGATGGAGGTAAGCAGAATCTCTCCCGCTCCCCGGGCTTCCATTTCTTGCGCGAACTCCACCGGATCCTTGTCCGTGGCTCGCGTGCCGCTGTGCGTGAATACCGCGCAACGGCCCCCGGGCAGGCGCTTGAAATCAATCGAAACCACCACGCACTGCGACCCGAATGTCTCCGCAATTTCGCTCACCAGCGCGGGGGTTTCCACCGCCGCGGTGTTGACGGCAACTTTGTCGGCCCCCACTTGCAGCAGCCGGCGGACATGCTCCAGCGTGCGCACCCCGCCGCCCACGGTCAGGGGCATGAAGCACTCGTCGGCCAGCTCATCCACCAATTCAAAGTCCGGCGGGCGCCCTTCTTGCGTCGCGGCGATATCCAGGAATATCACCTCGTCCACCTCGCGCAGGTTATAGACCTTGATGGCCTGCATGGCGCTGCCCACGCGCCTCCAACTATCAAACGAAACGCCTTTGACCAACCCCAAATCCTTGAACAGCAGCGTGGGCAGGACGCGAATCTTGACCATGCGGAAACCTCACATCGCCAGAAAATTCCGGATGAGCTGCAACCCCCATCGCTGGCTTTTCTCCGGATGGAATTGCACGCCGAAGATTCGTCCTTCGCCTACCACCGAGGCAATCCGCCCGCAGTAAGCGGTGGTGGCAACTACGTTCTGCGTTTTCTCGCAAACCAGCGCATAACTGTGCGCGAAGTAAAAATCTTTTGCGGTCGGCATATCGGCAAACAGCGGGCAGCTCTGCGCCACGGCAACCTCATTCCAGCCCACATGCGGGATGCGCTCGCCATGCCCGTTCGCCTGCAGGCGGTGCACCTCTCCCGGAATCCAACCCAGCCCCGCCGTTTTGCCGCCCTCCCAGCCCACCGTGGCCAGAAGCTGCATCCCCAAACAGATGCCCAGGAATGGAATGCCTTTGCCCCGCACCTGCTCGCACAGCAAGCCATCGAGTCCCCGTTTGCGGATACTTTCCATGCCGCCGGTGAACGATCCCACTCCCGGCAGGATAATGTGCGTGGCCCTCGCGAGGTCCGCCGCGCAGTCCGTGAGCACGGGTTTCCCGCCGCACTCCTCCACCGCGCGCACCACCGAATCTACGTTGCCCATGCCGTACTCCACCACCGCGACTTTCATGCCCCCACCCCAACGCCGCGCTGCACATTGTCGTAGTTGACCTTGATGAGATTTCCTTGCTTGTCTTTGACGAGCTGGCCCCGGGCATCTCGAACGAATAGCTTCTTGTTCGTGAAGCGGTCACAGACCTGCACAAATTCCTCGACGGTCATTTCCAGCTCCGCCAGAATCTCCTCGAGTCGGCAGCCCAGATAAGACCACGGGAACTTTCCGTCGTGCTGCCGCATCATCTGCCAGCCTTCCTCCCGGGAAAGCCTTCCTCGCCGGATGTGCAAGCAGGCCAGGTCGGTCGCCCGTCCGAAGCCGTATTTCAGGAACTTGAAGTAGTCGTGTATGCCCGTTTGGCAGTTGTCGAGGTTCTCGTAATTCACGATGGATCCCTCGACCGCTTGGGGGTACGTCCGGAAGCCATGCGCCTGGGCGCACAGCGCGTTCCGATAGCCGTCCCACGGCAGGTAATGTCCCAGGAAGAGGCCGGTCACGCCGGCCTGCTGCAGTTTTTCATCCGACGGATAGCGGTACTGGATCAAATGTTTCGGTTCGATCCCCTCCACCCCCGGCAGGTCCGCCACGCGCAGCCCCAGCAGGCCCCCGAACTCCTCGAGCCATCGCCGCGTGAGAACATTGTTTTCCGCGGCGGCGGCCGGACCGCCATATTCATTCTGCGAATTCTCTCCCCAGAGGATGAGGCGCACACCAAGTTGCACGGCCATGCGCACGGGGATGGTGAAGATCAGCACGTGCTCCGGCCAGGAGATGTCACCCACCTGCGTCAATGCCAGCCGGTTGATGCGGCGCCGCAGCACCGGATTGACGGTAACCTCGATGTAGTCCACCCCGCATTTCTTCAGGTTCTCGATGTTATGCCTTCCGATATCCGAGAGCCGGTCGGTGCTGGCGGTGACGCACAGCGGATTCATTCCCAGCTCGAGAATCTTGAGCACTTGAAAATGGCTGTCTTTGCCTCCGCTCACCGGGATCAGGCAGTCGTAGTTGCTGGCGTCCTGGCTGCGGAAGCGCTCCAGGATGCGCACCAGCTCCTGGGCCCGCGCGTCCCAATCCACCTCGCTTCGGCGCTCCATGTAGCGACAGGCGCTGCACACCCCGTCTTCGTCAAACCAGAGGTCCGGCTTCGTTTCGGGCATCACGCAACGACGGCAATAGCGGATGTAGGTGTTCATAGGGCCCCGCTTACCCTTCCTCGAGACACTTCTGCGGCACGTGCCGGTTGACCTCCGCCAACCGAGGTTGCGCCAAGACTAGACTCCGCACTTCCTGCCAGCCAAACTCATCCCTATTTCGAAAGTGCAGATACACCGCCCGTGCGAATTCCAAATCCTCGGCCGTGTCCACCGTCCAGCGACACTCGCTATCGTCTTCCTCGCTGGCCACAGACAGCAGCTTGAACTGAGTAGGGCTTTCATAAATGTAGGGCGTCACGTGCTCGCGCTGATGAGGTTTGCCCGCCTCCCGCCAGGCTCGGGAAAGCGCGTCCATCGTCATGGCCTCGCCGTCCAAACCGCGAGGATAGCTGCGCCTCAGGCAGTTGCTGGCGTAGTCCGGCCGCTGGCCAAGAAAAGCAAGAAGCAGCTCATCGAGCAGCGCGGGGTCGGTGAAAGGACAATCGGCGGTGATCCGCAGCACCGCCTCCGCTCGCGCCTGCCGGGCCGCCTGGTAGTATCGGTCCAGCACATCCTGTTCGCTTCCGCGAAACACCGCCACTCCGAGCCGGCCGCTTTCCTCGACGATGGCTTCGTCTTCGGAGTTGGTGGTCGTGGCGACGCGTACTTCGTCAGCCAGGCAGCAACGGCGCACACGGCTCACCACGCGCTCCAGCATGGTGGCCCCGCCGAGGTCCTGGAGCACCTTGCCGGGAAGCCGCGTGCTGCCCATACGAGCCTGCACGATGGCCACCACCCTCATGCCGTCCTCCCCGGTTGCTCCAGCAACCACCAGTGCGTTCGGTCGAACCCGTCTGCAAGCCCCCAATAGCCGCTACGCAACAGCCGGTGGGCCGGCAGGCACTCCTGGAAATGGCGCAGGAAGTTGCGCCTCCACAGCAGGTCTTGGTGTCCACGATACGGGACCACCGTCTCTTGCTCGGCGAAATATTCCACCGCCAGCACATAGCGGCCGCTCACCCGCGCCAATTCCCGTATCGCGGCCGGCAAGCAGTCCGCGGGAATATGGATCAGCACGCCCACCGTGAACGCCACATCGAAATGGCCGGCCGGGAATGGCAAGTCGAAGATCGTGCCGCGCAACACCGCCACTCGCGGACTCGATGCGCGTGCAATCTCCACCGCATAGGGATTGGGTTCCACGCCCACCACTTCCCTGTCCGCTCCCAGCAATTCGGACAGCGCCAAAAGGTTGTGCCCGCGGTTGCACCCCACCTCCAGAACGCGCGCTACGTTCAGGTCTGCCAGCATGGTCCGGAACGCGGGCAGTCGCACGCGCCAGTCCACCACGTTGCGATCCGTATACGCGCGGCCAAACTCACCGCCCCACTGTTCCAATTGTGTCCCCATGGATGACAACCTATCTGCGGGCGAAGCCTTCCATCACCTTGTGCACCGCTACGATCACGTCGGAAACATCCTGATCGCTCATGCCCGGAAACAAAGGCAGGCTGAGCAACCGCTCGTAAGCGGCCTCCGCCACCGGATACTGTCCCGGGCCGGTGCCGAACCGGTTGCGGTAGAATGGGTGCAAGTGCACCGGCAGGTAATGGACATTCACGCCGATGCCCTCCGCCTGCAACGCACGGCAGATTTCCGCTCGCCCGGCCGTCAGCCGCGAGCGGTCGAGTTGCACCACGTACAGGTGATAGGCGTGGGTAACGTTGGACCGCACGTGCAGCGGCGCAATGGCTTCCATCGTTGCCAAGGCCGCATCATAGGCAGCGGCGATGGCTTGCCGCCGCTCCAGGAACTGCGAAAGCCTCCGTAACTGGCTCGTCCCCAGAGCGCACTGGATGTCGCTCAAACGGTAGTTGTAGCCCAGCCCGGTCACCTCGTAGGAGAAGCTGCCGGGTTCCGTGCGCCGGTGGTCGCGGGTGATGCCATGGTTGCGGAAGGTTCGCAACGCCGCGGCCAGGCTCGGGTCCGTGCAGGTGACCATTCCGCCTTCCCCGGTGGTGATGTGTTTCACCGGATGAAACGAAAACGTATTCAAGTCAGCCAGCAGACCCACCGCGTGCCCCTGGCACCGCGCCCCCAGGGAATGCGCCGCATCATCCATCAGCAGGACGCCATGCAGGCTGGCCAGGGTGCGCAGCGCCGCGTAGTCGCAGGGCTGGCCTGCATAATCCACGCCCAGAATCGCACGCGTGCGGCGCGTGATTCTGCGATCCACTTCCGCCGGGTCCAGCAGCAGGGTTTCCGGGTCCACGTCCGCAAACACCGGAGTGGCTCCCTGAAAAACCACGCAGTTCGCGCTAGCCACGAAGGTCATCACCGGCACGATGACTTCGTCCCCCGGACCGATCTGCGCGGCGCACAGGGCCAGGTGCAGCGCCGTGGTTCCGTTGCTGACCGCCACCGCGTGCCTTGCTCCGACGGTTACGGCGAAGGCCTGCTCGAATTCTTCCACCGCGGGGCCGGTGGTCAGCCAGTCCGAGCGCAGCACTCCCACCACCGCGTGAACGTCCTCTTCATTCAGGCTTTGCCGGGCGTAAGGCAGCGGCTTCGAGCGCACCGGCGAGCCGCCTTCAATCGCCAGCTTGGGCCACTTTTGCAGGACGGTGCTCATGCATCAGCTCCCGGAACTCGGCTGCCGTCAACCACTGAGGATTGCTGTCGCTGGCGTAAGCGAAGCCCTCCCCAACCGGCTTGGCATGCACCCAGTTTTTCCCCTGCCACCAGGGATGCGCCGGCTTGATCACGTACATTTCGTCCAGCTCCACCGTTTGGCGCGCCTCATCCTCGCTCACCAGCACTTCGTGGAGCTTTTCGCCTGCCCGGATTCCGATGTATCGGATCTGGCAGCCCGGGGCGAGCGCCTCGGCCAGGTCCACTACGTTCATACTGGGTATTTTGGGCACGAAGATTTCTCCGCCCTCCATCCGCTCGATGCAGCGGATCACAAATCGCACTCCTTGCTCCAACTGAAGCCAAAAGCGGCTCATGCGCGGGTCCGTCACCGTCACCGTGCCCCGCTGGCGTTGCTCCAGGAATAACGGCACCACGCTGCCGCGGCTGCCCACCACGTTTCCATAGCGCGCGCACGCAAACCGGCATCCGCCCTCGCCGGAGTACGCGTTGCCATGCACGAACAGCTTCTCCGCGCACAGTTTGGTGGCCCCATACAGGTTCACCGGATTCACCGCTTTATCCGTGCTGATGGCCATGGCCTTTTTCACACCCTGGTCAATCGCGGCGTCAATCACGTTCCGCGCGCCGATGATGTTGGTTTGGATGGCCTCGAACGGGTTGTACTCGCAGGCGGGCACTTGCTTCAGCGCGGCGGCGTGTACCACGATGTCCACGTGGGTGAAAGCGCGGCGCAGCCGCTCCCGGTCGCGAACATCGCCGAGGAAGTACCGCATCGGCGAATCGCCCGTGTCCGGAAAAATCTGCCGCATTTCATGCTGCTTGAGTTCATCGCGGCTCAGGATGATCAGTTTCTTGGGGCGGTGCTCCCGCAGGATGATCTCCGTCAGCTTCCTGCCAAACGAGCCGGTGCCCCCGGTAATCACGATCACTTGTTCATCCAGCGTCACGGTTGAGGGTTCTCTTTTCTCGGCAAGCCGTAGCTCTCGCCCGCTGCCCGAGCCGTTACTTCCCCGCTCCGGCCGCCGCAACCCGGGGCAGGGCTTTCCGGGACTCCGCAGATTCCGCCATTCCTTCCCATTGAAAACCGATGTTGAGCGCCCGCAGAATTCGGAAGACGTCCTGAGGGGCTTCCCGCAGCGCGGCCTGCTCCAGCGCGCTCAACTTTTCCGCGAATTCCGCCGCGTTGAATTGCCGGCCCCGAATCACATTGATTTGCGAGAAGCGTGTGGGCAACAGTTCTTCGGTGGCTTCGTCGTACAGTTGCTCGTGGACCTTTTCTCCGCGGTGCAATTGCGTGATGTGGATGGGGACATCTTTCCCCGGGCGCAGCCCGGACAGTTCAATCAAGTCTCGCGCCAGCTCCCGGATCCGCACCGGCCAGCCCATGTCCAGGACGAATATCTCGCCGCACGATCCCAGCGTGCCCGCCTGAATCAGCAGGCCAACGGCTTCCGGGATGGTCATCAGGTAGCGCTCGGCGTCGGCATGCGTGACCGTCACCGCCTCCCCGTGGGCAATCTGCTTCTGGAACAGCGGCACCACGCTTCCCCGGCTGCCCAATACGTTCCCGAAGCGCACGCAACAAAACCGCGACTGCCCGTGGTCGCGCTGCGCCTGCGCGATCATTTCGCACACCCGCTTGCTCGCGCCCATGATCGAAGTGGGCTTCACCGCCTTGTCCGTCGAAATCAAGATGAATCGGGAGATGCCCAGCGCCGCGGACTGCTCGATCAGGTTGTGCGTGCCGGTGACATTATTCAGAATGGCTTCGCACGGATTGGCTTCCATCAGATGCACGTGTTTGTGCGCCGCGGCGTGGAAGATCACCTCCGGCTGGAAGGACGAAAGCACCGCCCGCAGACGCCCGGAAAATCGCAGGTCCGCCACCACCGGATGGATTCCGGTGCCATTGGCGCGCGACGCCATCCCCACACAGACCTCATGCAGGCTGTTCTCATCCTTATCCAGCAGGGCCAGTTGCGCGGGGCGCAGCCGCGCGAGTTGGAAAGCCAGTTCGGAGCCGATCGAGCCGCCTGCCCCGGTGATCAGGATGCGCCGGCCCTGATAGGCGGCCACGTCGTCCGGTTCCAGGGATAACCCCACCCTCTCCCGGCCCAGTAAGTCGCTCATTTCCACTCCGCGGAACGCTGTAATGTTGATCTTCCCGCGCAGGATCTCTTCGAACGCCGGCACGATCCGGATGCGTACCGCCAATTCGTCGCACAGCGTCCATACCCGCCGCAGAACCGCTTGGGGGACCCGCGGGATGCACACCACCACTTCTGTAACCTGGTGTTCCTGAGCGATGGACGGCAACGCCTTCACCGGACCCAGCACTCGCAGGCCCCCGATGACAAAGCCCTTTTTTTGCGGGTCGTCGTCCAGGAAGCCCACCACCCGGAAATCGGTCCGTGCGGCGATTTCTCTGGCCACCATCACCCCGGCACGCCCCGCACCAATCAGGACCACTCGCGTCGCTCGCTCTCCCTCCACCTTCTTCCTTGCGGGCATGCGCTCGCACAGAATCCGCCACAGGGCTCGGGCGCCCAACGCCGCGAAGAAGGAGAGCAGGAACTGAATCACGATGATGCTGCGCGGAATCTGCAACACCGCCCCGCGCTCGGGCGCTACAAAAAAGGCCGCCAGCAGCATCACCGAAAAGGCCGCATAGCTTCGCGCTACCCGCGTGGCATCTTCCAGGTTGATGTAGCGCCACACCAGGTGGTAAGTGCCGAACATGGAATTGACCAGCACCTGCCCCAGCATGACCGGGCCCACCAGCAGCCACATCTGATAGGCGCTGCTGGCAGGGACCTGCCCCTCGAAACGAATCTCATAGGCCAGGCAGAACGCCACTCCCGCGCTGAGCGCATCCGCAAGGCGCTTGTTCAGCTTGGTGCCAAACTTGGACTCAACGCTTCCCATTTTGCCTCGCGGGTATGGAGCACGCGGCATGCGTGCCGCTCACAGCATGCTGAAGAAACGCTTCGTTGCGGGCAGGAAGGGGGGGTCTCGGACCTCTTCGCCTGGACTCTGCTGTCTATTTCTACGAGCGATGGCCGAGGCTCGCTCGCTGGTCTCCGGGACATCTTGCGCGTCCGGACTTACGTGGGAATCCCCAGGAGATCAATATCCGCTGCGTTCACGTCCACGGCCACCGAGCTCATGATCAACTCCACGGAAATGATCACCCGCAGTTGGCCCTTCTGCCGGAGCATCACGCCCTCCAGCCCCTGCAGGGGGCCGCGGTTGATGCGCACGCGACAGCCGGCCGTCAGGTACGCATGGGGCGCGGCGCTCCGTGGATGCCCCAGTCCATTGCGCAGCGCTTCAATCTGTTCGCCCGGCAGCGCGGCGGGATGGCGGCCAAAGCCCACCAGCCGAATCACCCCGGGAATCTCCAGAATACGTAAACGATCTCTCAGGGCCACGCGTACGAAAACGTATCCCGGAAAAAGCGGCAACTGCAAACGCATCCAGCGGTCCTTCCACCGGTGCGTAACCCCGTAGAGCGGCAAGAACGCTTCCACCAGCTTCCGCTCGAGTTGCTCCGCGATGCGCTTTTCATGGTGCGGGCGCGTGTACGCCGCATACCACTTCGCCTCGAGGTCCTCGATGGGCACGCCCATGTCGCGTGAGGGGCCGGTGATCGAAATCGCAGCCATCTTGTTTTTTTTCTTGCGTCGTGGATAGCCAGGCGCCGGATACAGCTTCGCCATGTCCCTTACAGTCGTCTCTTGAACCGGATCGCGTGACGCCTGCAAGATCGCGGGGGATGGCCGCAGTTGCCTGTGGCCCGCTTCAAACTTGGTATGCGTTCGCTTGCGGGCTCACCAAGCCCACCGGACCCAGCCCGCAGCCCGTTCACCGCGTGGCCCCGGCCGGCGAGGGTGCTCAACCCTTCTGCGTCTCCTTCTGTTCGCCGTTACCGTATCGGTATTGATAATAGCCGTAACCGTAGTAGCCGTTCTGCCGAAGATCCATGCCGTTCAACACCACACCGATCAGGTGCGCCCCCACTTCCGTAACCTGCAGTTGCGCGCGCTGCACCAGCTCCCGCGGGGTCACTCCGCATCGCGCCACCAGCACAGTGCCCTCCGTTAATGCGGCCAGAATTCGCGCGTCGGCCACGCTGAGCACAGGGGACGAATCCACCAGTACAAAGTCATATTCCGCGGTGGCCTGCTGGATCAGCGCCCTCATCCGCTCCGAGGAGAGAAGCTCGCTGGGGTTGGGAGGCACAGGACCGCAAGCCAGGCAATGCAGGTCCGCCAGTTCGGTTCGGTGCACCTGTTCGCGCCAATCCTGTTGCCCGGTCAAATAGCCAACCAGGCCGAAACCCTTCTGAATCTGGAACAGCTTGTGGATGCACGGGCACCGCATATCTCCGTCAATCAACAACACGCGCTTCCCCAGTTGCGCCAGGGAGATCGCCAGGTTGGTGGAAACCGTGGTTTTCCCCTCTTTGGGCTGCGCGCTCAAAATGGTCAAGGAGCGCGGAGGCCGGTTGGCCGTGGACAACAACACCGAGGTGCGCAGGCTCCGGAAGGCTTCGGAAAGGGCGGCGTACCGCGAGGCGTCTACGTCAATGCGGATCCAACCTCTGCCCGCCTCCTTTTTCTGCTCGCCCCGCTGGCCGTTGCCTCTGCGCAGGCCCGAGCGGTTCTCCAGCAAACCGTAGACGCCGGCGCTGTGGCGGTCCAGCGCATCCTGCGCCGGAATCATCGCCAGCGCCGGAGCACCCAGGAAACGCTGCACGTCGTCCGGGGTCTTCATCGTGTTGTCCAGATGCTCTTGCAGGAAGGCCAAGCCCACACCGCAGCACGACCCCAGCACCACGGCCAGCGTCAGATTCAGAAAAATCACCGGCTTCACCGGCTCGGCTGACGGAACCGCTTCGTCCACCACCCGAATGTTGCTGGCCTTCAACCCCGCCGCAACCCCTGCCTCTTTCAGCCGCTGCAGCAGCCCTTCGTACAACTGCTTACTGGTGTCCACGTCTCGCTTGAGGATGTTGTATTGCACCGATTTTGCGGCGACCACGTTCGCCAGCCCGTGCTGCTGCTCAAAAGCCTGGCGCACCAGCGCCTCCCGGCGCAGTGCCGTCTGGTAATCCTCGGCGATTCCCTGCGCGGCCCGCTTGCGCTGTTCCTCGGCGAGCTGCTGGATGCGCTCAATTTGGCTCTGGACCTGCTGCATTTTGGGATAGCTCTCGGTGAAACTGGCGGCGAGTTCGGCTTTTTGGCGCTTCAGAGTGGCCAGCTCGGAGGTCAGCTCCTGCACCAGCTTGTTGTCGGCGGCGCCCGGCAACGCGCTGGGCTCGCGCGCCTCCACCAGACGGTAGAGGGACTCCTTCTGATAGCGGTCGGCTTGCGCCCGCGTCAGTTCGTCTTGCAGCTGGCGCAGCCGTTCGTGCACCACGTTTTCGGGATTCCCTTTTTCCGTCTCTAGGAACAGCAGGCCGTTTGCTTCCGCGTACTGCTGCAACTGGTCTTCCGACTTTTCCAATCGCGCTTTCAAATCCTGCAACTGCTCCGACAGCCATTCCGAGGCTTTCTGCGTCGCTGCCCAGCGCGTCTCCAGGTTTTGCTGGATGTAGTTCGCGGCCAGGGTGTTGATGATTTGCGCCGCCAATTCAGGCTCTTCCGATTCAAAGCTCACCTGCACCAACCGGCTGCCCGCCACCGGCTTCACCGCCAGCCGGTCCGCAAACCGCCGCAACACCCCCGGCCGGTCTTCCACTTCGCCGGGATCACTGAGATCCCTCTGTTTCCCGGCCGCCATCGCCTCCACGCCGGCGCCCAGCCCGCTTCGGGAGGGATTGAATTCCCGCGCCGTGTCGAGATGCAGCTCTGTGATCACCCGCCAGGCCAGGCTCTCGCTCTGCAGGATTCTGTACTGCGTTTCCAGATAGCTGTCGGAGACGCTTTCGATCTGCAAAAGCTCCGGGACCGTCAGCAGCCCGGGATTTTCCTTTTCGATTTCCAGCAAAGCCTTGGCGCGATACACAGGGTTTTCTTTCAGCGTGGCGATCAGCACCACCGTAAACACCAGCAACTGCACCGAGAGAATCATCCACCGCCGCTTCTGCACCACACGCCAGTAGGCCCGCAGGTTGGGCCCCTCGTCTCCTTTCGGCAGTTCGGCAGCGGACAGGAACGCCGGCGGACGGCGCTCCATCTCCGCCGTCGGCGCCCTCAACAACTCGATTTGGTTCTCCGGCCCCACGTTATCTCCTGTAAACGGCCAGCCCGGTAATCGCCAGGGCCGCGGCCTCCAGGCTGTGCCGGAGGGCGGCTCGTCCCATGCTGCCCGGCACAAACAGGATGTCTTTGGGTTGCAGCAGCGGATCGGCTGATTTCCCGCCCAGGATCTTGCTCAGATCAATGGGTATTTCCTGCCGCGCGCCGCTGCGCTCTTCGGTGCGGATGATGCGCGCGCTCCCTTTCGACGCTGTGCCTGTCAGCCCCTCGGCCAGCGCCAGCGCCTGCAACACCGTGATCTTTTCGCTGCTTCGCAGGACAAACCCGCCGGGCTTGCGCACCTCGCCGATCACGTACACCACACCGGCCCGCGTCACTTTCACCACGTCGCCGGGATACACCGGCACGTTGTGGCCGGGATCCTCCGATTCCAGCAGGCGCTTCAGATGAATCTGGATGGTCTTGCCGCCCGGCGGTGTTTCTTCGGCGGCATCGGACCCGCTGGCGGCGCCACGCGCGTCGCTTCCTGCCGCAGCGGGGTCAACGGTTTCCGCGCGGGGAGCGTCCGCAGCGCTGCCCGTGCCTGCGCTGCCCTGTCGCAGCACAAGCACAGTGTCGCCGGCATCATCCGTCAAGCCCTCGGCCATGGACAGCACTTCCACCAGCGTTTTGGCTCCCCGGATTTGAAACACTCCCGGGTTGCGCACCGCACCAATCACCGATACCGCGTGACTTTGCACTTCCCGAACAAAGACGCTCACATGCGGCCCCTTCATGTATCTCCGCCGCAACAACTCCTGCAGTACCAGTTCCAGCTCCTGCGGGGTCAGCCCGGCCGCTTGTACCCGGCCCAGCAGCGGCAGCGAAATCTCGCCTCCCGCCGAGACTCGTGCCGTGCGGTTCAGCTCCGGCGCTTCGAACACGGAAATATCCAGCAGGTCGTCTGCGCCGATGCGGTAGTCCTCTGCCGAGGAGCTCCTTCCCGCTGCGGGTGGCATCGCCGCCAATCGCTGCAAGCGCTGGGCGTGGGTATCCGCAATGTCTCTCGCAGATGCCGACGAAGACTGCGCCACCGCGGCAGACTCCGGCTGCTGCGCCGCCCATAGGGCGGGGACACGCGCGGCAAACAGCACCGCCGCAGCCGAACACACAACGAACATTTTGGCGAAGGCTCTCATTTCTACTCGCTTCCGGCTCGTCTTGTTTCCCTGGTTTGCGGCAGCCCCGCGTCTGCACCGTCATAAATGGGCCGGCCCCTGCGGAGAGTCGGATTCCATTTTGCTTCTGGCGCCTCCCTGGGCCCGGCTTCGAGGCCGCCTGGCTATTCTCAGGGACACTGAATCTGGTTCGGTGAAACCGCCTTACAGTCGTCTCCGGAGTTGAGGGCCACGGCAATGCCCGTAATCGCTCCCACAACCACCAGCACGATCGCAACTTTGGCGAACGTACTCAGCCCACCGCCGGACCCGGCTCCCTGGGGGCCTTGTGGTGGGGGCGCCATCTTCGCTTCCAGCGCCTTTCCTTCCGGCACCTCTACCGTGCGGTCACCTGCTTCCACGGACAGCGCACCTTTCCGCGCGACCACCCGCAGCGAATCCCCGTTCACCGTGAGCACAAAAAATCCTCCCTCCTCGGGCGGGTGGATGCGCGCGCCGGCCGCCTCCACCAAAACCGGGGTGCGCGCATGGCTCAGCACCGCAAGTCCACCCTCGGCCAGCGCCGCCGTCAGTTGCTCGCCGCTGTGTTTCATCTGGAAGGAACTCGCGCCCAGCGGCACCACTTGGCCGCCCCCCGTCAGGGAGAGCGAAGCACGGCTGCCGGACGCTGTGGTCACCCGGTCACCGGCGAATACAGTGGTCTCCGCCGCCACCGCGGCGCCGTTCACTTTCACCAGCCCCTGTACTTTCATGCTGCCCAGCGTTTGTGCCCCAGCTCCTGTCACCGGCTCATAGGCCAGCAGCAGGGAACACAGGATGGCAAGCGTTGCTTGACTCGTTATCCGCCTCATGGCCTTTCCCCCTAAAGGATTTCCTTCCCACAATCGTTTGCTGCCCCGCGCAATGTCCCTAGGAACGCTTCCTCCGTGGTCTTGATCCGCCGCGAATGAATCTCCGGCATGGCCCAGTAGCAGGTGCTGTCAGACACCCCGGCCGCCACGGCTAGGATTTTCAGCTTCGGGTACTGACTCAAGACCGCCCGGCAAATCGCCAGCGGCTCGGCCGGCTTCTCGAGCGTGACAATCAGAAAATCCGGCTTCGCGGCTTCGATGGCCTGGAGGATCCCGGGCTCGTTTTGAAACTCCTCCGGAATCTCACCCACGATTTCGATGTCCGGCTTCCCCGCTAGCAGGGCCGCAACGGCCTCGCGCATCACACGCAATCGGTTCGCCACCAACACGCGGGTCTTCTTCACGAGGCCAATTCTCGGCCCACGCTCATGTAAAAGGGAAGGTTCAAAGAAGTTTCAAAACGATTCAGCAAGGAGGGTCCAACGTGCGTCTCAGTGCGGGTACTGCCCCTGGTCCATGAAGGTACCAAGAAATAGGTACTGCCCGAGTGCACCCTAGGAACAACGGGCGTAAGGCACAGAAGAACTGCCGGGGTGGCAACGCTCCAGGATGTCCTGGCGGTTCTTCCCACCGAGTTTGCGGAGCATGCGGTGGATATGGTTTTTCACCGTTTGTTCAGAGAGGTTCATGTGGCTGGCAATTTCCTTGTTGGAAAGTCCTTGTCCGATCAACGGCAAAAGCTGCTGCTCCCGGCGGCTCAATCCCAACTGCAGCCGGCCATCCAGTTTGCCTCCCTCGCTCCAGCGGGCCGCGAATTGCCGGAACAGGCCAAGGGAAAGCCGCGGCGGGCACACCGCCTCATCCCTCGCCACCGCCCGCACCGCATTCACCAAATCCGCCGCGGACGCATCTTTCAGCAGACAACCTACGGCTCCGGCACTCACCACCGCAAAGAAAGCCTCCTCATCTGATTCCATGGCCAGCACGAGGACCCGCACCCCGGGCACGGCCTGCCGGACTTGCCGCACAAACTGGGGAACCGAGCCATTTTGCGCCGAGGAATCCAAAAGCAGGACCTCCGCGCGCGAAACCGCCGCCTGCTGCAACGCATGAGTGGAAACCTGCTTGGCCCCCACAACGCGAATGCTGCTGTTCTCGCTCACCAGGCGCGGCAAAGCTTCCCGCAGCAGACAGTTGTCGGTCAACAAAAAGACCTTCGTTGCTGGTTCGGAGTCGGGCATTGCCTCACAGGGGGGAAGGAGGGCACCTACCATAAGACTTTAGCGGTAATATGTCAAGTTACTTCTAGTGCCACTAGTGTCGTGGTTGCTGTCCTTCCGCCGATCGGCCCGATCGAGAGATCGGGACGATCAAGGAATCTGTTGTTCTCAGCAGCACCATGGTCATGAACTTAGGACACTACGCTAGTGCCCTTCCCGAGTCCGCTCCAGCCAGCGGGCTACCAGGCGGCATTACACCCCGAATGAAATCCTCCTTGATTCTTTCCAGCGGACTTGCCAACTCCTTGCCGGGCCAGGATGCTAGAATCTCACCGATGCCCGGCTACCGCGGCTATTTGCTCATACGGATCGCGGATCTGGGCCATCGATCACCAGCGGCATACTGGGTTGGTGTGGTGCTTGTGGCAGTCCTGTTTGGCATCGGACACTTTTACAAAGGGCCATCAGGCATGATCGACTCCGGGGTGGCGGGCCTGATTCTCGGCGCGGACTACATGCTGGCCGGCCGCAACCTGTGGGCCTCAATTCTTGGCCACGGGTTCATTGAAACTCTTGCCGTACTCGTCGCCTTCATGGGTTGGGATTCGTAACCGTCCATTCGGCAATCGCATTGTGAGATAGTAGGAATGGTCATGCTCGATTACCGCGAAATCCGTCCGCGCATTTGTACTTATGCAGTCTGGCTTCCTCCGCCATCTGTGGCCGCCGCACGACTTGCGAACAGGCGAAACACCGTCGGGATGGCTCCCATCAGGCCAAGCAGCCAGGCTGGAATCTCGTTGTTTAGGTAACCGACCGCAGCCAACATCAACACGCCGGCGATGACGATGGTTTGCCGTGATCCTGACCAACCACCCGCCGTCCCCAAGTCCTTCAGGAATGCCCTTTCTCCACGCGTGGCAGTCCTCAGAAAACGCCGCAGAACCGGACTGCTGATTTTCCAGACTCTTCCTTGCTCGATCAATCCTTTGGCTAGAAGGTGTCGGGTGGCCGTGCCATTTTTCCGGTTTGTCCATCCATCTTCATAAACGTTGAGGAGAACCAGCTTCTCCCGCTTTGAGCTGAGGTCCCATATCAGTCTGGCCTCGTGTTCATGAGCTGGCGCCCATCCCTCGCGATCGTACTGCCGCTCAAACTCCTGCAGGACCCTCTCCCAGCGTTCCACTTCGGCAGGAGGGCGCTGCGTCTCTTCCGATTTGCTTCCCAGAATCACACGGGCCTCTTCTTCCAGGTGCAAGAGCGGATCACTGCAGCAAATCACGACCACATCCTTGTTCATGACAAAGACCAACCGCTCCAGTAATGCCAGTTTCTCCGCGCTCCACCGGCGCGGCGCGTCCCCCCAGTCGAAATTATCGAGAATAATCCGCTGCCCCTCGGGGATCTCGACGGATGGCAGCCAGCGGCCGCGGGCGAGTTCACGGCGAATGTCGATCACAGTTGCTGGATCGCGCGAGGCGAGTACGCGGTGGGCGGCGCCCGAATTGGGTCTCGCCAGTAAGAGCAGGTGGTGTGCACCGTCGTGATGGCTTTCGGTTTCTGGCGGATAAGAATAGGTCCAATAGAGTGTGTTCCAGAGAATCACACCCAGGACGATGGCCGCGAGAGCGGAGACGGCCAGGCTTTCCATCCCTGACGGGTGAGCCTCGCGGGTCTCTGCCCGCAAACTGCTTGACACGTGCCAGACATAGCCATCTGCGTCCCGAGTCCAATCCTGTTTACCCATGCCCTCGTGTCGGCTGGCGGAAGCCAGGGCGCGTGTGGATGCCGCCTGCGGGTAAGGTATCGCCGCCTTGGTCCTGGCCATCGTTGCGAGAATCGGGTTGCTGGAAAGCAACACGTCAGGCTCAGTACCGGGGCTTGACGGCCGGCAAACTGTGGAGTCTCCCGCATGCCTCCTCCACAGAAGGGCCTCGTAACGGCCCCAGCAATTCTCAAGCTGGGCTTTCAGGACATCCGCGTGTAGATTGGGTGGCGGTGACGGCCATGCCATACCGTCCAGCCGGGTCCGAATTCGCTGTTCTCGCAGCGAGAGATCGCTCGCAACTTGTAACAGGGCCTGTTTGCCGGACAGCGTCTGCTCAACATCCAAGGACAGCCGAAAGAGCAGGTTACCTGGAACAATCCCGGCCAGAACAAACAGGCAGAATCCGCAGAGAAAATAGGTAGCAGGAAAAGCTGGGGAATCGAGCCGGTTCATTGCCTGCACTACCTGCGTTTTCTCCTTCTTAGGGCGGATCGGCGAAAGAGACCAAAGGACTGTGACGGCCGCGAGTGCGATCATCCCGCGCCAGTCCCATCCGTTCCAAAATGTATGGGCGGCCAGGAAGAGGAGCACAAATGCTCCGGATGTCCTCAAAACCACCTTTCCTATATTCGCCGCAAACCGAAACAGGATCATCTCGGCCGCAAGGAACGGGAAGATCAGAGAGCTGGCAATCCACCCGTCCGCCTTGTTGGTAAGCATCACGTATGCCAGAAACAACACCAAAGTCAGCAACAGCTCGCCGCAAAGCCAGAAGTACTCGTGGGATCGCTCACGGTCGGGCCAGAAAACGTCCTGAAGCACACACAGGCGCAGGCCGGCGGCCCACGACACGAAACCCCACAGGATACCGCCCGCCAGCCAAAGGCACAGCGTCATGGTCAGAAACAGAAGGAGGGTCTCCTTCAGCATGGCATTCCGGCTTCGCATGTCCTTGAATACAATCAATCTCCACGGGGACCCCACCAGGGACGGCAACCGCGTGACATGGAAGGCATGGGGAATTCCCTGATACGTCAATTCCAAGATCCCGGAATCACCCTTCGCTTTCACGGCTCCTTCCATCTGCCCGGCGGACTCCACCGCGCGGTACAGGTTCTCCCGCAGGTTGCGCGAGATGTTCGAGTGAAAAACCACTTCGCCGCGCGCATCGATGATCGCGAACCCGTAACTAGGGGGAAGAACCGGCTGCATGACACTGGTAAGGCGCATAGCGATTGCTTCCACCGCCAAAGGAGGGTCTGCCGCCTTGCGAGCAATCACAGGAAGGTATTCCGCCGTATTCGGCGAATACAAAGAGGCGACGTAGAACTCCAGCTCCTTGTGGGTCGCAGCCTCATTCACCCCTTGCGGATTGGCCGGTGCCCTTCCTTTCAGGTGCCAGAGTGGGCCGCAAAGGACTTGCCGGAAGAAGGAATACTCCCGTAACGAGGTCGGTCCGGTCGTGACGGGGTAGGGCGCGATCTTGAGGCGCTGGTCTCCGTTCCGGTCACCCCAGAAAGCCAGTTCCATGCTGGCAGGCTCCAACTTCTGCGGCGGATTCATGAGCCCCTGCTCACCGAGCACGTTTGTGATCGACTCCATCTTTTTCGGGGCACTGGCCTCGTCCGCCTGCCAGCAGGGACTCGGCGCTGCGGGCCCGGCTGGCCCTTCTTGCCCGATCGCCCCTGGCTTCACCGGAGCGGCGTGTTCTTCTTTCCGGATGGCAACCAGTTTCTTCTGATACGCGCTCGTAGAACGCAGCCGATCCAGTGTCTCCAACGCCGAACTGACTTCGCTGGCCAGATTCAGGTCAATCTGAAGCGCAATCGCCTCCAACCTCTCCTGCGTCGATTGCAGCGAGTAAAACGCAAGGACGTGCTGGATCACGGGCGCGAAAGGAAATGTGCCTGCAAAGATTGCGATCGCCAGGACCACGCCTTCCCAGCGCTTGAGTCTCTCCATGTCATTCATGAGCTTTAGCTTCAGGAGGGGATAGGTCAACAGGATGATCACCGCTGCCGCCAAGCCCAGCCACAGGTTCCGCGGGCTGGGTGTACCCACGCTTCTCTGCCGGAAGGAGTTTTCCGGGAGAAGCCCACAGACCACCAACCGCGCCCCTGCCGTCTCCCTCGATGGTGAATCCTCCTGAATCCGCAATCGGACCGGCTGCAGGAATGCCAGGTACCGCGTGCCACCCAACTCCACCCGCATGAGGGTGCTTGCGTCCCGGACCTTCTGCCAGCTTTCTTGGGACGGAGGGCCTCCAGCGGCCGGGTCCTGAGACGCGGTACCTTCCGCGCGGGACGGTTTCTCTTCAGCGCCAGGGAGGCGCTTCAGGAGTGCCTGGAGATTCCCCAGGCGCATGGGTCCCGGCGACCGCTGGAAGATCACCTGCCCATCGCTGCGCGCCACATAGATGTCCTCAAACAGTTCCCCCGGGACGTCGGTCGCAGACGGAGCGATCGTATCCTGCACTCGGCTCTCTCCGCAGACGGGAATCTCATCCTTTGTATAGCTGAGGCGCAGCATCACCCCTTCCGCTTTCGTAACGATGGATAGGATGGCTACTCCATCCGATCCTCCGGGCTGTTTCTCCGTCTCTCTCAGTTCCTGCAGTTGTTCGAACTCTTCTGGGCAGGGGACATGTTTGAACCCTTTCACAAGCCAAAATTCCCTGGTTCTGCTGGCCGCCCACTCCTCGTACCAGTCGGCTTTGTTTCGTTTCAGGAGTTGCCATAAATGGTTCTTACTACGCTCGGCTTGGGTCTTGAGCACTTCGGCAAAGACTTCTTGGCGTGATTGGATTTGATCCCCCATCAGTCCAAGCGCACTGAAAGCCCGCTGGCCGAATGCCGTTTCGCGCTGTGGCACAATCACATTCTCGTTATAAAGGTAGACGCCCCCCAGCCCCGCGAGCAAAGACAGTGGGAACACCACGCGCCGAATTCTCCGCACCATGGCTTTCATCGTTTGGCCCTCCGACTCACCTAGCAGGGCTCAGCAGGCACTACAACTAGGTTCCTTTGTAGATCCGAACCTCTTGGCGGAAACTGCGCCACCCTAGCACTTATATAGATCAATCGTCAATATATGCATCAACCATCTATGGACCAACAGGACGCGCCAGTGGCCTCCTCCGGGAGGAGAGTTATGACGCGGCAGGGCTGTGGTCGCGGGAGACCGGATGATAAGATTCAAGCATGCTCGATTACCGCGAAATCCGCCCGCGCGCGCCCGTGTCGCATTTTGTCGAGTGCTTCTGGACGCTCGTCGGCGCGCTACCGCCTGCCGCGTTGCCCGAACGCATCCTGCCCGACGGTTGCATGGAGCTGATTCTCAACTGCGCCGCGCCTTTTCGCCGTTATCACGCGCGCGGAGCCTACGAGCGCCAGCCGCTGCGCATGCTGGTCGGTCAGATGGACCGCCACATTCTGATTGCTCCCACAGGCCGCGTGGACCTCATCGGCATTCGCTTCCATCCCGCCGGCGCGCGCGCATTCCTTCGTCCGCCGATGGAGGAATTCGCCGGCCGCATTCTGCCGCTTGCTGACGCCGCACCTTCACTCGACGCCGAACTTACGCAAGCACTCGACGCGCCGCCTTCCGCGCGTATCGCGCGCATCGAAGCCCTGCTCACGCGCCGCCTCGCCCGCGCTATGCCCGACACAGGCGTGGTGGACGCGGCGGTCCGCAGCATGCTCGCCCGCGACGGCTGCGTCTCGGTCGATGCGCTTGCCGGTGCCGCAGGGCTCAGCGCACGCCAACTCGAGCGCCGCTTCCTCGATGCGGTTGGATTCGGCCCCAAGCGGCTGGCGCGTATCCTGCGCTTCCAGCGCGTCTTCCGCGCCGTCGCCGACGAGCCCGCCGAAGCATGCAGCGCCGCGCAACGTCCCAACTGGGCCGCCGTCGCAATTGACTGCGGTTACTACGACCAGGCGCATCTCATCCGTGACTTCCACGCCTTTGCCGGCGAAGCCCCCGCCGCGCTCTTCAGCGCGCAGGCTGCCCTCACACACCACTTCACGCGTCGCCACCG
>Ga0114945_10000145_pt1 | contig 42171 bp, 42 predicted proteins | sample OV2TP3_FD_87194 | JGI IMG/M metagenome (GOLD analysis project Ga0114945, IMG submission 87194) | Hot spring microbial communities from Beatty, Nevada to study Microbial Dark Matter (Phase II) - OV2 TP3 | ecosystem: Environmental > Aquatic > Thermal springs > Hot (42-90C) | place: USA: Beatty... | reverse complement strand
TTTGGCATTTTATCGTCGAGAATATAAGGACATCGGCATCTTTTCGTTTTTTATTTTTATGGGTCTGGCGGTTTTAACGAAAGCCGTTTTAGGTGTATGTTTTACCCTGATTCCGGTTGTTGCCTTTTTGACTTATACGAAGGCATGGAGGATTTTGAAAACTCCTGCAATGTTCTGGGGTTTTATTGCCTTTTGCTTAATTGTCATTCCCTGGCATGGGGTTATGTACAAGTGGTATGGACAAACCTTTATCGATGAATATTGGCATAATGTCCATGTGCGTCGTCTTTTTGAAGCAGAACATCCCAAGAATGATACATGGTATTTTTATTTAGGCCTCATGTTTGCCGGTGTGATGCCATGGAGCCTTTTTATTTTTCCGATGATACGCATGGTCTACACGGCCATGGTTTATTTGAAGAAAGAGCGGCAGGCATTTGTTTTCTTATTATTTTGGATTGTTGGTGTCTATATCTTTGTCCAACCCCCGCATTCGAAATTAGCCAGCTATATTTTTCCCGTTTTTCCCGCCATCGCCATATTGATAGGCGTTTATCTGCATAAGGCCATGGAAGGTCAGGCCATATTATCGCAGCGGATCATCGGGTACCTTTGGACAGTCTTGTTATTAGTGGGATCGATGGTGGCCATCTTTGTGGTACCCCAATATCATACGGTAGTTCCTGATTTAAAACCCGTGTATGTTTTTAGCTTTTTAGCGGTTGTCTGTGCCCTTTTTATATTATTCTGTACTGTTACTGACCGTCGGATGACAGTTCTCGTTGGTTATTTTTCGATTACAGTTCTTGTCTTGGTGACTTTATTTTTAGGCCGTCCTTATGCCGAACCATGGGTTTCCTGTAAGGAGATTACCGATCAATTCAAACAAATCAATTACGATGATTCGGTTGTTTTAACGAGCAAATTTTATGCCCGAGGCGTCCGTTTTTATACGGACCGTAACATCGCTGTGGTGGATATTAATGGCAAAGGATTTTTTAGTACGCATCCCATACCGTTTCTTAACACGCCGGAAAAACTTTTAGAATTCTTAGTCGAACGGCCACGGACTTATGCTATCCTAAAGCAGGGTGACATCAATCGTTTAAAGGATCTGGTGGGCCATCGCTACAAGGTGGAACAAATAGGAAATGGTATAGGCGGAAAATATATCATTAAGATTGAGAAAATTTAAAGGTCCATGAGGAGGGATTTTTTTCATGACCATAGGGCGTTACCGGAATTACCAGCAAGAAAAATTTAAGCTTATCTTTGAGAATTCACCGATTGCAATCTGGGAAGAGGATTTTTCCATTCTCTTAAAATTGAAAAAATATCTTATGAGTAGAAAAGTAGTGAATATTCACCAGTATTTAACGCGAAATCCTGACGTTGTTAAGAGAACCTTTCGAGGCATAAAAGTTTTAGATGTGAACAGGGCTGCCCTCAAATTATACGGTGTAGAGACAAAACAACAGCTCGTTGCTAACTTTGGAAAAGTTATTCGTCCGGAAATGGTCAATGTCCTTATTAGTGAATTCACGGATTTATTGGAAGGGAAAAGATATTTTGAGGCGGAATTTAAAACCTTGACTTCTAAAGGGAAAAGATACGATGTCCTTTTGAAAGTATCGATCCCAAAAGAATATCAGGATAGTTTTTCCAGGGCCATCGTCACGATCCAAGATATCAGTGATCAGAAGAAACTAGAACGCCATTTGCGTAAAGTGGCACAACTGGATAGCTTAACCCAACTTTATAATCATCATACGATCGTTGAACGGTTGGAAGCAGAGGTTTTACGCTCCAAACGTTATGGTTCGAGTTTATCCTGTATGATGATTGATGTGGACCACTTTAAGATCATCAATGACAAATATGGTCACCAAAAAGGTGATACGGTTATCAAAAGGGTGGCACAGACTTTTCGTCGCAGCTTACGTCAGGTCGATATTGTGGGGCGTTACGGCGGTGATGAATTTTTTATTATTCTTCCCGAGACAAAGGCTTCGAATGCCAAGATAGCGGCTCAGCGTTTACAGACGATATTCGCTTCTAAAGAATTTTTTATTCGCAGTCACGTGTCAGTGAAGATGGCCTTGAGTATCGGTATTTGTGGTTATCCAGACGAGGATATTAAGGAGGTTAAAGACCTTATCGCTAAGGCCGATCAAGCGCTCTACACAGCCAAGCACGAAGGACGTAATCGCATCGTTGTCCTTTAATCTTTTAAAAGAAGGAGTTGACGACTACGAAAAATGAATAAAAGATTGACAGAAAAATAAAATCATTATTATAATTAAAATAAATGGAGATAGGGTATTTGGATATGAGCCATTTTAAACCGTTGGATTAAACACCAGCGGTTTTTTTATTGGACCTAACTGTTTTATGGAGGAGGTACCAAAGAATGGTTAGAGGGAAAGTGAAGTGGTTCGATAATAAAAAGGGATATGGTTTTGTTGTTCCCGAAAATGGCAAGGATGTCTTTGTCCATTATTCGGTCATCCAGGGAGATGGCTTTAAAACGCTGAACGAAGGGCAGGAGGTCGAGTTTGAGATTATATCGACGGAAAAGGGGGAACAGGCCCGTAACGTGACAAAAGTTTAATTAAACGATATTTTAGTCATAAGTTGAAAAAGAGAACCCTGTACCAGGAAGGTACGGGGTTTTTCATATGGTGCAGGATGTTTATTGCGTAAAGGGGATCTTTAGGATATTCTATAGCGATGTCAAAAACCATCAAATGCCATCGTATTTATGAATTTGTGGTGAGCACATATCGGTCAAAGTCAGGATTGAACGAAATCCTTAAAAGTATTTTCCAACAACATGGTATCAAGGAAGAAGATATCATTGAGTCGAGAATAGATAGAGTCTTGGCCTTATCAAGCTATTTTCGTTCAAAGGCCAGGGCCAGGTGTTTTCGACAAAGGATAGCCAGTTATCAGCTCAAGGATACTTTTGTCCGTTTGAGAAGTTTAGAAAGCCATGAGTGGCAAAAACAATGGAAGGAAGATTTTCAACCGTTTCGTTTAAGCCGGTCTATTCATGTGGCACCGTTATCCTATCATCGGAAATATCCGATAGATGGGCGGAGGGTTATTTTTCTGGATACGGTTTTGGCCTTTGGGACTGGCTTCCATGAAACAACACGATTTATGGCCACCCTGATAGAACGCTGTCGAGGCCGATTTCAAAACTTTTTTGATATTGGAACGGGAAGCGGTATTTTGGCTATTTTGGCCTATGTTCATGGGGCCCAAAATGTTGTGGCGGTCGATATCGATAAAAATTGTGTCGAGATAGCTCAAAAAAACTTATCGGCGAATGGTTGTGGGTTTGCTACAATCAAAACAATTGACGTGGCTCAATTCAAGAGTCGAGAACGATTTGATTTTGTGGCGGCCAATTTAATATCGTATGATTTAATCCGCCTCAGGGAGAAGTTAATATCGTTTGTTTGTCCTGGAAAATATTTAGCCATCTCAGGTATTTCAAAACAGAATTTCCCCAAATTTAAAAAGATCTTTGGACAGTTGCCGTTACGATGCCTCAAGATTGAAAAGGGAAAACATTGGGTCGCCGTTCTGTATCAACGTATAAAATGAAATCTTCTGATTTTAATGAAAATGAATTAAGACGGAAAATGGAGCAATTGGGCCTCAAGGAAGAAGATATCGAAGAGACGTTTGTACGCTCTTCAGGGCCTGGAGGGCAAAATGTCAATAAAGTGGCAACGGCGGTTTTCTTATATCACCGTCCCACGGGTATCCGTGTTAAGTGTCAGGAGGAGCGCTCACAAGCTCTGAATCGTCTGAAGGCGCGTTATCTTCTTGTTGAAATGGTCGAGAGTCGGCAAAGAAAGGCTTTGGCCGAAAGAATTCATCATCAGGAGAAAATTCGTCGACAAAATCGTAGGCGTTCACAAAAATCCAAGGAACGTATGATGGAAGAAAAGCGTCGACATTCCGAGAAAAAAATAAATCGAAAAAAAATAGAATGGTGATCCAGCGACCATGTGACCAAGTAACCAATTAAAAGATTTTGTTTTTACAGGTTGTTTGGTTTCTTGATTACTTGGTCGCCTTTCGTGAGGGAGAAAGGTATGATTCAGGCCAAGAAAATAAATAAACAGAGGGAAGGTATGGCGGATGTGAGTGACAAACCTATCACCAAGCGTGTCGCCATTGCCTCTGCGACGATTGCGATGTCTAAGAGTGCCTTTAGCGCTTTTGTTAAGCAAGGTTCGCCGAAAGGAGATGTGTTAGAAACAGCGAAGGTGGCAGCGGTCATGGCTGCCAAGTCAACCCCACGCATTATCCCTCTATGTCATCCCCTGGAACTTAACAAGGTCAAGGTCGATTTTCGGGTTAGCAAAAAGAGACAAGAAATCACAGCAGTCATCGAGGTGCTTTATTGGGGACGCACTGGTGTCGAGATGGAGGCCTTAACCGCGGCCTGTGTCGCGGTTTTGACGATTTACGATATGATGAAGTGGGCAGATAAATCCATGGTGATTAAGAATATGATGCTTCACCATAAGAGTGGCGGTAAAAGCGGTTCTTATAACCGTCTTTAATGAAAAGAATGCTGTAAATTCCCTCATGAAGAAAAATTTTCTTTTCTCCCCCCCAAGGACGTTCATTCTTAGCCTGATTTTGATTTTCAGCATTTTTATTGTTTCTTACCTGACCTTCGTCAAAGAGTCCCAACAATTAAATCCAGAGTTATTCAATTGGACCGATACCGTTTCCTGGCGAAAAACCGAAGGTAATTTTGTGCGGGTCGATGCCAAGGCACAGATAGAAAATGTTTTGTTATCGAACAAGGTTTGGGATGAATTTAATCTGTCTCTGACAATAGTTTACCCCCGTGATTGTGGGCTCGTGTATCGTTATCAAGATGCAAAAAATTTCCATTTTATTATTTTTGATGTCCGTGAAGGAGCCGTTTTATGGGGTTTTAATCGCGATGGTGCTTATGCCGTTGTAAAGAAAATCCGCTCTACCTTTTCTCCTATCCTCCCTTGTCGCTTGATGGTGACGCATAATCGGGCTGATCTGTTTCTCAATCATCAACCACATTCATCGTTCGAGTTGAACGGTGGCCATGGACGTATTGGTTTAATGAGCCGTACTGTTTCAAGACCTCCAACGGTTTTTACCGCCATCGCGATCGAGGATCAAGAGGGGCTGCACCAGGAATCCGGAATCTTTGATCTTCAAAAGGTATCTTCCCGATTCCTTCATTATCTTATTGCCACTATTTCTCTTAATGGGATTATGATTTTTTTGGCCTTGCATCTATCGCGTTTTTATTTTATGCGATGGCAAGTGAAGGGAGCGGAGGGCAAAGAAAAGATTGGGAGTGCCTTGACAACACGGGGGGCCGCGAGCGTACACTTTTTGCTTGCCCTGTTTCTATTTTGGCCATTTTTTGTTCGCGGTGAAATCTTAGCTTCCAGTTCTGATAATATCGGTCAGATTTTCCCACTTTTTATATTTTCAAAACACAATTTCCAGCAAATCTTAGAAGGCCAATCGTTTGGTTTGTGGAATCCCTATGCCCACAACGGCATCCCGTTTTTTTCCAATCATTGGAATATGCTGTATTATCCTTTGAATTGGCCTTTGTTTTTCCTTCCCGATCAGTGGGTGTTGATGGGTGTAACTTTTCGTCTTTTCCTGGAGGTATTTTTCATTGGTATCTTAAGTTATCAATTTTTCCGCCTAGAATTAGGGACAAATAGCTGGGCCTTGTTTTGTTCTGTCACCTATCAGTTATGTTCGCTTTTAATTTTCTCTTTGACTATTTTTCCGACGACATCTATGATTTTTTCCCTTACACTTTATCTATATGTCGTGTGGTCGATGAATAATCGTTCGTTCCATTGGAATTTTATTTGGTTGACTTTAAGTTTAACCTTATTTTTGACGAGCGCCAATATGGCTTTTACTTTTTATGGAGGATTGGTTGTGGTTGTCTTAACGGTTTATCGTTTGGCGTCTTGTCTTCGCCAAGATTTTTTAAAATGGCAGCATGTCCGTTTGGTGGTGGCTAGTTTCCTCCTCGCCTTTTTTCTCACCGCCATTCGTGTTATTCCGTGTGTGTTGGGGGTCATGGACAGCAATCGGTTGGTGGAAGATTACTATACGTTGCACGATCGCTCGGCCATGCTCACGCGTCTTTTTCTTCCGGAGATTGTGGGTTGGCTTGGTCAAGATTTTTTAAATGCCTTGACCGAGTCGAATCTCAATCTTATTTTTCGCGATATTAATCTACCATCGAATTCGCAGAATACCTTTTTTGTGTACGGTGGAGTTTTGACCGCCTTGTTGTTTGTGTTGGGTCTTCTTAAGAAAAATACGAGCGGCCATTTTTGGAAGATTTATACATTACTTGCCTTGGCCTTGGGGCTTATGATTCAGCCATTCTGGGGTCTCTTTAATATCCTTTTCTTCCCTTTTAATCATTACAGTTACTATATTATCATTATTCCCATTGGCCTGTGCACGATGGCCGGTTATACCCTGCGTGCCTGGGAAAAGCAAGGAGAAGACTTTCGGGAAATACTACCTCAGTTTATTTTTATCATTCTTTTTATACAAATGTATATTTTGGTTTTTGTCACTTATCTTTTTCCTAAGGCAACCATCGGGATGCGAGTCACATTGATTGTCATGGTCCTTTGGTATGGGTATTATTTTTTATCGAAACAAAGACCACATAACGAAACATTTTTATTAATCAGTGCGTGGTTGGTGATGAGCCTGCTTTGGGCGGTGAGTTTGGTTGTGTCGACAATGATTTTCATTAATCCGATTCCTAAAAGGGCAGAGGCCTTCAGTTGCGTTATTATCCCCGTGACGTTATTCTTGATAATTTTGGTGGCCACTTTATATTTTTATTCTTTGAGGACAACGCCAGGCGGTCCACCAAAGAGAAATTGGACTATTCTGTTTTGGGCTTTGCCATTTATTATTTATGCCATTATAGTGTTACCCTTGGGACGGTGGATAGAAGGCCTTTCGATAGCGCACCGAAATTATTTTTTAGATACGACCATGGGGGAAATCAAGTTTTTGTTAATTGTTTTTGTTGTTGTGGCCTTGATCATATTTTACGCGACAAATCGAATCTCTCAGCGAGGCCTCTTTATAGTTATGATGATCGTGATTTTGTGGGACCTTATAGCCTTTAACGCCCGCTTTGATAATGTGGTCGCCCCCACACCCTATCAGAAGGCCTTTTATCCTTTTAAATATCCGTATCGTGATATTCCCCCCCAGATAAAGAAGGATTTAGATTTTGTGAATTATCGTGCGCATTATCTTCATGAGGCTGATTTGCACGCCAACAAAAATTTAATCTTTGAAGTACCGACGTACACAGGGATTATGGGGCATATGCCGAAACGATTTGCGAATTTTATCGTGAGTTTTGGTTATCCTAAGGAAACGGTCTTGATTTATCCCGAAGAATCAACGGATAATGAACGTTTCCTGGATCTTTGTGCCGTGAGATATAAATTCTTAAGTCCAACACAATGGGAAACAAGGCCTACAGCCTTATCACGCCTTATGCTTTTCTATCATTTTGAAGTGAGAGGCAAAGAGGAGGAGGTTCTCGCTCACTTAAAAAACCCCACGTTTGATCCCTTAAGTAAAGTTTTACTTTCAGAAAATTTTCTCTCTCATCTCGGAGAGAGGAAAGACTTTAAAAAAATAAATGCCTTGTCGATTCCGATAACACAAAACCATAGCGATGAGGTGACCGCAACCGTGCGTAATCCTTGGCCAGAACCTGGGATTTTGCTTTTTAATGAAACATATGCGCCGGGTTGGAAGGCCTATATCGATGAGACAGTCACACCGATCGTTATCGCCAATTATGCCTTTATGGCCTGTGTGATTCCCTCTGGTCAACATTCTATCCGTTTTCGTTATGAACCAGAAATTTTTGCTGTCACGAGAAATTTGAGCCTGTTGGGTCTCATGGCATTCCTCAGTGGTGTGGTGGTTTTAAGATTTAGGAAAAAGAGGCAATGAAAAAATATCTTGTTGGTACGTGCGCTTTCAATGAAGGCGATAAGATCAAGCGCGTCATCAAGAAGTTCAATGATTATAATTTATATGATGTATTTCTCATCGACGACGGCTCAACCGATGGGGCGCTGGAGCACGTTGTGCAGGATATCCCTTTGACATTTGTGCGTCATCCCATACAGAGAGGAGCGGGTTATTGTGTGCGGGAGATGCTCGATTATGCGAAGGCTCGAGGCTATATAGCCATTTTTTTTATTTCAGGCAATGACAAAGACGATCCGCACGATATTTATAAATTAAAAGAGGCCATTGAAGAGGGATATGATTTTGTGCAAGGGTCTCGTTATCTACCCGGTGGTGGTCATGCCCGCATGCCCATCTATCGAAAAGTAGCAACGAGAGTTATTCATCCTCGGTTATTTTCTTTGGTTACAGGACAAAAAATTACAGACAGTACCAATGGTTTTCGAGCCGTGCGCCTTTCCATTCTCGATGACACGCGTGTGGATGTGCATCAAACGTGGTTGGATAAATATGAATTAGAGCCTTATTTATTTTATCAGGCAATTAAACTCGGTTATAAGGTCAAAGAAGTTCCCGTCACCAAAATTTATCCCTTGCGTCGAGAAGGTTATACGAAAATGAAGCCTTTTGTGGGCTGGTGGAGCATTTTGCGTCCATTGATTTATCTTGGATTGGGAATTAAAAAATAAATGTTTGACTTTACCGAACAGAATAAGCGTTGGGTTACCCCATTTTTAATTTTTATTGTCACCATAGGAGTGGTTTTACGGCTTTGGCATATCGCTCAAAACAATTTTTTTATTTATGACGAGGGGTTGTACTTAAATTATAATATGCCTCTTTTGCGTTTTATCCATGGACATGCGTTTACAGGATGGAAGGACTTAGGAGAGGCCTTTTATACACTGATTCGTTTTGCCTTGCGTAGCGGTAAGGCTTTGTGGTTTGTTATTGTGGACTCAAGGGCATTTTGGGGATGGCTGTATGTGTGGTGGTATTCACGAGTCATTTCCATGTTCGCGGGTATTTTTACCCTGGTGGTGGTGTATATCTTTGCTAAGAGATTTTATCATTCGAAGGGGATGGCTTTATTGAGCGTCGCTATCCTGGCGGTTTATCCCAGCCACGTTTTTTATTCACGACTTGGATTTCAGGAGGCCTTATGCACTTTCTTTTTTGTGACGGGCCTGTATTTTTATTTTTTCCCTAGGACATTTGGTGTTCGCACCGTCATTTCCGCTATGTTGTTTGTTTGTGTTTTTTTTACCAACTATCGTCTCATCATTGCACCGGTTTTCGTTGGTTTTACTGAAATATATATGAGTATCGCTTTAAAAGAGCCTCCACAGCTACGGAAATATTTGTGGCATACCCTCATTTTTTTATTTTTTGTGGTCGTAGTGGGGAATATGGAGGAGGGCATCAATACGCTGGTGACTTTTGGTTGGATGTTTTATCAGGCCAATTTGGCTCACGACAAATTTGATTGGTTCAATCTCTTATCCTATCCATATTATCTTTTTCGATTGGATAGCGTTATGGCAGGTTTATTATTTTTTACGAACATCTATTTTCTATGGCGACGGGAGTGGCTTAAAGGTTTTCCCTTCTTGTTTGTTTTTTTGATGATGCTTATTTTTGCCTTGCCCTTTGAGAAGGGTGCACGATATTTGTGTATTGGTTTGCCGTTTGTGGCGATGGCCTTGGCTGCGATCGTTGTGAATCTAAGGGAGCGATGCCGAAATCGACAATGGTCGCTGGCTTGGGGCATTATGATTTTTTTGTTGTTTGTGGGTTTGGTACACAAATCCATTGTCTTGGCGACCTCTCGCTCGGACTATGAGTCTTCGATGAAATTTTTGTTACGATTGGATCCTCAAGTCAAGGTTTTATCCACGCAGCATTGGGTCCAAAATCTTTTTGTACCAGACGAGAATCAGCTGCGACGTGTTTCCAAAGATTTTCGGGTTCTCATTACCTCTTATGCCGAAGGCTTTCGGTATTTGATGATTGACCCACAGGCGTATATTTCATATACCGATACAGGAAAGCGATTTGAACCACCGCTGATTAATTATATGGCTTTTATGACCAAACACATTCGACCGGTTAAATCATTTTCCCATTTTAATAAGGTGATTCTGGAACGCTTTGTCTTTGAGCACAACGAAAATTTGCGGCAATCGATCAAATTTTTAGCGCAAGACGATAGAAGCTTAGGGACTTTGCGCATTTACGATATCAGTCATTGCTTAGAGACAATCGCCAGGGTTTCACTTTCCAGCGAGAAATAATATGAGTGTGGTGAAGACATTACCGCTTGATCAGGCGCTTGAACAATTAAAACTGCCTGGCCTGTATGACAATTTGTTTTCTTCACCGGATTGGCTGAAGGTCTTACAGAGAACTTACCATTTGCGGTTATTCGTTAAATATATCGAACGTGATGGTCAGATCGACAGCTACATCATTTATTCGGTGGTGCATAACTTTTTGGAATGGAAAATTTGTGTTTGTTCTTACTGCGATTATTTTGACTGCTACGTAAAAAGCGTCGATGATTGGCACATGTTTTTTAGATCCCTTCGTGAAGAATATCCCCGATATCGCATGGCCATTCGCAATTTACGTGACAGGACGGTGCGTGAATGTTCCGCGTTTCAGCTTTTAAGCAAGGAATATCATCACGCCATTGATTTGCATCCCAGTGTTGATGAACTCTGGAAGAAATTGCATCAAAATTTTAAAGGTGCCTGTAAAAGTGCGATGAACAATGGGGTGGAGGTCCGTCGTTGTGGCAAAGAAGAACTAAGAGATTTCTATGAGATGCATCTTCGGTTGCGCAAAAATAAATATCGTCTGTTTCCACAACCGTATCGTTTCTTTTCCAATATTTGGGATCAATATATGACCAAGGGCATGGGTGTTCTCTTGGGTGCCTACAACAAACAGAACAAAATTGTGGCGGCCAATGTGTATCTCATCTGTGGCGACACGCTGTATTATAAATTTAGCACCTCGCGTTTGGATTCGCTTCTCTTGCGGCCCAATAATCTTTTGATTTGGGAAGGCATCAAATTCGCCAAAGAGCGAGATTTAAAATATCTGGATTTAGGTTCCAGCGGTTATTATCAGAACAGCCTCGTGTGGTTTAAGGACCATATCTGTCAGGGAACGACCAAGTCTGAGATTACCCATTTGGGTTTTGCACCCTCGAATTACAAATTCAGCCGTAAGATTATCCTCAATATCATGACGGAACTATTTACGCACCCCTGGATACCAAATTTTATGGTGAGGTGGGGGAGCAGCATCATTTATCCCTATTTGGCGTAAATTGCATTGACAGGAAATCGAGTAGGTGCTACACTGTATACACAATGTGATAACCTATGCGGAGGATCGACATGATCAAACATTTAACGACGCACGGTAACAGTTTAGCCCTTATTATTGAAAAGGCAATTTTGGATTTATTAAAGATCAAGCCTAAAACCCCTCTGGAGATTACAACTGATGGTCAAAATATCATCATTTCTCCTGTAAAAGAATTACAGCGAGAAAAGGTTTTTCGTTCTGCCCTCCATAAAGTTAACCAGCAACATGCTAAGACCCTAAAGAAATTGGCTGAATAAAAATTTTTATGCAAGAACCGCTTTTCTTGACTTTGGCTGAAGTCATAGAAATTCATAATAATCAAATAGAACTTTACGGTGGAAACCCTGGTGTGCGTGACTTGGGTCTGCTACAGTCGCCCATTGCCCAGCCGCAGGCCAGCTATGGTGGTGAATGGCTCCATAAGGATATTTATGCAAGGGCGGCTGCCTATGCTTTTCATATTTCCCAAAACCATCCCTTTTTTGATGGAAATAAAAGAGCGGCCTTGGCATCAGCACTCGTGTTTTTAGAATTGAATGGTGTTACTATCACCGATCCTAAACAAGCGCTGTTAACCGCCATGCGAGAGGTGGCTCAGGGAAAATTATCTAAAGAAGAACTTGCACAAATTCTACGAAGATTAGCAACATAAATATTTTTCACCTGATACCTTGACAAGGAAGATTGTGTTGTTATAATATTTTTGGTGCATATAGAGCTGTTGAAAAGGTAAACCATTCGCAAGGATGGGACACAAAGCTATAGGGCCCTGAGCGTAGTCGAAGGGCAGCCAGTTGCCAACAGTGACAAACGACAACTACCTATTCTTTGTGTGAGTTTTAACCGAAGAATAGGTTTTTTATTTTATAGAACTAGAGGGGAGTATAAAAACATAAAAAAAATAAAAAAAATTAAATTAAACGGTAAATTCAATTTTAAATTTACTGCAATTTTTAACCAGCCCAATATAAGTATTTTTATACTATGTATTTTTCTATCAATGCTTATTTATATATTAGTTTCGTATATCTTGCCAGTTGCTAAAGAATATGTTTTAGTGGTAATGCTTATAACGATTTCAGTAACACTTTTTCTTTTAGGGAAATGTGTTTGGAAAAATATTTCTGCCTAAGCACGACTCCAAAGTAGATATTTGTTTTACCAGGACATCCGAATAGCTTCGGGGGGACAGCGGGACACATGCTAATTCAACTTTTCCCTAAAAACCACCTCACAATATATTCCTTTTCCCACTCCGTCAAAAACTGATGCACCGGAAAATAAAATCCGCCTTGGTTATAGTATTGTGTTGACTCGACACCAGCGGCATTCAATCGTTTTTTGACATCTTCGCCAGCGAAACCGTTTGAGACCTTCATTAAGAAGACACCAGGAACAACCTCTTTTTTGAGATCGAAGTAAGGAGAGAAGCCGTGCTTGGAGAGGGCTTTGGCAAAATATTGCCAATTGGCTCGTTGGATTTTGTTCCATTCTTTAAGAAACGGACGGGCGTGGTGGACCGTATTTCTAAGTAGTTCGACTTCGTCTGCATTCGGTTGAGAGACAGAAGTTTTTACTTTCATTTTTTTAGACCATGCCAACACTCCCCCAAAAGGAATAGGATAGTATTTCGGGAGACTATAAAGGGCATAATCCCCAAAAGTTCCAATAGGCGCTCCTTCAATGCGTGACCCTAACGCATACGCACAATCCTCTAAAATGGGGATTCCTTTTTTTTGATAAGGGACGACTTTTTCTCGAGGGCAAGGGAAACCGAATTCGTGAATAACCAATATAAGTTGGGTTAAGGGGCTAGGGTTTAGGGTCCAGCGACAAACTTTCTCAATAGTTTTGGTGACACAACTGGTGACATATGGCCCGTCGGTTGTCTTAACAATCAAAACTTCATCGCCCCTTTGTAGCTTTAAGTGCAACAGACATGCTAACAGCGCATCGCGGCCGCTTAAGCAAAAATCGCAATCATAGCCGTCATTCAACCAGAATTGCGGCGGTTTAACAGAAAGAGAGGAAGGAACTTTGGTTTTCAATAATTTTTCCCATTCGGTGGGAATAAAAGGTGAAATACGAATATGCGGATGCATATGGGGTAAAGGCTCTAATGATTCATCAGGGAATTTTTTATCGTTTATTTTTAATTTTTCATTTTTCATTTTTGTTTATTGTGATGCGTAGGTCGTAACGAGTCTCGGGTAGAAAGCGTCCGGAAATACGTTGTTGTAAGATTTCGTACGTAAGACCTTTTCGCCGACAGTAATTTTTGAAAAATTCTGGTTTAATCTTAAGTTTGTTTAATTGGTGATTCAATTGTGACGGCCACCATGGTTTTTGCGGCCAACTATTGACGCCTTTTATTTTTTTTCGTGAACCGGGCAAAAGTATATCACCGATTAGAATAACACCCTCCGTTCCTACGACACGGACAAATTCATTCAAAACCTTTTGTGCATATGACAAATTTGAAAAATAATGAAAGACGCTATAACATAATAAACGATCAAGGGATTGGTCCGGAAAAGGGAGGGCATGCGATTCAGCAACGAAAAATTTTCCGTGAGGATTAAGGGCATAGGCATCCTTAATCATTTTAGGTGAAATGTCTGTGCCACGCATTTCTTTTAGTCGGTGATGATAATAACGATAGAATAATCCCACCCCGCAACCGACTTCCAAAAGCGAATGTCTTTTGTCCGCTTTGAGTTTTTGCCAGATGTCCTTATAGATTCGTTTCATGATTGAGAGGGAGACGGGTCGGCCGGTGCACGCATCTTGGTAATAGGCCATCTTCATGCGTGGATCTTTATAATAGGCAGCCGCACGTTCAAACCATTGAACCCAACTTTTGACTTGAGAGGGACTGTTTATTTGTGGCATTGGATTTCGAAGATAGCGATTTTGTTAAGTTTATTTTATAATAGAAAGTAAATTGAAAAGTATTATAGCATTATTTTTTTGTTATAATAGCATTCGATTTTAGGAGATTATTTTGACGACAGCTATCAATAAAATAAAAGAGACTTTTTCCTACGAAGACTTTGTGGCCCATATCGAAGGCTTTGAGGAGAATTACGCCACCGATATCACGCCCGAGTCTTATTTTGGGTTCCCCACCGCGCCCATCTTGGCTGCAGAACAAGCCTTACTCTCGGAAAAGATCAAATCCACTGCTTATTTCTCGATGGAATACGGCCTAGCCCCCAGTATTTATAATTGCTTGAGTCTGAGTCGGCCGATGAATCCCCAGAATCAATTTTTCACTCATCAAGTTTTTTCCAATTATTGGCTTTGTGATTATCTTTTCAAAATTAGGATCGATAAAATGTTGGATATTCCTATTTATGGAGGCGGGTTGGGTGTTCTGGCAGGGGATACCCTCAAAACGGCTGCGGATTTAGGGTTGTCGATCGTTGGTATTGGGATTTTATGGAACAAAGGATATTTTAAACAAAATTTCTGGTATAAGCACGGCCAAGTTCCCCAGCAGATGAAATGGGATCCGTATTCATATCCGGGTCTAATTCCCTTAAAGAATGTGGTGACGATTGAAACTAAAGAGGGACCGTTATATCTTCGGCTGTGGAAATATTATATTTATAGTTATGACAAAAGAAATGTGGTGCCTTTGATCTTGCTTGACTCGAATCTGGAGGGCAATAGCCAACATTTTCGTAATTTAACGGATCAGCTGTATCGTAGCGACGAGGTCTGGTGGAAGATTTTTCAGCGTTCGCTTTTGGGGATAGGTGGGATGAAGGCCATGCAAAGTCTTGGCTATAACACACACTGTTATCACTTAAATGAAGGTCATGCGGCCTTTGCGATTTTGGAGAAATACATCAACAGCCAAGACAAAACACATTTGGATGAAATCCGTAACAAGTTTATTTTTACTTGTCACACGCCGGTGGCGGCCGGCCATGACCGATTTAAAGTGCATGATGTGGCGAAGATTTTAGGATCAGAGTATGTTAAGGCAGCGGAAATATTCGGTAAGGAAAAACCCACCTCCGATGAAATCAATCTGACGTTTATGTCGCTTAACAACTGTTCGAAAGTGAACGCCGTGGCCCAGAAACACGGTGAGATTATGCGCTTGCAGTTTCCTTCTTTTGCCAACAAGATTAAGGCCATTACCAATGGCGTCCATATCCATACATGGCTCTCCGACAGTTTTCAGCAGCTTTTAGATCGTTATCAGGATGTTTTTGGCAACTGGCGGGAGAATCCACAAAATTTAGCTCATATTGAAGATCTCCGCGGCAATACAAATTTCCGTCGGAATTTATTTGAAGCCCATCAGGCCAATAAAGAAAAATTGGTTGAGATCCTCAAACATTGGAAGTTAAAGGAGGATGTTTTTACTTTAGGTTGGGCAAGACGCATCGCAGGCTATAAGCGCCCGGCGCTTATTTTTCATCACATTGACCAAATTATCCAATTGGCGCATGAGGTAGGGCCTTTGCAAATCATTTTGTCGGGCAAGGCTCATCCGAGCGATAATATTGGGGCAGCCCACATCGAGGAGATTTTGGACCATATCGACCGTCTGAATCAACACAGAGAGGTTATCCGGGTTTTGATTCTGGAAAATTATGATACCTATTTTGGCAAACTCTTGACCAGTTCGGTGGATGTGTGGTTAAATAATCCGCTTCCACCCTTTGAGGCCTCGGGCACTAGTGGTATGAAGGCGATCTTAAACGGCGTTTTACAACTCAGCACGCTCGATGGCTGGGTGGTGGAGGCCGAGCACGATGACATAGGCTGGATTTTTGGTTATCGCTATGCCGGTTCTGAGATCGGTAGTGAAGGTAATTTACGGCTCGATGAAGACGCCAAGGCCTTGTGCCAAACATTAAAGGATGTCATTAAACTTTATTATCAGACATATCCTGATGGGGAGCTTAATCCTTCGAGTGCTTGGATTGATAAAATGATTAATTGCATTAAGCGCAGTGCCTTTTTTAATACCCATCGCATGGTGACTCAGTACCATCAAGAAATGTGGCAGTCGGTGTTGAAGGGTTAGCTATCAGTCGTCAGCTATCGGCTTTCAGCAGCTGATAGCTGGTAACTGATAGCGGAAAGCCAAATTCATGCGTCAATATTTAGAATTAGTCCGATATATTTTGGACCATGGCGAGCGCAAGGCAGATCGCACGGGGACAGGAACACTTTCGGTCTTCGGCTATCAGACCAAATATGACCTACGTGACGGTTTTCCTATTTTAACCACCAAGAAGATTTTATTTCCGGCGGTCGTGCGTGAGTTGCTGTGGTTTTTAAAGGGTTCAACCAATATTAACGATGGTCTTAAGGAGTACACGCCCATCTGGAATGCTTGGGCGGATGAAAACGGAGAATTGGGGCCGATTTATGGTTATCAGTGGCGCAAGTGGGAAAAATTCGTGTGGGACGAGAAGATGAAAGGGTATCGCAAAGAATACATCGATCAGATCCAAAAGGCCATAGATATGATCAAGACCAATCCCAATGCTCGTCGGATCATCGTGAATGCGTGGAATGTTGCGGATATTGACAAGATGGCTCTCCCTTCTTGCCATGTCTTTTTTCAATTCTATGTGGTCAATGGTCGTTTGGACTGTCAGATGTACCAACGTTCCGCGGATGTGGCGTTAGGCGTTCCTTTTAATATCACCAGTTATGCGCTCTTGTTAAGCATGATGGCGATGGAGTGTAACCTCACGCCGGGCATCTTTGTTCATACGTTAGGTGATGCCCATATTTATTTGAATCATGTTGAAGGACTTACGGAACAACTGAAACGGGATTGTAAGCCTTTGCCACAACTACGCATCAAAAAAAAGCCCTTTTTTGAAATTACCTTCGAGGACATTGAGCTCATCAACTATCAGCATCATGAATTTATTAAATTCCCAATTGCGGTATAGCAAAAAGTCACAGAGTCACAAGGTCACAGGTCACAAGTTGTTGTTAAGTTTTACATGTGACTTTGTGTCATGTGACGTGTGACTTATGAGTATTATTTTTTCAATCATCGTCGCTGTTGACTCTAAAAATGGTATCGGTAAAAACGGCCAACTGCCTTGGCATTTATCGGCTGATATGAAGCACTTTAAAGAAGTCACCTGTGCCACCCATGATCAATCCAAGCAAAACGTCGTTATCATGGGTCGCAAAACGTGGGACTCTATTTCAGAAAAATTTCGTCCCTTAGCGGGTCGACTGAATGTTGTTTTAAGTCGCAATCCTCATTTGGTCTTGCCTCCTCACGTGATGAGGTCAAATGGTTTGGACGAGGCCCTCAAGATGTTAGAAGTCGAAAGACAGCAAGGGCGAATTGATTCCATTTTTGTCATTGGGGGAGGAGAGATTTTTAAAGAAGCTGTTAATCATCCAGCCTGCCAAAAAATTTATCTCACTAAGATTGAAAATGATTTTAAGTGCGATACTTTTTTCCCGGATTTTAGCAAAAATTACAGAAAAGTTACCCAGTCCTTTTCCATGAAGGAAAATGGTATTTCCTTTTCTTTTTTTGAATTTGTCCGTAAATAAGTGAAAGTTTTCGGACAAAATCGAAGCGCTTTCATGCAGATTTTATTCGGTCCGCAACTTTATGTATTTCATATAGTTATAAATAATCAGTAGGGGATGTTTATTGTTTTAAACATTTTTATCTAAAAAATGGTACATTGTAAAACATCTCGTTATCACATATACTTTTTATAGAGAACAATTATTAGGGGGTAGGGAAGGAGGAAGCTTTACACAAAAGCTTTATCCCTGTATAATAACCCTATGATCGACATAGCCAATAAGAGGCATATCTTAATTGTCGATGACGATCACAATGTAACTCAAATGTTAAAACTCTTGCTTGAGACGCGCGGCTATGAGGTTGTGGTCGCAAACGAAGGGCAAGAGGCCTTCCAAAAAGCAACTGCTAATATTGACATCATCCTTTTGGATCTTATCTTGCCTGACTTAGATGGTTTTGAAGTTTGTCGCAAACTCAAAGAGGATCGGCACACCCGACATATCCCCATTATTATTTTAAGCGCCAAATATTTATTTGAGGACAAAATTGAGGGGCTCTATTTAGGCGCCGATGATTTTTTAACCAAGCCATTCGAACATGAGGAGCTCATTGCCCGCATGGAGGCGGTTATGCGTCGGGGCGTGTTGATTGAAAAGAGTGATCTTGCCGTTGGCGAAGAGGAAATCATTCTTGAATTAAGAAGGGTCCTCGACGAGCAACTGATCGTTCCCTTCTTTCAACCGATTTATTTATTTAAAGAGAAAAAATTGTTGGGAGTCGAGGTCTTAACCCGTCCCATTGTCCCCAGTCTTCTATCCAATCCGGAATTATTATTCAGGGCGGCCTTGAAATATGGGCTTTACCATGAGTTAGAACTCGTCTGCTGGCGTAAGGCGTTAAAGTTTATTGCCCGTGAGATCTCAGCGGAGAGGAAATTGTTTTTAAACTGCAATCCTTATCTCGTTGAAGGACCAAAATTTCTCATGATTCGGTCGGTCTTTGAAGACAATCATATTTCTCCCACCGACGTGGTTTTGGAAATTACGGAGCGCTCCCGTATTTCCAATTATAGACTTTTCTATGAGCATCTGCGAAAATATCGCGATTATGGTTTTCGTTTTGCCGTCGATGACGTAGGCGGTGGTTTTGCGAGTCTCGAATCAATTGTTGAAACCCGACCGGAAGTGGTCAAAATAGACCGTCATATCGTTTGTGATGTGAATAAAGATCCATTTAAAAGAAGTATCATTAAGTTTATTATTGCCTTCTGTAAGGACAATAATATTATTGCGATTGCAGAAGGAATTGAAACCAAAGAAGAATTAAACGCCCTCCGAGAATTAGGTGTGGACGCCGGTCAAGGATACTTCCTCTATCGACCAAGCCCTGAACTCAATATTGATGACATGGCTAAAGTTATTGACAACGCGTAATTATCGCCTACCCTAACCTTTCCAAACACGAACACCTATCTTGTAAAAACTGGGAATTCTCTTGAGACAGAGATATTGCTATGTTAAGATTTTCTCTATGAGGTTTGGCTCATTATTTTGCTCTCTTTTGATTTTATCGACGTCGATGAGCGGTTGTGCGTGGTTTGGTTCTTTTCCTAAAGGAGATGATTCTCAAAAGAGAACGGCTTCTCAAACAGGAAGTGTCACGAATATTTCTTTGCCACGAGGGGCGCGGCTATTGGTCATTCCTTTTACTGCTGGGGCAGGAATCGAAGCAACCGAGGAGCTGGAGAAGATCGCGCTCATGATGGTCAAGGGGATAACTGAGGCAGTTGAGAAAAATGGTCAGCCATTTAAATTACTGAATCAGGATCAGACCCAAACGGCTGATTTTATTCTCCAGGGACATGTCGTGGAAATAGGTAAAATGAAAAAGGGGTTAGGGGCTTGGTGGGGAAAACCACAGCCGAAATTTTTGGGTGTGGAAGCGACCATTGTGGATCGTAAAACAGGAAAAGTTATTTCTCGTTTTGTCACGCGAAGGGAATCAACCGAAATGGATTATCGCATACTGGGGAGGGAATTAGGACGAGAGATTGGTCAATCATTGATTGCAAACATGGATTGATGGTTATTCAAACGATGAATGCGTGCGCCACTTATAGCCGATGGCCAAGTTTTTTAAAAAGGAGTGAATGGTGTGATTGTTTTAACGGGGGCAGTGGGATTTATTGGCAGTTGTATCTTAGCGCGACTCAATGCGATGGGCCGTAGAGATATCCTTATCGTAGATGAGCGAAAGGATGCTCTAAAGGACAATAACTTGACAGGGAAAGAATATGAAAAATATTTCGATAAGAAGGAATTCCTTGAGATTGTTAAGAAAGATAAACTAACGGAGCCTATAGATGCTGTCATTCATATGGGTGCCTCTAGCTCAACAGTGGGAATAGATAAAAAGTATTACGAGGAAAACAATTTTGCATATACGCAACAATTGGCCCTTTGGTGTCTTAGACACAAGGTTCGGTTTATCTACGGGAGTTCCGCAGCGACGTATGGAGACGGCAGTTGTGGTTATTCCGATGATGAGAGGATCCTACGGCGTTTAAAACCATTAAACTTTTATGGATGGTCAAAACATAAATTTGATTTGTGGGCTTGGGAGAATAAAGTTTTGGATAAAATGGTTGGTCTAAAATTTTTTAATGTCTTTGGACCAAATGAATATCATAAAGGTGAGATGCGTAGTGTAGTTGCCAAGGCCTATGAACGTGTGATGAAGGAAGGCAAAATGCTTTTATTTAAGTCCTATCGTCCAGATGATAAAGACGGTGAACAAAAGCGTGATTTTATTTATGTGAAAGATGCCGTGGATGTTGTGTTGTTCTTTTTGGAACACCCTAATGTTAATGGGATTTTTAACGTCGGGACAGGTGTGGCTCGAACCTGGAATGATTTGGCTAAAGCCCTATTTACTGCGCTAGGAAAACCCGTTAATATTGAATACATTGAAATGCCAGAAAATTTACGGTCGCAGTATCAGTATTTCACCCAGGCGGATATAAGCAAACTCAAGAAAGCCGGATACACAAAGCCTTTTACACCTTTAGAGATAGCGGTCAAGGATTATGTGGGGTATTTGAAGAATCGCGCTTATATTTAAGTTGAAATAATGTGGGAGATCTTGGAATGATTTTGATTCTTGCGCTCATTGTGGTGGTGTTATTTGTGGTGGGAATTTCTTTTCTTTACCAAGGATTTTCGCCAGCACCGGCCATTGATCCCAAAGAAGTTGAAAAATTGCGCAGTGACTTGGCCTCTTCTCAAAAATCTCAAGAACAATTAAAGACACAACTTGATGTTACCAAAAAGGAAATTGAGCAAAATAAACTCACCTTAGAAGAGGCGCAAAAGACAAATGAGTTGGTGGATACCTTAAAGGCCAATGAAGAAAAGTCTCTGCAGCAAATCAAAGAGATGGAAGAGCAGTTATCAAGGATTTATGTAAAGGCCGATCAACAGGCCAAAGAAGCCCTCGAGGTCATCGATCTATTACGCAAAGAAAGTGAAGAATTAAAAAATCAAGTTCAGAGCCAAGCAACGGTTGCCCTGCAGACCACACCCTCAGAGGAGTTGAAAAAAGCCAATGAAGATTTGAAGAAACAGGTGGAAGAGATGCAGGCGAGGTTAAATCAGGTGCAGACTGAATTAACCGCGGCTCAACAGGAAAAGGCCCAAGGCCTACAAGCGACTACCGAGTTCGAAAGTCTCAAAACCGAGAATCAGAAATTGCAGGAAACGAACGCGCAATATGCAGAACAAATCAAATCTCTATCCAGCCAGCCGCTGGCTGAGCAAAGTCAACAGGATAAAGAAGAGCTTAAAGAAATAAATAAAACTTTGGAAGAACTTAAGGTCCAAAATCAAACCCTTCAGCAGCAACTCGAAGAGGGAAAAACGAAAATTTTGGAACTAACGCAAGAGGCGGAGCGTTTAAAGGTTGAAAAGCCAACCGCCGAAACGGAAAGTCGAGCCGAGGCCACTGAACTTAAGGCGCTTTGTGATGATTTCAAAAGTCAACTGGATGAAATGCGCCAAACAATAGTGGACCTGAAAGCCAAGAATCTCGCCTATGAACAAAAGTCCTCACCGGGCGGAGCAGATTTTGAACAACAATTTCAGAAATTAAAAGAAATCAATGATTTTCTTGTCCGCAAAGAAAAATTGCTCCAAAGTGAATTGGCCAAGAGCCGTATTAAGGCCTTAGGACTGGAAAAAATCTGTGAAAGTTTAAAGACACAGTTAGAGAGTTTAGCCAAGACCAGTCGTAGTTGACAGTAGGCGCTGTATGTCTCAAGCACTCATCGAAAGTTTTCGACAAGGGCATCAGTCTATCCTTACCTCCATTGATCAGATTCAACGCGTCTCCCGTTCTTATATTCAAGCCAAACCCTTGTTGAGATTATTACATGAAAAGATCATCGAACATCTGGCCCGGCAAGATGCGACCATGATGAATCGGTTACAAGATTTTTATCATGAGGACCGTGAGAGCCGTAAGATGTTAGAATTTCTTAGCCATGATCTCAAAGATATAAAAGTAAAATTCTTAATTTTTTATGATAAGCATTCGGGAGAGGTGCTGGATTTAAATGCACGTTCCTTCCCGAAAGATTTTCAGGATTTTGTTCAAGAAGTTCTTGATCGTTTTAATACAGAAGAGGAATATTTATTTCCTTTAATTGCTAAATTGCCCTCGTCATGAAGCTTTGGTCGGCTAAAAATCAAAATTGCGTTCGTTAACTCTTTTGTTATAATACATCGATTATGAAAAGAATCGTTTTTTTCTTTTTTTGCTTTGTGGGACTGCTCGGTTGTGCTGAGATACGGGAAGTAAGAGAAGGGGTATTGGACTTCCCGAAGGTTGTGTGGGGAAATTCAACGCGGGCTCTTGAAAAGGCTCGTGCGGAGGCCATCAGTAAGACCTATCAATGTTCTTTCGAGGAATGTTTTGATTTCGTTGTGGCGTTCGGTGAAGAGTGGGAGGATGACCAAACAACGGATGAAGAGACTACGGAAACCGATTCTACGGAAGGAGAGGTTGCCTCTTTAGAGCAAACTACGGCTGAGACGCCTAAAACGAAGGGACAGCCGCCATTTAGCATATTTTTCAAAAATCGTGTTAAGAGACATATTGTGGTTATTCATGTATTGGGAAGCGTTGACTCAACCGAGGTAGGGATATTTTTTAGTGAGTTGGAGGACGGAAGAATCAAGATTGATGTCTCTTCTTTAAGTTCTGCGGCCAAACGCTCTGTGGCCACTAGCATTTTTAAGGAATTAGATAAGCATTACTCTGAGGCTTCGTTATGATTGAGCATGAATTACTTTTTTTGGGGCTTTTGATGGAAGGTCCCAAACACGGCTATGAAATTAAACGGCAGATTGAAGAAGAGCTTTTCCCCTTTGTTGGTTTAAACATAAAGTCGATTTATTATCCCTTGAAAAAAATGGAACAGCTGAAACTCATCGAAAAGGATGTGGGCCGTGAGGGGAAGTGGCCAGAAAAGTATGTTTACAGCATTACGCCAAAGGGGCGAAAGATATTCGACCACCTTATCACCGAGAGTTTCCTTTCGATTGAACGGCCTTATTTTAATATCGATCTTTCCCTTTATTTTTTGGATTATGTGGATAAGAAGATTGCTAGCCGGCGATTACGCGCCCGGGTTATCTTCCTCAAGCGTATCAAACGTGATTTGGAAGCCCTCAAAAACAATACCAAAATTACCAAAAAGCACTTGTTGGTCATACTCGAACATGACATCGACTTGGTCGATGCGGAGATTACCTCCATCTCCAAATTGATTGATGTTTTAGCCTAAGTTTACCTACCGTTTTAGCCAAAACTTGCCTCCTTTAGAATATTATATATATTCCTTGACAAAATAGTATTCTATAATAAAATCTAACTATCAAAATTTTACTAGTTTTGTTGTTCGACCGAAACTTTTTCAATCTGTTGAAGATATGTACTCTTTAAGAAAGGAAATGGGAATATGGAGATAGGACAGGTTCTAACCAAAACCGCCCAAGGGTTTGGCCAAAAACCAGCCGTGATTTTCCAGGGTAAAGAAATTTCCTTTTCGCAGTTACGGGATACGTCTTTTCGATTAGCCAATGCCTTGGAGCACTTAGGAGTAAGACAGGGGGATAAGGTTGCGATTTATCTTCCAAATTGCCCTGAATATATCTATAGCTATTTGGCTTGCTTTTGCTTAGGAGCGGTGGTCGTGCCTTTAGATTATATGCTTAAAACAGATGAATTGAGTTCTTGTTTGGGACATTCAGAGACAAAAGTTCTTATTACAAGGTCAAAAGAAGAGGTTTCTTTACAAGAAATTCAAAATTCTGTTCCTACTCTTAGGAAGATTGTTCTAACCGAAGGTGAGCTAAGTGAAGCCGCCCCATTAAATCAAATTATTGCGCAGGCCCATGCTAACCAGCCGAGTGTGACCCTTCATGACAATGATCCTGCCTTAATTATGTATACTTCTGGGACAACCGGCAAGCCGAAAGGCATTTTGCTGGATTATAAACATCTGGAAGGCTCTCCGGAGGCCATGAGGCATTTTGTCGATCTTACAAATAAAGACGTCAAACTATGTGCCCTTCCTTTAAGTCATATCGCTGGTCTTATCTATATTCAAAATTGTATTATCTTTGGGATCACGTTGATTTTGATGGACCGCTTTAATCCTTTTGAATTCTTACGCAATATCCAACAATATAGAGTCACCTGTTTTCATATCGTTCCTGCCATGTATACGGCTATTCTCTCCATGAAAGAAATCGAAAAATTTGATTTGTCGTCGTTGCGCTGGGTAGTGGTCTTTGGCGCTCCCAGTTCCCCAGAGGTGTTGGAGCGATTCCATCAATACTGTCCCAATGCTCAGTTGTTAAATGGCTGGGGTATGACCGAAACGTGTCCCCCCAATACTGTGACGCCAATGGGTAGTAAAAATATCGCCAGCGTTGGTAAACCATCGCCCCATTGCCATATAAAAATTGTCGATGAGAGAGGTCAAGAAGTTCCGGTAGGCCAAGTTGGCGAGATTATCATAAGCGGATGGATTGTTATGCAGGAATATTACAAGGATCCTGAAGCCACGGCCCAGATGAAAAAAGACGGCTGGCTTTATACGGGCGATTTGGGCCGTTTCGATAATGAAGGATTTCTTTATATCGTGGGACGAAAAAAGGAAATGATTAAAGTGGGTGGACAGATTGTTTATGCGCCTGAAGTTGAGGCGGTCTTGCACAAGCATGAAGCGGTGGTCGAGGCAGCGGTCATTGGGGTCCCTGATAAAGTACGCGGTGAGGCGATAAAGGCCTTTGTGGTGTTGAAGCAAGGCTCGCGTTTAAAGCCAGAGGATATTCGTTATTTCGCCAAAGACCATTTAGCTCATTTTAAGGTGCCGCAGAGCGTTGAGATTCGAGAGAATTTACCGAAAAATCGTACTGGAAAGATTGATAAGGAAATATTGAAAACGGAAGCACAGATGATCACAGATGGAAGCCGCAGATGATCCCAGATATCTGTGCTCATCTGTTTTTTAATCTGTGACTATCAGTGTGATAAAAGAAAGGAAACAAAAATGTCAAAAATGATTAAAGATGTGCATCTCACTGGAAGAGATCTTATGGGAATGGTTCAATTACGCCCGCAGGATGTGGGCAAATATGCGCTTGTACCGGGACCACGCGAGCGCATGGAGGCCATCGTCAAAAAATTAGAAAATCCCATCAAAAATTTTGCCTTTATGGAATACACGATGTACACAGGCAATTTCCAAGGGACAAAAATCACGACCATTAACGGTGGACGATTCGCGGCCGATACGGCCATCACCACCGAAATCCTCTGTAGCGCCGAGGCAAAGACGATGATTCGCTTAGGAAGTTGTGGAGCGCTACGCGAAGATATTAAGGTAGGAGATTTAATTGTTGCGGATATGGCCTTGGCGGGTGAGGGTGTGACTCCGTATTATGTTGATAAAAATTTTAAGATTCAATCCGATAAGCAACTGACTGATGCCTTAATGGAGGCGACCAAATCCGCAGCGCATAAAGTGCATCGTGGAAAAGTATGGAGCACTGATGCGATTTTACGCGAGACGCGTGAGGTGGTTAGCAAGGCCGTTGATCAAGGCGCGATCGCCGTCGATATGGTAACTTCTGTCTTCTTAACTATTTGTCAGACGTATAAGATTCCCGCTACCGTTATCTTAGCCGTTAGCGATAATGTGATGACCGGTGAGATGGGATTTCTTAATCCCGACTATTACATGGCAGAAGGGGCCATGATTGGCATTGCGTTTAATTTGGTCAAGCAATTGGAAGGAGTCAAACAGACCGTATGATTCATCAGGCCAATCCTAATAAAATTGTGATTAATGAATCACCTTTGTTTTGGCCAGCACGGTTGCAAGAAAAGACCCTTTTGGTGTTGGATGAAACTCTTTTACCTGACAAGGTTAGATATATTAGGGTAAGAAATACCGGACAGGCCGTGGAAGTGATTCGTCAAATGAAAACAAGGGCCTTTGGCCAATTCTTAGTGGTCCTCAATACGTTTTTATTGGAACTAGCAAGGAATAAAAATCTTTCTGACCAAGCATTGTTTCAGAAGATTGTACAAACCGCCGAGGCCTTGAATAACAGCCGCCCAACTTTTCCGTTTAGTGAAGTAACCTCGATTGTGGTCGGATGGGCCAAGAAGGCCTTGGAGCAAAGCCAAGATGTTGGCTTAAGTGTGCAGAGAAATATTTTTGGTTATTTACAGGGGATTCGGCAGCAACGACTCGATCGTATACGACGGATTGCTGAATTTTTTCAGGATGGCGACAGCGTTCTCACCCATTGTAACGTAAGTGGGGAATTAGCCATGGCCGCCTCACTTTGCCGTGCGCGAAACAAAAAGGTACATTTTTTTGCCACTGAAACTCGTCCTTACTTGCAAGGAGCGAAACTGACCGCCTGGGAATTAAAAAATACCGGAAGTGATGTGACCTTGATCGCGGATAATGCGGTGGCCTCGATTATGGCGGATGGATTAGTAGATAAAGTGATTGTTGGTTCTGATCGCTCCTGCGCGAATGGCGATTTCGCCAACAAAATTGGCACGTATCAAATTGCGGTTTTAGCTAAGGAATTTGATATCCCATTTTATGTTTTGACGCAACCCTCCAATAAAGTGAAAAAGGGCGAAGATATCCCTATTGAAATCCGCGACGAAAACGAATTATTGACATTTTCGAAGCGTCGGATTGTTCAAAAGGCTGTTCGTGGTTTTTATCCGGGGTTCGATGTTGTTCCCCATGAATTAATCACAAAATCGGTGCCGATCGATGTCCACTAATAAAAAGAGATACATCGCTTTAATTCAGGGAGTTGTCAACGATACGCTTTTTGATGTGTTAAAGAAGCGTAAAAGCACCGAGATTTATATCCTCGAGGGTCGACCGAAACTCAAAGCGGCCAAGGTGTTATCCAAGTCCTCATTGAAGCGCAAAATAGTGCCTACTCTGATTGCCGATAATATGGCGGGTTTTCTTTTTTATAAAAATTTGGTTAAAGAAGTATGGTTGTCGTATCAGTTGTTGGATAAAAATGGTGCCGTCTGTGATATCGGCGGATTGATTTTGGCGGTGTTAGGGCACAAACATAAAGTACCGGTGTATTTGTATCCGACGGCCGAAAAGACACCCTTAATGGGTAAGAAAAGTGATGTCTTAAACTTTAATGGCGTTCGTGTGGCACCAAGGAATGTCAATGCGTATGTCCCGCTTGTTGAGTGGGTCCCACGCAAATATATTTCGAAGACCTATTCGGTCCATGGATCAAAGAATTAAAAATTTGAAAATTGATATTATCGCGATCGGCCGACTCCTCTGGGAAAAGGAGTTAGCCAGCGGCTTGAATGGAAACATCAGCGCCCGCGTTGATGACGAAAGAATTTTGTTGACGGCGCATGGGACATGTCTAGGGCTTTTACAGGACAAAGATATCCTTTTGATGAAGACGAATGGTGAATTATTAGAGGAAGGCAAGGTTTCCACGGAGAAACTATTGCATACGGAAATTTATAAAAGTTTTGTCGATACAAAGGCGGTTATCCATACACATACAACCTACACGAATGCCTTTTTTTTGGCGAACGAGACATTAACACCCGAAATTTTTGAATCGAAATTTTATTTAGGGGATGTGAAATCTATACCGCAGACAACACCGTCTGTTTCTGATGTTGGACGGGTGGTGGAAGCTTTACGGGTTAATAACATTGTTGTCCTGCGTAAGCATGGTGTGGTGACCATGGGGAAAAATCTTTTTGATTGTTTTCTTTTGATTCAATATTTAGAGGAAGCGGTGAAGATTGATGCAATTAGTCGGTTATATTCAAGTGAGAAAGTGACAAAGTCATCCGCCTCATCGCTTTCAGTGATGGGCGAGACCTCGCCACGTAGTGGTAGTGGTGGACAAAGTCGCAAGGAAGAGACGAATCAAACAAATAAAAAGTATAAATTATTTTCCCAAGAACAGATTGAGGAAATTGTTAGGATTGTTAATCAGGATCATCAAGTGAAAGAGCTTGGGGAAAAGACAAATATGACCATGGATTTGGCGGTTCAATTGAATGAGACGGGCGAGACGTATAGTTTTTGTTTTGAGCGAGGACGTATTGCAAGGGTCGGTAATGATCCCAATGTGGAATTTCTCATTACAGCCCCAGCGAATGTCTGGCGGGCGGTGTTTAATCGAGAGATTGACCCTTTTGTGGCGACGACTCAGAAGAAAATGAATTTACGGGGTGATTTTGCCAAGATCTCTAAGTGGTATGCCCCATGTAGTCGCATTTTTGAATTGTGGCAACAAGTTCCAGTCGAGTGATAACGAGACTGGAACGAGGCGTCCCGACTTTCTTAAATTTTGAGAGAACGTCGGGGCAACAAGTTCCAGTAGAATAAAATGGATACAATCACCGTTGAAAACCAGCAATTCCATTTATTGATTGGTGGCCGAACCACGCCGGGCCGTGAAGGACATTATTTTGATGTGATGAATCCTTCCAATGGCAAAGTCTGCGTTTCTGTGGCTGATGGTGGGATTGAAGATATGGACAATGCGATCACTGCTGCTCATCGGGCCTTTGATGATGGGCTGTGGTCTAAAATGAGTATTCTCGAGCGCGGAATCTATCTTAAAAAAATTGCTGAGGCCATTCGTCAGCATGCCAAAGAATTGGCGGATTTAGAATCAGCAAGTTGTGGGAAAACGATCAAGCAATCGACATTTATTGATGTTCCAACAGCCGCAGATACATTTGAGTATTTCAGCAATATTGAGGAGGAGTTGAAAGGTAAAGAGAATAAAATTAGTGCGCCTGTCAAGAGTGTTATCCAACGGGAACCAATGGGTGTTGTGGGTTGCATTATTCCGTGGAATTATTCTCTTATCATGTCAGCCTGGAAAATGGCGCCGGCCTTAATTGCCGGTAATACCATTGTTTTCAAACCATCTGTTCTTGGCTGTGCCTCTGTGATGCGTTTGGCGAAGATTATTGAGGAAAGCGGTCTCCCCGAGGGGGTTGTCAATATTGTTCCGACCACCAATCATGCGGTCGCGGAAATGTTGGTGACGGATAGTCGTGTGGATATGATTAGCTTTACTGGCGGAACTAAGACTGGTCAGCGGATTATGCAGCTGGCGAGTGGCACGACAAAAAAACTTTCTTTGGAATTAGGCGGTAAATCCCCCAACATCGTTTTTGCCGATTGCGATATGGAAGCGGCTGTTGGGGGAACTATGTCATCGATTTTTATGAATCAAGGTCAGATGTGCACGGCGATGTCGAGGCTATTATTGGAGGAAAAGATTTACGATCAATTCTTAGAAATACTGGTAAGCAAAACATGTGCGCTTAAAATTGGTTCAGCGATGGATTACGAAACCGATTTTGGGCCGCTCATTAGCCGCGAACAGCGTGAGCAGGTGATGCGTTATGTAGAAATCGGGAAAGACGAAGGGGCAGTTGTGGCCTGTGGTGGAAAAATTCCCTTTGGCAAGGATTACGAAAAGGGCTTTTATTATGAACCCACTATTTTTGTTGATGTGAATAATCAGATGCGCATTGCTCAAGAAGAAATCTTCGGACCGGTTCTTTCCGTCATAAAATTCAAAGAGATTGACGAAGCCATTCGTATCGCCAACGATAGCATGTATGGTTTGGCGGCCTGTGTTTGGACGAAAGATTCAACGAAGGCTCATCGGGTAGCCAACCAACTGCGTTGTGGGACCGTCTGGATTAATACCTATGGTGGTTTTTATAATGAAGCATCCTTTGGGGGATACAAGCAGAGTGGTTTTGGACGGGAATTAGGAGAAGAAGGGCTTTTGGAATATACACAGACAAAACATATTTGTACGGATGCAACCCCTGGAGGGAAATCGTTAGTTTCTTCATGGTTCTGACTGATGGGCCCCAGAAAGGCGTTTGTATTTTTTATGACAAGAATTGTAAGCAAATTTAAAAAATATCAACAAAAATTAGTTCAGCACGAAGGGAGAGAGACAAGATGAAAGTTTTATTCTTAACACCACCACTCAAGGCGTGGGATTCACACGGAAATCATAAGGCCTGTAATCAAATGCATGCGCAATTGGCGGCGTATATTCGCTCGAAGGGAATCGCCAAGGTGGAGGCCTTAGATTGTCGAGCCCTGGAGATGAACTGGGAACAGATGGTGCAGTACGTCCGTCAAAGCAAACCTCAGATGGTTTTCGTCGGGGAATTACTGCACTCCACCTGCGGATCGGCGGTTATTTGGTATTTTAATGAGGGATTACGATTGATTAAAGAAGCCATGCCAGAGATTAAGACCGTCGCTGGGGGACTTTGGTATTCGGGTGATTATGAACGTCAAATGCGGCTAAATCCATGGATGGATTACATTATGATAGGGGAAGCAGAGCTTACGATGGAGGAGCTCATTAACAATTTTAAGAATAATGGTAAGAAAGAGCGTGACATTGCAGGCTTAGTTTCACGTAGCCAAGATGGTACGATCGTTGTTGGCCCTCACCGCGAACTTATTCCGGATTTGAATATTTTGCCGATGCCGGCGTATGATCTGTTTCCAATGGATCGCTATGTCGGTCACACCTACTGGAAACCATTCGCGGAATTGATGACCTCACGCGGTTGCCCGGGCAAATGTCATTTCTGTTATGAATGGGCCTTATATGATACGCGCACAGCCTTGCGTGACTTCACTTCTTGGCGAGGGATGAGCGGCAAGCGTATCGTTGATGAATTAGAGTTGCTCGAAAAGCAGTATGGTATTACGACCGTTGTTTTTCAAGACGATGCTTTTAATACGGACACCGCGGCGATGATTGAGTTCTGTGAAGAGAAAATCAAACGAGGAATTAAAATCGATTGGGTTTGTTTGGGCCGGGCGGATCAATGGATTATTCAGCATGACATTTTACCTTTGATGCGAAAGGCCGGCCTTTTCTTGGCTTTAACTGGTGTTGAGGTTGAGGATGATATGACCTTGGCCAAAACCGGGAAAGGAGTCACCATCGACCAAATCAAAAAGACTATTCGTATTTTACGAGAACAGAACATCGGCAGTGTTGGAACGGTCTTGGTCGGTCTTAAAGATGACACCGAGGCTAAGATCAAACAGCGTCTGCATGTTGCCGATGAAATTGATCCGGATATTTTTGCTTTGGATTATTTAACACCCGTCCCTAATTCACCGGACTGGCGGTATGGGATCAAAAAAGGATGGTTTGACCCGGATAAGATTGATTTAAAAACTTGGGATTTTCAGCATCCGGTTATCCCAACGGATCATTTAACGGTTGAGGAAGTGGGGCGATTAGGGGCATGGTGTATGCGTGAATATTATTCGAAGCCAGAGCGCATTCATCGTATTTTTACCAGTGATTATGATGAAAAAGTTAAGCTCTGTGTTAAAGACTTTATGAGCAATATTTCCAAGTGGGAGGCCAATTCCCGTATGCCAGCTGGAACTGGGATGGCGAGGGAATAATTATGTCCAATACGCAAACGCAACAATTAAAATGGGAAAGCGAAGCTTTCCAGAAATTTACTGCGGTGATCCAGAAGATTCCGCTTTTTCATCGTGAGATCGCTAAACAGGTTGTGACCAAAAAGGCACAACAAAATGCTATCGAGCGAAACGCAGAGATGGTGGAGGAAGCTGATATTTTAAGGGCTTTTTTTTCGGAAGTACCCAATGCCTTTTATAGTCTCATGGTTCGTCTTCTAGAAGAAGTTGGTTTCAATTATCGTGAATATGAGCCGAAATAGCTTAGAGTCCAACAGGTTGATGGTCTATGGCAATATTCGGAAAACTTAAATTAGGTTCAAAGTCGGCACCCAAGAAGATTAAAGAAAAGATTATTCACCATTTTGTCTTCGTGGAGGTGCCGATTGAAGTCGTATGGCCAGAGGTTAGCTTGTGGGGACAAGCGGAATGGTGGCCTAAGAAATCTGCTATAAAGATTATTCCCATTGGTTCAGGGGACTTAGAAATTGGCTCAAAATTTCGTTATAAAATCCAAGGATTATTACTTCCCAGCTGGCAGGCAGAAGTCACACAATTAGTGCCGGAGAATTTAATTGAGCGTACTTTTCTTAATGGGCCACTGAAAGGATATGAATCGGTTAAGCTCGAATGGCGATATAACGGGACACGACTGGATTACGAGTTGCATTATCGGGCGCGAGGTTTGATTTACAAAATTATCTGGCCCCTCCTTGAAAAGAAAATCTATAACGTAAGTGTCAAGCAAGTACTCGAGGCCTTAAGAAATTATGTTGTTGACAAATACCACAAGCGACACGAAAGCGGGTTAGAATACACATGAAGAATATTGCGGTGATAGGCGCGGGCGCCATTGGCTCGGTTGTGGCTGGTTATCTGACGAAGGCAGGCGTTAGTGTCCTTCTGGTGGGCCGTAAGGACCAAGTCGAGGCGATTAATAAAAATGGTCTGGGCATTGCCAAAGCCGATGGCAAAGAAGTGATTCATATGTCTACGGCCACAAAATTGGATAAAGAATATGATTTGGTTATTTTTACGGTTAAGACACAGGATCTTGAAGACGCCTATCAGGAAAATCATGAATTTTTAGGTCCCTATGCCAATATTTTGACAACGCAAAATGGCGTTCAAGCAGATAACTTATTAAGCACGCATTTTGATCCGGAAAAGATTATCAGTAGTATTGTGATGTTTGGGGCAACATACATTAGACCAGGCGAAGTGACTTATAATTTTCCAGGCGATTGGATTATTGGCAAGCCATTTAGCGTGAATGATTCGAGAGTGACCGAGGTCGAGGAGATACTCGGCAAAGCCTTTAAAGTTATTATCAAAAGTGAAATCACTGGCATGAAGTGGCTTAAATTATTTGTGAATTTTAACAATTGTATCCCGGCCCTCATTGGGAAGTCCATGCAAGAGACTTTCGCTGATATGGATTTTTGTCGATTAAGCATCCTGCTTTTAAAGGAGGGTGTCAGCATTGTGGATCAAGCGGGAATTCAGTTGGTCTCGATGCCGCAGTTTCCTGTGGATCGTGTTCGTGGATTGATGGCGATGCCGATCGAGCAAGCAGCAGCGATCATTAACAAAACACTGACAACTTTAAGTAAGGAACCCCTCTACGGATCGATTTTGCAAAGCATCATGCGTAAGAAAACAAGTGAAATCGATTTTATTAATGGGGAAGTGACACATTTGGCAAAGAACATGGGAATAACTTCACCCTTGAATCGCAGAGTGGTGGATCTGGTTCATCAGGTAGAAAGGGAAGGCCGATTTTTTGAACCGGAAGTGATTAAGAAGGAATTTAATTTAGGATTAAAGGAATTAAGGAGTACAGGAGTTTAGTGAAAATCCCAAATTCTTAAATCCCTCATTTCTTAAAGCCTATTGTAGGGAGGAAATCGAATATGTCTAGACGCGTTGTAGTCACAGGAGTTGGCATTATTTCACCGAATGGTATCGGAAAGGAAGCGTGTTGGCGCAGCATGATTAATGGGGTGTCGGCTGTCCGACGAGTGACCGAATTCGATGTCTCGCAGTTTAATACAAAAATTGCTGCCCAAGTAAGTGATTTTGACCCATTAAAGCTTGGATTAAGCAGAAATGAAATTTTACGTATGGATCGGTATGTACAATTTGCGATGGTCGCGTCCCAAATGGCCTTGCAAGATTCAGGATTGGATCTTACGAAAGTGAATCACGAGCGGATGGGTGTTTCTTTGGCGAACGCGATTTGCGGAACAAAATACATGGAAGAAGAATTTGCGTTGGTGACCGATAGTGGAAAGAATCCCATTGATCCGACCATTGTACGTCCTGATTTATATGATGCCTCGATGTTTAATACCCCATCCAGTGAAATCTCTGCTAAATATGGATTGCACGGCATTTGTAACACTATTTCGACGGGATGCACCGCCGGTACGGATTCGGTGGGGTTTTCCTTTGAAGCTATTCAAGATGGCGAGGCGGATATTATGGTTACCGGTGCCAGTGAAGCGCCGGTTACGCCCATTACGTTTGGCGCTTTTGATACGGTCAATGTGCTTTCGACCTGTAATGACCAACCAGAGAGAGCCTCGCGTCCCTTTGATGCCAAGCGTAATGGATTTGTTATTTCCGAGGGGGCGGGGTTGCTTATTTTAGAGGAATTAGAACATGCGCAAAAGCGAGGCGCAAAAATTTATTGTGAGATTATGGGATTTGGTACAACTAACAATGCGTATCATATGACGGATCTCCCCGCTGATGGGGAGGCCAAAGCCGCCTGTATCCGTCTGGCGTTAGAAGATGCGCAAGTGCATCCAGAACAGATTGATTATATTAATGCGCATGGTTCTTCGACTAAACAAAACGATGTCTTTGAAACCAATGCCTATAAGATGGTCTTCGGTGATTATGCGTACAAAGTTCCCATTAGTTCTTTAAAGTCAATGATTGGTCATCCGTTAGCTGGTGCCAATGGTATTGAATTATCGATGGGCGCACTGATCTTTGAGCGAAATATTTTGCCACCGACGATCAATCAAGAGAATTCTGATCCAGAATGTGATTTAGATTATGTGCCCAATATAGCGCGTGAGAAGAAAGTGAATTGCATGCTTAAAACCAGCAGCGGGTTTTCCGGAATTCACTCGGCGATGGTGCTGAAGAGGTTTAATGGAAAGTAAATTAAATATAGAAGTGAGAAGCAAGAAACCAGAAGTCAGAAAAGGATTTTTTCTGGCCTCTTACTTCTGGCCTCTGACTTCTTAGGAGAATAAATATGCAACCCATAGCCATCACAGGAATCGGTATCGTCAGCCCCAGCGGCATCGACAAACGTCAATTCTGGTCGAATGTGGTTCATGGGCGTTCGGCCATCGAAACGATTACGCGATTCGATGCTTTCAAATATCAATCGCATATCGCCGGTCATGTGCATGAATTGGATGCGTATAGCAATGTCTCCTCGCGCTTGCTTAAAAAAATTGATTTATTTTCTCATATGGCTTTGGTGGCTTCGGAATTGGCCCTTCAGGATGCGCAAATAAATTTGGCGGATGAAAATTTAAATAGGGCCGGTATTTTTATGGGTAATGCGTTGGGTGGTTGGCTTTATGCCGAAACGGAATTACGTGATCTTTATCTGGAGGGCCGTGAGGGCGTGAGTCCTTTTATGGCCTCGGCGTGGTTTCCGGCGGCACCGCAGGGACAGGTCTCTATTCATTACGGGATAAAAGGATATAGCAAAACAATTGTCGCGGATCGTGCCAGTTCCTTAATGGCCATTGCCTATGCTGCCAAGAATTTGATTCGTGAGAAAAATGATTTTATTTTGGCAGGCGGGATGGAGGCACCGGTGACGCCTTATGCCCTTTTGTGTTGTAATACCTCAGGAATGTTGACTAAACGCAATGACATTCCTGATAAGGCGTATCGTCCTTTCGATAAAAATCGTGATGGTTTCGCGATTGCCGAAGGGGCCGGTATTGTTATTCTGGAAGGATATGAGCGTGTCAATAAACGTAAACCGTATGTTTATGCCAATATTATCGGTTTTGGAACGACTACCGATGCCGTTGACCGTATAAATCCCGCTGCCGATGGTGTGCAATTAGCCAAGGCCATACGCATGGCTTTAGACGATGCGCAGCTTGAGCCATCCCAAATTGATTATATCTGTGCCGACGGAGCGGCAACAAAATTAGGTGATATCTCCGAGACAAAGGCTATTAAACAGATTTTTAACGGTTATGCGAATAAAATTCCGGTTTCAGCGCCCAAATCCATTTTTGGAAATATGTTAGGGGCGTGTGGTGCCTTGGATGTGATTATAATGGTTTTAGCCATGGAACATCATGTGGTGCCACCGACGATAAATTTAACCACACCTGATCCCGAATGTGATTTAGATTACTGTCCGAATAAAGCGCAAGAGAAAACAATTAAGAATGCACTCGTGATCAATCGCGGCCGCGGGGGGATTAATGCGGTGTTGGTGTTACAGAAATCTTAATTGAAGAAGTCAGAAGCAAGAAATCAGAAGCCAGAGAGAAATTTTTCTGACTTCTTACTTCTGGCCTCTGGCATCTATAGCATAAGGAGGTCAAATGAGTACCGACCAAAAAACTTTTACACTCGAGCAGAAGGTGAAAGGTATTTTTAATAAGGTGTTGGACATCACGCCGGATGAAATCAAGCCGGATGCGAAGTTAGATGAATCTTTAGGGATGGATTCCACCGAGCTCGTTGAGATTTCTGTCGCTATTAAAAAGGAATTAGGCGTGCCTTTGGCGGACAATGAAATCAAAAAGACACAAACCTTCAATGAAATTATTGGAATTTTAAAAGCAAAAGGAGCAAATTGAGTTTATGCGTTTATAGCGTTTATTGTGCTCATTGCATTTGAATGTTTTTGACGCAAAAACGCTATAAACCTAATAAACGCAATAACCCATGAAAATTATTGACCTTAGTTTACCTATCGATGACACCCTCATCGAAACCCACGATGCCAAGATTGAACGCATTTCGCATGCGGACGGTGTTGAGCATTTCAATTGGGTGGTGATGAGTAAGCAGCCCGGTGGGGAGGAGCGCTTTAAGCGCGGCGAGCGGGTGGCCACAGCCGAGGAAATTCCTGATGGCGAAATGCTTTCTTTAGAAATTGTGCATTCTTCGGTTCATATGGGTAGTCATGTGGATGCACCGTTTCATTATGGTAGTCGATGTGAAGGGAAGCCCGCCAAAAAAATTGAGGATATTCCTTTGGAGTGGTGTTATGGACCGGGCGTGCGTTTGGATTTTACGCATTTAAAATTTCCACAGTTTATCGACAAAGGTGAAGTGGTCAAAGCTCTAAACGCTATACGCTATACACTAAAATCTATGGATATCGTACTTTTATATACCGGCGGGGATCAATTGGTTGGCACCGATGATTATGTGAATAAATATGTGGGCATGATGCCCGATGCTGTTGAATATTTGTTAGACCAAGGTATTAAAATGATGGGCATTGACACGATTGGTTTGGATCGTCCCTGTTTTAACATGTTCAAAGAATTTTTGTCGACCAAAGACAAATCCAAAATCTGGCCGTCTCATTTTTTAGGCCGTCGACGAGAATTCTGCCACATGGAACGGTTGGGGAATTTAGGAGCGATTCCGAAACCCTATGGTTTTAAAGTTTCATGTTTGCCGGTAAAGGTTCGCAATGCCGGCGCTGGTTGGAGTAGAGTGGTTGCTATTATTGAGTGATTTATTTTAAGAAGGAGTGAGCGATGAAAAAGTTTTTAATTTTATTTGTTCTCGTTTTTGGGATGGGGATGATGGCACATGCGGATGAGACCACATGGACCCCTCAAGAGCGCATGGCGAATCGCGATGCGGTTGTGAAGGGTAAAGTTTTATCCATCACGCGATTTGCGGAATTCAATGAAACGGAAAGCATGTGGGTAGCGACGATTTCGGTGGAGAAAATCATTAAGGCCAATAAATTGGTATCAGGGAAAACGATCGAAGTCTATTTCCTAAGCAGTGGAAGTGAAAACGACCCTTCACCACGACATGTGCATTTAAATCAAGGTGAGGTGGCGGATTTTTATTTGGATGTACGCCCGCTTATTGAAAATAAGGAAGTCCTCTTTCTGGCCGTCCCCGCGGATGTGAAGGGGTAAACGAGCTCAAAGATCGCTCACCCTACCTCAAATTCTACCAAGCTTCTAACAGAGCGCTCCAAAAATCTTCTTTATTTTACTAATATATTAATATATACTATAACCCACAGTCGCATCCTGATTGAATAATTCCTTTTTCATATGCCGTTATATTGCCAGCATTATTGAGTTTGAGCCGCAGTGTCCTTTTAATATGTTGGGGAATTGGATTGTTAGTGCAGAATGTAAAAAGGCATGGACGAGTATTATTCTTGATTTTTGCCCTTCTGGGAGCCAGCTTGCCAATCATTTGTGTTTTTATCGCCATGTTACTTAATCGTTAACAAAGGAGTATAAAAATGGGTCACACGTGTAATTCTATAGTTATCAACGCACCGTACGAGCAGGTTTTTGAGACATCAAACCACATCGAACGATGGACAGAGCTTTTTGGGGATGAATATGTCAAAGCCGAAGTGTTAAGCCGTGTCGATAATGAAATAACCTTTCGTTTAACCGACGATGAAAATAAATCCTGGATTTCCAAGCGTTGGCTGTTTAAGGAAAGAAAGTTAGCGTATGCTGAACGACACGATCCAATGTTTCCTTTTAAATACATGAAGATTGTGTGGCTCTATACTCCGATGGACGAGGGGATTTTAATGACTTGGATCCAGCATTTTGAAATGAATCCCAATGCCAAATTTAACGATGAGCAGGTGGAGGGGTTTATTAACAAGCATTCGCAGGACAATTTGAAAATATTCAAGAAAGTCATTGAGAAAGAAGCAGGGCAATTAAGTCACAAGTCATAGGTCAAAAGTCACAAGAACCGAAAAAATGACTACTTATGACATGTGACGTGTGACTTGTGACATGAATAAAAATTATAAGTTAATCGTTCTTTTACTTTGTTTGGGCAACATCACGATTTCGTTCAATACCGGTGCGGTGGCGGCGGCGATTCCATTGATCGCGGAAAGTTTAGGCAAGCCGGATTGGTTAGTTTCAAAGATCGTTTCGTTTTATATGATTCCGTATGGCTTAGGCGCGCTTATGTATGCGCCGCTGGCCAGATATTTTACGTATCGACGGATTTTGAGTTTGGCCATGGCGGTGTACGCCCTCGCAAGTTTGGTGAGTGGGTTAAGTTATCGTGTAGAAAATATTTTTATGGCGCAGATGGTGACGGGACTGGTTGCCTCAAGTTCGACACCTTTAAGTTTGATGATGATTGGCGAGTTCTTTGACAAGGAGATACGGGGACGTCTGGTGGGGACTTATTTTGGCTGTAGTTTTTTGGCCTCGACCATTGGAATGATCTTTATGGGCACGGTTGATTGGCGATGGTTATTTTTTATTCCGGCCATGTTAGGTCTTATGACTTCGTTAAGTCTTTTGTTAACAAAAAATGATTTACTCAATCGCAGTCATCAAGCGCCGGTCAATTATTTTGATGCCTTCACCAAAAAGAGTATTCGAGACGTTTTTTTGCTCATCTTTACATTAAGTTTTTTGTATCATGGCGTGCACAAGTGGTACGGTGTGTATTTGAGTCGCGAATATCATTTAGATAAATTGGCCATAAGTTTTATTTTGATTTTGGTGGCGATATGCGGTTTGTTGGGACAACAAATTGGCGGCTATTTATCGGATAAAAGGGGACGCGTGGTCACTGGGATGATGGGGACAATTGTTTTAGCCACCGCGACGATGTTGTTAGTGGGCCATTATCCGACGGTGGTTTTAGTGATGGTTTTAGCGTTCATTGGTATGGGTTGGACGATCAGTCATAATGCCATTTCCACGATCTTAACAGATTTTCCTGATGAGGACAGACCAATCATCGCCAGTTTAAATTCATCTGTGCGCTTTGTCAGCGGCGGCATTGGGTTTTTTGTCAGTAGCTTGTTCGTTGAAAAAAATTTTGGTTTAACATTTTTCGGAATAGGGATTTTAATGTTTATGGCTTCATTCTTTTTGAAGAGAATCAAATTCGCTCCAGCGCCCTCTTCCCAAAGACAAGAAGCAGAGATTATTTAAAGGAGAACTTATTATGAGTAATTTAAAAGGAAAAAGTGCCATCATCACAGGGGCCAGTAAAGGCATTGGTAAGGCCATTGCCATGCGCTTGGCTCAGGAGGGTATCAATCTCGTTTTAGCGGCGAGAAATCAGTCAACCTTGGATGAGGCGATTCGCGACATTCGTGCCAAAAGTAATGCAAAGGTGATTGGGATTCCCACCGATGTGAGTCGTTTGGATGATCTGCAGAAATTAGTGACTGTGGCGTTACGCGAATTTAAGGCCATTGATATTTTGATTAACAATGCAGGGGTGTCGAGTCAATATCCGTTTGAAAAACAACCCATGGAGGATATTGAAAAGTTAGCGCATACAAATTATTTAGGATATGTCCGACTCATTCGTTTAGTGATTCCCTATATGATTGAGCGAAAGAGTGGAGCGATTATCAATATGGTTTCGGGTTCGACGTTATGCGATCCGATTCCGAAGACTTTCTTGACGTATAGTTCGCTTAAGGTTGGTTTGCGGGCATTTTTGAAAGGCCTATTTTGGGAGATGCGTGATCACGGCATAAAAGTGACATCGATTTTACCGGGGGTGGTGGATACAGAGCTTACGGATCATCTAGAAAATATTACCAAAGAACAAAAAGAGCGATTGATGTCACCGCAGTCGGTCGTTGATATGGTGATGTTTGCGTTATCAGTGCCGCAGAATGCGTGTCCCTTGGAGCTGGCCGTCATTAATCAGCAGACACCGTGGACAAAACCGGTGATTGATTATGAGCAGAAGCAGGCAAAATAAAAGTCACAGGACACAGGTCACAAGTCACATGTAAAAGTTCTGAATTTAACTTGTGACGTATGACATGGGACTTGTGACATGAAATGGAGGTCATCATGGACAAAACAGTATCAGTTTTCAAAAAGAATAAGTTTCAGGAGGTCCGCGTGGGTGTTCGGGAGTTCAAAGGCAATGATTTGGTGGATATTCGCACCTGGACCATGACACAGGGTTCTAATGACATGGTTCCAACGGCGAAAGGTGTTTCCATCAATGTCCACCTTTTAACGGAACTCCAAAGAGCGTTGGACGAAGTTGAGAAGGTTTTAAAAGAAAGTAAAATGATTTAAAAAATAGAGGCAATGTCGATGATTATCGATGCTCACAGTCATTATATGCCACCGGCTGTGGCCCAGAATACAGCGTTTTTTAAGGTGAATTGGTCGGATGCTGACCGTCAGCTAAGTCTGATGGATCAGTATGGCATTGAAAGGGCTGTATTGTTATATCCGACAAGTGACGCTCATGTCCATATGGGTGGATGGGCTGAATTATGCAACGTTTATAATCAAGAGATAGCGAATGTCGTTAAGAAGCATTCATCGCGTTTCATAGGGGCAGGGATACTGCCGATTGACCAGCCAAGATTATTTATAGATGAGCTCAAGCGTCTAGAAGATTTAAATTTGAAAGTGATATCTTTGGCCTCCAGTTATGATGGAACATATTTAGATAATGAAATGTTCTTTCCGGTTTATGAATTTGCCCGTCAACGAAACATGCCTATTCATGTCCACCCGCAGATTATGAATCCTATTGGTGAAGAACGAGTGCGCGATCCATTGTTGTCACCTGTTTTAGAATATGTTTTTGATGTTTCCGTTTGTATCGGCAAATTGATGATGAGTGAAGTATTCTTGAAATTTTCAGACTTGAAATTTATTTTTGCTCATTATGGAGGTGTTTTGCCTATCGTCAAGGAGCGATTCGATACTACCTACAAGATGTTGCGTGGCCGAAATCTTGTCAAAGATATCCAAAAAACACCGGGAGAATATTTCAAAAATTTATATTTTGATATCAGTGGATCGAAATCTCTTGCTTCTTTATTATTGGCCTTAGAGATGAC
>Ga0114945_10000143_pt1 | contig 42448 bp, 44 predicted proteins | sample OV2TP3_FD_87194 | JGI IMG/M metagenome (GOLD analysis project Ga0114945, IMG submission 87194) | Hot spring microbial communities from Beatty, Nevada to study Microbial Dark Matter (Phase II) - OV2 TP3 | ecosystem: Environmental > Aquatic > Thermal springs > Hot (42-90C) | place: USA: Beatty... | reverse complement strand
GGCGCATCTGCGGCGTTGCTCCTCCTCGACAGCCCTCTGCGAGGCTCGTCTCGTCGTCGCGCCTTGCATCTGCACCCTCGGCGCCGCCACCGCGGCCACGATGATTCGTCAGACAGAGCCTAGTTCATGTTCTCCGGATACTTGTTGCAGACCACCCGAACATTCTCAGGAACCTTGCCTGCGATGCAATTCGTTCTGACTTTCATCCCGTTCTCCTCTCGGTTCTTCGTCGTTTCTCCTAGAACTTCTCGGAGGGCCGGGTGTCTGAAATTCGATGATGGGGGAAAACGCGCCTCATCCCCCGCCCTCGTCCTGGATGTCGAGGACGGGATCTCCGCGTTTCGCCGACTCCGGCGTCCTCCCCCAAAGCTCGCACACCAAATTCCCCGCCAGGATGAGGATTCCGCCCGCGATCTTACCTCGCCCCATCGGCTCCTGGAGGAGTCCCCACGCCAATAGCGCCGCGAAGACCGGTTCGAGCGCGTAGATCACGGATGCCCGAGTCGCCGGAATCTCGCGCTGCCACCGCATGAAGACCCAGATCCCGATGACGCTCCCGAAGACGGCGAGAAAAAGGACGCCGCCGAGCACTCCCCACCGGGAAAGCCACGAACCGTCGGGCAACGGTGCGAAGAACCGCAGGGACAGGAGCGCTCGCCCCGCCGGAAAGATCAAGAGCGGTAAGAGATACATCCAGGCCAAGTGGATCATTAAGCCCAGCGTCATCGCTTCCGCGTCGCGGTTCTTCGTGAACCGGTTGATGAAGTGAATCTGCACGGCGAACGAGAGGGCGCTCCCCAAGACAAGCACTTCCGGCCATCCGAAGCGTCCCCCGATCGGATCCGTCAGGAAGAAAACTCCCAGGAAGGCGACGGTCGCTCCTGCGATCAAACCCCGCGAGAGCCGTTCTCGAAAGAACAGGGTTCCGAAGACCGGCGTGAAGACGACCGTGAGATTGGTGAGAAACGCCGTGACGGTGACCGACGCCTCCTGAAGTCCCCAACCGCCCAGGGCGATGCCGAGCGCGCCGGGGAAGGCAATGGCGAAGCTGTCGCGAAACTCCCGCCATCCCAGTCCTCGAATGGACCGGGGACAGATCAGGACGAAAATGGGAAGCGCGATCAGCATCCGCGCGGCACTGATCCAAATGGGAATCCATCGCGCCCCGGACGGAGGTACTTGGGCGGCCATCCCGTCCAACGCCAGCTTGCCGGCGGGAAACGTCGCGCCCCAGATCACGGTCGCAAGCCCGAGCGCGATCGTCGCCGTTCGTGCCGGAGTCATGCGGACCGTCCCAAGCATAGCCGCAAGAGCTCCGCGGCCGCCAGCGCATCGTCGAGCGCTCGATGGCGTCGGGCGATCCGGATCCCGAATTGCCGCGCGAGCGTATCGAGGTCGTACCGACCTAGTCCGGGAAATCTCCGGCGAGTCTCGTTCCGCGTGCAGAAAACCTCGGGCTCGAACTTCTCTCCGAGACGCGCGAATTCGGCTCGGAGAAACCGGAGATCGAAGGAGGCGTTGTGGGCGACGAAGACTCGATCGTGGAGGCGGGCGCGGACGAGGGGAGCGACCTCCTCGAAGCTGGGGGCACCGAGGAGTTCGTCGGAGTCGATCCCCGTAAGCCTCAGGATCCAGTGCGGCACGGCGCGGTCGGGGCAGACGAGGGTGTGAAACTTGCGACCGCTCGGCACCTCGACGATCCCGATCTCGATCACGCGCCCGTGCGCGGCGCTCGCGCCGGTGGTTTCGACGTCGACGACGGCGTACCGCTTCACGCGCGGATTGTAGCGCGGGGGCCGCGGTTACGGCAGCGTGATGAGGTCGTTTGATTTTGTTCGGCTCAACCGGTACAACGTCCCCATGCTCGAGAATCTCGCGCGCCTCCTCCGGCAGAAGAAATCGATTCAAACCCTCCTCCCCGAAGTCTCCAAATCCGTAAGCGAGTTGGTTCCCATCGAATGGCTGCGCGTCGACCTCACCGACGAGCAGGGGCGTCTCTGGTCGCGCCACCTGCGGCCGGGTGCCGATGCGGAACGCCCCGGACTCGGAGAAGTCCCGCGCATGGGGTCCCGCGAATCCGAATACGCCAAATCGATCGAGGGAGGATTCGAGGCCTGCCTCCTTCTCGGCATCGGCGAACCCAGCGGCCGGCTCGTCGTGCGCCGAAAGACCCAACCGTTCGACGGAGATCTCCCGCGACTCCGCGCCGTCGCGGACCTCCTTACGCTGGGACTTCGGGCCCGCCCCTTCGAACCGCCGCCGAAGCCTCGTGGACCTTTCGACGAAGGACCGCTCGTCTGAATCTCGCGAACTTTTCGTCCTCGATCCCCAACCAATGTTCTGGAGCGGGTTGGGAGGATGAATGAACGCTCTCCTGGCCGTTTTGCTCTTTTCGTCACCCGCGCAGGACGATCGTAAGGCCATCGACCGAGGACTCGACTGTCTCGTGAAGGCCCAGGGTGCCGACGGATCCTGGATTTGCCAACAAGACGGGAACTTCGCGCGGTTCGGGGGCTCCCCGACCCGAGTGTTTGCCACCTCTCTCGCGGGGTGGGCCCTACTGGAGCACGGAGCCCGCCCCTCCGGCACGGCCCCTTGCGACGTCGCCGTCCGTCGGGCACGCGACTACATCCTCGCTTATATAGAGGAAGGACAGAAGACGAGGCTGGCCAACCCCACGTGGATTTTCGCGATGTCGGGGGTATTCATCGCCAGACTCCAAGGAATCGAACGATCCGATCGAAACCTGCAGGCGATGCGGACGACCCTCCGGTGCCTGGAGGAATTCGTCGAGAAGACGGACGCGTGGGGCCATGGACGAATCGATCGTCCGAACCTCAAGCTCTCCATTGGATACAACGATCTCGCCGCGGCAAACAACTGGGTGTGCGTGGCGCTCTCCGAGATCGCTCGCGCGGGAATCGAGGTGCCGGCCCCGATGCTCCGCCGCGCCGTCGGCTATTTCGCCAAGACTCAGTACCCTTCCGGCGGGCTCGCCTACAACATCGAAGACCGAGGCAAGCAGGCCAATGAGACGACCACTCTCGGCGAGGGGCGGAGCGTGGCCTCGCTCCTGGCTTTGATGCGCCTGGCCCCCAAGTCCAAGGAAACCGAGGTGGCGAAGGGGTACGCGCGAAAAAACCTCGAAAAGGTCATCACTCATCACACTCCTTGGCTTCACCTCGTGGCCGCGGGGTTCGCTTGGGACGAGCTCGGAGAACGAAAGGCCTTCGACGCTCAGTTCCGCCGGAAGATCCTCGAGCATCAGGACCAGGACGGTTCCGCCCGGCCGTGGAACGCGGGAGGGAACGATTTCAAGGCGATGGCGGACAAGGACGGCGAGATCGGAAAACCGTACATGACGTCGTGCTTCCTTCTGCTCCTTCGTCCGTCCGGGACCAAGACGCCGTCCCGGCCGAGCACGCCGACGAAGTGAGGGTGGCGCCCGTGGGGCGTTCCTGCTAGGATCCCGCGCCATGCGAGTCGTGGAAATCACCCGCGCGGGTCCGCCGGAGGTGCTCGTCAGCCGCGAAGTTCCGGACCCTCCCGCGAATCCCGAGCTCCTTCGGATCGACGTCAAGGCCGTTGGAGTCAACTTCGCGGACATTATGGGGAGGATGGGACTCTATCCCGACGCTCCCCGGATTCCGTACGTTCCGGGGTACGAGGTCGCGGGACTCTGCGAGGGGAAACCGGTCGTCGCGTTGACGCGGTTCCAAGGATATGCCGACCGCGTCTTTGTCCGCCGCGATCAGTTTTTTCCGCTCCCCGAAAGCTTGAGCTTCGCCGAAGGGGCGGCGATCCCCGTCAACTATGCCACCGCCTCCGTGGCGCTCGAGGACATGTCGCGGATTCGTAAGGGCGATCGAGTGCTCGTCGAACAAGGGGCGGGAGGCGTGGGCATTGCGGCACTCCAGATCTGCCTTCATGCCGGAGCGGAATTCGTCGGCGTCGTGAGCTCGAAGGAGAAGGCCGATTTCCTCCGCGCGCGGGGCGGCAAAGCGGTTCTTCGCGACGGACCCATCGAGGGACCCTTCGACGCCATCCTCGACCCGACCGGTGCCTCCGCCCTCGGGCGGGATTTCGGACTCCTCGCGCCCGGCGGAAGAATCGTTCTCTACGGCGCGAGCGAATTCGTTCGAGGGAGAAAGCGGAATCTTCTTTCGACGGCGTGGCGATACGTGCGACGTCCGAAGATCGATCCCTACGAGTTGGCGAACTTGAGTCGGGGAATCTTCGGACTGAACATGCTCACGTACGGACCGGAAGGCACGCGACGCGCCATGGCCCGGATTTTGGAGGGCGCCCGCGAAGATTGGATCAAACCTCATGTGGGAGCGACCTTCCCCCTCGAGCGCGCAGCGGAGGCACACGCCTTCGTCCAGGATCGCAAGAACATCGGGAAAGTCGTCCTCACCGTTGGTTGATTTGCTGGTCATGCACGGAGCGACACGCTAGTCTAATACCCGATGGTCGATGTCAACTCGCGCCGGCGCTTGTGTACCCTAGTCGCTGCGGCCTTCGTCGACGGCAAATTCGAGAGCGCGGAGAAAGCCGTCATCTTCAAGAAGGGTCGCGAGCTGGGCTTTACGCCCCAGCAGATCGACGAAATCGTCGAACTCGGGAAGAAGGGGGCCCTGGCGGTCTCGATTCCGCCGACACAGAAACAGAAGGAAGATCTCCTCGACGATCTCATCGACGTCGCGTGCGCCGACGGGCGCCTGGAACCGGCCGAAAACCATCTCCTCATGAAGTTCGCCGGCCAGATCGGACTCCAAGTGCAAGGGCTCGGGGATCGGGTTCGGAAAAGGATGAAACAATCTCGAAGGCCGAGCGCTCCCCCGCCGGACGAGGCGATCGTGGTCATCGACGACAAGCCCGTCCGACCGGCCGTCCCCAATCTTGCTCAAGTCGCCGATATGACCCATCACGCTTTTCAGGATCAACCCGCCGACGTGGGTCAGCTTCAGTTGCAACAAAAGACATTTCAGCCTCCGGCGACCGCGGGGCCGCTGGACACGACACGGGAGGCTCTTCGTCCTCAGCCCCCACCGGGGACCGTGGGAGGGCCCGACCCGCTGGCCAACCTGGCGGCCGCCGCCGGCCAGTCTTTTCAAGCTCGTCCTGCCGGTCCCATCCACCTCGACGATCCGATGCTGGCGGTGGATCCTTCCGGAGGAACTCTCGGCTGGGTTCAGCTGGAGCTGGTCAAGCAACGCCTGATGATGGACGGCCGAGAAGGCGCACTGCATTACCTCAAGGATTTCTGCGGAGTCGAGGACTCCGCCCGGGCTTCGTCCATCGTCGAAGACATCCTGCGCCGCGAGCCGAACATCAAGCCTGGCCGCGGCCTTACCTAGACAGCCGCAGCCCTCGGGGATAAGATCCCCGCATGTCAAAGCGACCCGCCGACTCGGCCCGCGAGCAACTCCTGGCTGGGCATCCGGAGGAAGCCGAGAAACTCCTTCGGACTTCCGAGGATCCTTGGACGCTGATCCACCTCGCCGACCTGCTCCTTCTTCGCTCCCCCTTCGACCGTACTCGCGTGGAAGAGGCGTGCGCCCTGTACGAGCGCGCCTCGGAAGGGTATCCGGAACTCTGCCGCGCTTCCGTCGATCGTGCCCGCGCCATGCTGGCGGCGGCGCCCGATCCGCTCGTAGAGAAGCTCCAGGAGACTTTCGGATTCGCCTCGTTCCGGCCCGGCCAGCGTGCCGTGATCGAGGCCTTGACCCGCGGGCGCCACGCCCTCGCCGTCATGCCGACGGGCGCAGGGAAATCGTTGCTCTACGAGTTGCCGTCCCAGATCCTCCCGAACGCCACCGTGGTGATCTCTCCGCTGATTTCGCTCATGCGGGATCAGGAAGCGCGCCTCCACTCGAAAGGCATCTCGAACGCGCTCTACGTCAATTCCTCCCTCGATCCCGAGGAGACGAAACGCCGCCTCGGCGAGTTCCGCTCGGGACGGTGCAGACTCCTATTCGTTGCGCCGGAGCGCTTCACGACTCCCGGCTTCGCGCAACTGATGGCCGACGTTCGCATCGATCTCGTGGCCATCGACGAAGCGCACTGCGTGAGCGAGTGGGGCCATGACTTCCGTCCGGACTATCTCCGACTCCGCGACGTCCTTCTCGAAGTCCGACCGGGAACCGTGCTCGCGGTTACCGCTACGGCGACCCCCCGCGTCCGGTCCGAAATCATCGATAAGCTCGGGCTGCAAAACCCGTTCGTGCACGTCGCCGCTTTCGACCGGCCGAATCTCTTCTTCTCGGTTCACCGCGTGGCGGATCGCCCGGGCCAGCTCGCGGCGTCCCTCCGGGAGCTCTCGGGTTCGGCGATCGTCTACGTCAACCGGCGTGCGGACGCCGAGGAAGTGGCCGCCGCGCTCCGCACCGCGGGACTTTCGGCCGCGCCGTATCACGCCGCCCTTCCGGCCGAGAAACGCTCTGAGACGCAGGCCGAATGGCAGGCAGGTCGGACGAGGGTCATCGTGGCGACGGTCGCCTTCGGAATGGGGATCGACAAACCCGACGTCCGGGCCGTCTTCCACTACCAGTATCCCTCCTCCCTCGAGATGTTCTATCAGCAGGCGGGGCGCGCCGGCCGCGACGGTCAACCCGCAAAATGCGTCGTCTTTTTCGATCCCGAGGACAAGGGTTTCCATCGATGGGTGCTGGATCAGGAGTTTCCGAGTCGGGAGGTATTCACGTACGTCTTCGGAATGGTGAAGGACGGGCGCACTCAGGCGGAAATCTTGACGTTCGGAGGCGGATCGGCGGCGGAGATCCATCAAGTCGCGCTCAACCAGCTCGAGCAACTTCGGTGCATTCGACGTCCCGAGCCGGGTCGCTACGAGCCGGTTCCCGACGCCCCTCCCGTCTCACGGCTGGATCTCTCCGAGCCCGAACGCCGCCGGCGCCAGTCGGAGGAGAGGCTCCGCTCCATGGAGAACTGGCTGGAGGGGCGGGCGTGCCGGCGCCGGGCGCTCCTGGAGTATTTCGGCGAAAAGCTCCCCTCGAACTGGAACTGCACGGGCTGCGACCGGTGCCGATCCGTCGTCACCGAGGAAACGAAACGTCGAACTCCGGAGGCGCGCACCGCCGTCCTCGATTCGGTCCGAGAGCTCGAGCCGCGGCGGATGACTCTGAACCAAATGGCTCGGGCGATCCTCTTCCTCGGCAAGCCGCTCAAGGGGCTCACCGAAACCGACGTGCGGGAAATCCTCCACGGCCTCGTGCGCGACGGCTCGGTCGAGGTGCAAGCTCAGGGACAGTGGCTCAAGGTGAAGCGGCATTAGGCCGTTTCGAGATCGCCGTCGATCTTCCGGCCAGGTACTTCCGCAGAGCCTGCGCCACTTCGGTCGGCGTCGGCCGCTCCTTCGGATCTACGGCCATCATCCGCAACGTGAGCTGAGCCGCTTGCCGGGACACCGTCGGATTCCTCGCCTGCGGATTCGGTCGCGGCTCGGTCGCGTGTTTCAGAATGAGATCCCCAGGACCCTCGCCCTGGAACGGAATCTCGCCCGCGAGCATGTGGTAGAGCGTACATCCCAGCGAGTAGACGTCCGCCCGGCAATCCAGGTCCCGCATCCCGCGCCCCTGCTCCGGGGACGAATAGGCGGGCGTGCAGTTGATCTGTCCGGTCATCGTCAACGTCAGATCCGCCCCGATTTCCTTCGACAAGCCCAGATCGCAGATCTTCACCTCCCAATCGCGGGTGACCAGGAGATTTTGCGGCTTGATGTCCCGATGGACGAGCCGATGCTCGCGCCAGGCATAGTCGAGACCCTCCGCCGCCTGACGGACCACCTCGAGGGCGCGCTTCTCCGGAATCTTGCATCGTTCCAGGAGTTCGTCCAGGGTCTGTCCATCCACGAATTCCATCAGGAAGAAGATTCGGTTTTCGGCGACGCCGCAATCGTACGCCTGAACGATGTTGGCATGATGAAGCTTTTGGGCGGTGCGGGCCTCGCGGATGAAGCGCTTCACGTACTCTTCGTCGCGGGCGAGATCCGAGGCCAGGAGCTTGACCGCGACGACCCGATCGAGGATCAGATCGCGCGCCTTGTACACCTGGCCCATGCCTCCGCGACCGAGGAGTTCGAGGACCTCGTACCCGGGCAGGAGATTGCGGAGCTTCGAATCCGCGGCACGTCGGGTCGTGGCCGGCTTCCTGTCCACGGCCGGTAGAGTCGCGGAGCCGACGACGCGCGTCTCGGGCCGGGCCGGCTCCGTCAAGGGACCGCCGCAATGCTTGCAGGGGGCGTGCGGTTCTCCCTGCGTCATACGGACGTTGTAGCTTTTCCGACAGTGGGTGCAGGTGAGGACGCGTTTCCCCTGCGCCCGGAGCACGAGGAGCACCTGATCCTTCGTCAAGAGCCGTTTCTCGAGGCAAATCTCTCCGACGCGTTTGCGGACGCCGCGCTCCTGAAGGCGGCGCTGTTCGTCGATGAGGGAGCGCAGTTGCTCGCGGGTGAGATACCCGAGGGTCACGGCGAGCATGCCGAACTCTTGCGTGTCGCGGCTCTCCATGAGGCACCTTCAGTATACCCCTCGTCATCGTCGCGGGTACAATTCGCGTATGACGAACGAGGAGCTCCTGCGTCGCGCGCGGGAGGCGCTTCCGCGGGAAAGCGCGGATGCGACGTCGCTTCTGGAATGGCGCGGGCGCATCTGCTCCATCCGGCACACCCTCCCGGACGGATCTCGCGCGGGGGAGGTGGCGGACGCGCTCATCGGGATGGTGGGTTCGTCCGTGCGACTTCTCACGGAGGACGCGGACCCGCGTGTGGAACTCCAGGAGCACTTATGGCGGTTCTGTCGTCTGAAGGGGAATACCACGGACGAAGCGACGGCGGCGGCCGAGGAGATCGAGCGGAGAATCGCGGGGGCGGACGATTCCCACCGCCGTCCGCTTCTCGCCCAGCTCTACTGCGCCATCATGGGGGAGGAGTTTCGCCTGTTGGAGGCGTCGATGCGCAGCCCGCGCGAGATTTGAGGAGAGCGGAGAGGCAGGGATTCGAACCCTGGAGGCCGGTAACCCAGCCTAACGGCTTAGCAAGCCGCCGCAATCGACCACTCTGCCACCTCTCCGCGCCTTGGTCACCGCAACTATAGCATGAAAGCCAGGGGGTTCCACGTTCAGCGCGCATGCGATCGCTGCCACGAAAAAGCCGCCGCAACGCCGCTGCCAGTTTAGTGCCCCTTTTTCCATGGGGACTCCCTAGGCTTCCCTTGCCATCTTGGCACGGATGAACTTCTCGAGTCGGCTGACCGCGGCCTTGCCCTCGTTCGGCGACAGATGCATGTAGCGCATCGTCATCCGGATGTCCTTGTGTCCGAGGACCTCCATGATGCGGCGCGGATCCTCGCCGGCCATCGCCAACCAGCTCGCGCAGGCGTGGCGCAGGTCGTGGAACCGGAAGCGGCCGGCCGTCCGAGTCCCGGACGACGGGACCCGACTTCACGCCCTGGCGCCACTGCATGAACGCGTCAAGCGCATCATCGTTGAGGGGCACCTTCCGGGCCTCTCCGTTCTTCGAGTCGTTCACCGAAAGGAACCCGTTCTCGAAGTCAATGTCTTCCCAGATCAGGACGATGAACTCGCCCTGGCGCATGCCGGTATTGACGGCCACGATGAGGAGCGGCTTCAGGTGATCCGGAAGAGCCGCCATAAGCCGCGGGTACTCCTCGAACGTGAGGTACCGGATCCGGCCGCCTTTCTCTCGGAAGGCCCTCACGGTGCGCATGGGGCTCTCCTTCGCGGGCCGCCAGAGGATCGCGATTCACCGTCGACGGCTCGACTTTCGCCATGCGCGACAGCTTGAACCTCTCGATGGTCTGGGCATCGATCGCGGTCAGATTCACATTGCCAAAGAACGGGGCCAGGTTGCCGATCGACGACTCGTACCGCTTCCACGCTTTGACGTGGATGCGCTGATGGCCGAGGAACTTCTTCGCGAAGTCCTCGAAGCGCATCTCCTCAAGCCAGAGAAGGCCCGGACGGTCGCGGTCGGCCTCGGCCACCGAGCCCCCCTACCCCAACACCTTCAGCGCTTGCTCCAGGTTTCTCACTCCGAAGACGGCGGTGCTGTTTCCCTTGCCCGACGTGGAGGCATACGCGTACTCGATGTTGATCTTCGCGTCCGCGAGGGCGCGCGCGAATCGGGCTCCCTGGCCGGGCCCCGAACCGGCCGTAATGGCCACGACGCGGTGGGTCTCGAACTCGATTCGGGCGGACTTCAAGGCCGCCGTCGCGACGGCATCGTCATCGACGACAAAGTGCATGCTCGCCGTATCCCCATGTCCGTAGCCGCAAAAGGCGAGGATATTGACGTTCGCCGTCGACAGAGTCTCGAGCGCACGAGCCAACTCGCCGGGCTTGTGAGGACAGTCGATGAAGAACTCGATCTTCTTCTGGATGGACATGAACGCTCCTTTCCTTCGCCGCCCAGAGATTCTATCCGGGGATCGGCCGCGATCAAGGAATCCAGAACCCTGTTCGGAGCGCGCGGTTCGGATCGACCTGGCGCCGCCGAGCGGTCTCCCGCACCCGACGGGCTTCGCCGTACCAGGGACAAATCTCGATCGCCCGGGTACGGCATTCGATGGCGCCTCGGGCATCCCCTCGCCGCAGACGACTCTCCGCCAGACACAAACAGCCCTCCGACCAAGACGGGCGCGCCTCCAACATTCCGGAAATCTCTTTCTCCCCCTCAGGAGTCGGATCCACGCGACAGAAGATCGCACCTTCTGTCCCGCAAGGATCGTGCTCCCACTTCTTCCTCATCCGGAGTCCGAAAGCGGAGACCTTCTCCCGACCGGAGGGACCTCGCACGCACTTCTCGCGGGCCGAATCAGTGGCCCTTATAATGGCTCCATGACTCCGTCGCCGTTCCGGCGCTTGCTGCTCTTCACTGCGATCCCGTTTCTGGCCATCCTGGGACTGCTCCTGGCCCACGAACGCCGCCCCCTGCCCCCGGACGTTCGGTGGCAACTGGCCGCATACGAGGTTCGGAATCCCTCGCTCGATCTCGTCGCACGATTCCTGCACTACGGAGGCAGCGTCTACTGCCTTGTTCCCCTCGGACTTGCGCTCGCCCTGGCCTACTGGCTTCGAGGACAGCGCCGGATCGCCGTCGGGATTCTGGCAACGCTTGCGGCGACCGGATTCCTTCTTCAGGGCCTCAAGATGTCCGTCTCGCGCGAGCGGCCGGACGTCGCGCGAAGACTGTTCTCGGAGCGAGGAAAGAGTTTTCCTTCCGGCCATGCGGCCGGCTCCGCAGCGCTGGCGGCAATCGCCACCGCATTGGCCCGACGCGGGTTTCCTTCCCGCGCCGCCTCCAACGCAACCGCCGCCGCGCTGGCGCTCTTCTCGCTCGCCACCGGACTCTCCCGCGTCTACGCCGGCGCGCACTACCTGAGCGACGTCGTTTCGGGTTGGATGTTGGGGTTGGCCTGCTTCGCCGGCGCGTGGGCATGGGTGGACCGCGGGCCCTCCGACCGATACAATCGGACCTTCCATGGCCCGAATGTTCCCTGAGGAGTACCGAGAAAATCCCGACCGCCCGAGCGAGGCGGAACGCATTCTCTACCGAGCCCTCCGGGAGTCTCTGGACGACCGATACCTCGTCTTCCACCGCTCGGCCTGGCTGGCCCCGGACACTTCCGGCGACGGCGAGATCGACTTCGTCATCGCCCGCGAGGATCTGGGAATTCTCGCGCTCGACGTCGGGGACGCAGGCGTGGCGTACGGTGCCCGCTCCGGAGAGTGGCACGAGCTGGACTTCGAGGAATCGAAACGGCGACCCATCGAGGATCCGGCGAAGACGGCATCGCGCAATCGGGCCGCCCTTCTCGCGCGACTCGATGCGATGCCCGGACCCGCACCTCGGGGCTGGACCTTAGGCTACGCTCTGGCGTTTCCTCACATCCGCTTCGAGATCGAGCGTCCCGATCTATTTCCGGAAATCGTCCTCGACCAACGAAGCCTGTCTCGCCTCGGCCCGTGGACGGAAGGCGCGCTCAAGTTTTGGGCGGATCGCGATCGTCAGGGGCCCCCGGGGCGGGAAGGGATCCATCTACTGACTCGTCTCCTCGGCCGCAGTTTCGAAATCACTCCCCTCATCGGATCCCAGCTTCTTCGGAGCGATCAGGAAATTGCGCGTCTGACGGTGGCCCAGTTCAAGGTGCTCGACGGGCTGGCCCGCGCCAGACGCGTCCTCGTCTGCGGCTGCGCGGGGTCGGGGAAAACGATGCTGGCGCTCGAGAAGGCACGACGGCTCGGGGAACAGGGATTTCGCGTTCTGTACGTGTGCTACAACCGGGCCTTGCGCGAGTCCTGCCGCGAATTCCTCCGGCACGTGCGAGGAGTGACGGTGGACCACTTCCATGGTCTCTGCCACGATTGGACGGCTCGGGCGAAGATCGCCGTCGAGTGGGGAAGCGACCGCGAGTTCTGGCGACGGACCCTCCCGAGCCTTTTCCTCCAGGCGATCGGCCGCACGCGCGAACGCTTCGACGCCGTGATCGTCGACGAAGGTCAAGACTTCGAACCGTCCTGGTGGGAGGCGCTCGAAACGCTCAACTCCGGAGGCCTCTTCTATATTTTCTACGACGACAACCAAGTGCTCTACACGGAACGCCTGGAGTTTCCTTCCGGAATGCTCCACTTCGATCTCACGGAGAACTGCCGAAACACGCGGAAAATCCATGAGCTCGTTTCGCAGTATTATCGCGCCGACCGACGAATTACCGCGCACGGCCCCGCCGGATGGACTCCGGAAATCGCCACGTATCGCGGCGAGTCGGAGCTTCTACGCAAAGTCGACGAGGCCGTCCTCCGTTTCACCCAAGTCCAGAAAATCCCCCCCCATCATGTGGCCGTCCTCACCGGGCATGGACGGGAAAAGAGCGCCGTCTGGCGGGCACGAAAGTTCGGGGGACTCGAGTTGACGGACGAACGCACCCCCAAGGAGGGACAGCTCCGCTGGAGTTCCGTGCATGCCTTCAAGGGACTCGAGAGCGCCGCGGTCATCCTCGCGGAAATCGAACCCCTGGGGCATTCCGAGCTCGAGACGATTCTCTACGTCGGATGCTCTCGTGCTCGACTTCATTTGGCCGTGATCGCGGCGGAATCCGCGGCTCGGGAGGCCTCGCTGCGATGAGCCCGTCGCATCGCATCTGGCTCGTCCGTCTTTTCCTCGGGGCGGCTCTCCTGCTCCTCGGGGGATTCGTGGTCTCGGAGAAACGCAGGGGCAAGGCACCGGCTCTCGATGTTCGCGCCCAGTACCTCGGCTACGGACTTCGGGACGCTCCCCTGGAAGCCGTGGGGAAACTCCTCCATTACGCCGGGAACGCGATCGGGGTCGCGGTCGTGGCGCTCGCGCTCGCCGGATTCCTTTGGTGGCGGAACGACCGGCGCGGTGCGGCGCAGGTCGCGCTACTATTCGCTCTGCTCGGAACGATCCTGATCGCCCTCAAGGAGGGAATTGGCCGCGAGCGTCCCGACGCCACGCGGCGAGTCGTTCCGGAAGAAGGCGGCAGTTTCCCCTCCGGCCACGCCGCGGGTGCCTCAGCCTTAGCCCTGGTGGGGATCGCCGTGTCCCGTCGCCGTCTCAGCCTCGCCCGAGACCGGAGAGTCGCCGTGATCGCGCTCCTCGGGTACGCCCTCATCATGGGACTCTCTCGGGTGTTCCTCGGCGTCCACTATTTGAGCGATGTGATCGCGGGTTGGGTGCTCGGGGCGCTCTCGTTCGCATCGGTCTGGGAGCCCAGCCCGACCCTATGAGCTCCCGATTTTGGATCTGCCTCGGTTTCCTCTGCCTTCTCGATGCGGGTGCGAACCTGCCCTTCCTCAGGACGACGACGATCGCTCAAATCGACGAGGCGCGCATCGCCGAAGTCGCGCGGGAGATGGTCGCGGGTAAGGACTGGCTCGTCCCCCGAATCGGCGGCCATCCCTTCGCCAGTTATCCGCCTTTGGGGTACTGGCTCATCGCGCTCTCCGGTCTTGTCCTGGGATTCAACGAATTCTCCGTACGACTTCCTTCCGCTCTAGCCGGAATCGCTCTGGTGGCGGTCGCGGGAACGATCGCGCGCCGGTTGGCGGGAGATCGCGCCGGCCTGTGGTCCGCCGCGATCCTCGCGACCACGCCCACGTTTTACCTTCTTCAGTCGTCGGCTCGCGCCGACGTGATCGTCACCCTCTTCGCCGCCATCGCTTTCGAGCGGTTCCTCGCCGTGGCGGACGGAGCGCGGGGGTGGCGCCCTTTGACCGGGTTCTACGGCGCGCTGGCCGCGGGCGTGCTCACGAAAGGGCCTCTCGGTCTCGTCATTCCCGCGCTCGGGATCGCCGGCTGGCTCGCCCTTCGCCGCCGGGGGCGGATCCTCCTCGACCTCAAACCGTGGTGGGGCGGATTGGCCCTACTCGCCCTCGTCCTGCCGTGGTTCCTCGCCATCGCGCGCCATCCCGAATGCGGGCCGAACTTTCTGAGAGTGACCTTGTTGCTGGAGAACGTACGCGCGTTCACGGACGGTTTCGAGCAGGGGCAACCTCTTTGGTTCTACGCCGAGCGGGGACTGCCCAGACTTCTGCCGTGGTTGCTGGTGTCGATCTTCGTATGGCGCGTGCGTCGAACTCCCGGACTTTCCGTCGCACTCCTCTGGGCCGCGCTGGTCTTCCTCTTCCTCCATCTCTCGTCGTCCAAGCGCGCAAGCTACTTCACGTATCTGTCCCCGGCCTTCGCGGTCACGACCGGAATCATTCTCGCCGCCCTCGACGAGGGGACGGTGCGTCGGGCGCTGTTCGTCGTAGCCGGATCCGTCGCGGTCGCCGCCATCGCCATGCCGTTCCTCCCCATCCGATGGGACCTCGGCTGGCCCGTGCAGGATCTGGTGCTCCCGTTCGCTCTCGGCACCGGCGCCGGCGCCGCCGCGCTGGCCTTCCTGACGTGGCGTCGAGGGGGCGACGCGGGTCTCGCCGCGCTCACCATCCTTCTCCTCGCTTGCGTCGTCGTCCACCTCGCGGTGCTCGGACCCCGGATGGACGCGGAAGGCCGCCGTTGGAGAGATTTCGTCCGTCGCGCGCGCGCGACGGCCGCGGATGTCGGGACTCCGGATCCGATCGCTCTGGAACCGTGTCTTCACTTCTATTTCGAGCGAGCGCTTCCCCGCCGGGACGGCCCACCGGGAACCTATGTCGTGTACGAGAGCCAGCGCGCCTCCCTGCTGGGGCGAGGGCTACCGGTCAGAATCCTGGACGAGGTGCGGGATGACCGCAATCGACCCATCTATCTTCTTCAGGTGCTTCCATGAACGTGCTCCTCTTCGGATACGGCGAGGTCGGCTGCGCCGGCCTCGAGTTTCTCCTGGCGAACGGAGAACGCATCGTCGGCGTCGTGACCCATCGAGATGATCCGAAGGAGAAGCGGTGGTACCGCTCCCTGGCCGACCGCGCGAAGGAAGCGGGCGTGCCCGTCTCGTACGGCGAGGATCATGACCCCTTCGGGCTCGCCGATCTCGCGCGACGAAGCGAACCCGACATTCTCCTATCGTTCTATTATCGGAACATGATCCCGACCGAGGTCTTGGCGATTCCCTCCAAGGGAGCGCTCAATCTTCACGGCTCGCTCCTTCCGCGCCTGCGAGGACGGGCTCCGATCAACTGGGCGCTCGTGGAATGCGAGGAGCGAACGGGGGTGACGCTCCATCACATGGTAAAGGCTCCGGACGCGGGAGACATCGTGGCGCAACGCGGATGGGAGATCTCTTCCTCGGATACGGCGAAGACTCTCTTCGACCGCGCGGTCGCCGAAACGCAAATCCTTCTCGCAGAAGTCTGGCCCCAAGTCGTTCGGGGGACGGCGCCCAGGATTCCCCAGGATCCTGCGAAGGCCACGTATCGGGGACGCCGTCGGCCCGAGGACGGCCGGATCGACTGGACGCAAACGACGAAGCGCATCGACGGACTGGTTCGCGCCGTGACCGATCCATTCCCGGGCGCCTTCACGTTTCTCGGCGGGCGGAAGCTTCTCGTTTGGGCCGGCCGACCTGCGATCGGTCGCGGCGAACCGGGTACCGTGATCGACACCGGCCTCGTCGCAACCGGGGACGGCGCGTACGAAATCACCCGAAGCGAGTTCGTCGACGCGACCGGCGAACCTCCGCGATGGTCGATCGGCTGTCGATTGGGCGAACAGAAATGAAAAAAACGGCGACTCCTCTCCGCGACGTCCCCTACATGGGCGTGATTTTCGTCGTCGCCGAGGCGGCCAAGCTCGGCTATCACGGCGATCATCCGGATTGGTGCAACCTTGGGCAGGGAATGCCGGAGGTCGGCCCCCTTCCCGGAGCACCCGATCGTCCTTCGCGAATCGAGATCGACATCCGCGACCACGCGTACGGCCCCGTCGCAGGAATCCCCGAGCTCCGCGAGGCCGTCGCCATGCTGTACAACCGGTGGTTCCGGCAGGGGAAACGGTCCCAATACTCCGCGGCCAATGTGGCCGTTTCGGCGGGAGGCCGTCTGGCCCTCACGCGCATCGTGTGGGCTCTGGATCGGATCCGCCTCGGCTACTTCACCCCGGACTACACGGCCTACGAGGATTTGATCGGGGGCGTTGCGCGGATTCGACCCGTCCACATCCCTCTGGCCCCCGAGACCGGCTTCGCGATCGCCCCGGAGGACCTCGAGCGCGTGAAGGCGGATGCCTTCCTCATTTCCAACCCGTGCAACCCGACGGGACGCGTGATTCGCGACCGGGAACTCGGAGCCTGGGTGGAGATGGCTCGACGGAAGAAGAGAGCTTTTTTCTTCGACGAGTTCTACTCGCACTTCATCTGGAACGGCTCCGCGCCGGTCAGCGCCGCGTCCTACGTGGAAGATGTCGAGCGCGATCCGGTTCTCCTGGTGGATGGACTCACGAAGAGCCCTCGCTACCCCGGGTGGCGCGTCGGTTGGACCGTGGGGCCGCGGGATTGGATCGAGACCCTCACCCGGTCCGGGAGCGCGATCGACGGCGGCGCTCCGCGATGGCTGCAGCGTGCGGCCCTTCCCCTCCTCGAGCCCGTCCGCGCGGATCAGGAAACCCGCTCCATGCGCGAGGCCTTCCTTCCAAAACGCAATCTCATGGTGGAACGGTTGCGCGCGATGGGGATCGAGTTTCCTCGCGAGTGCGAAGGAACGTTCTACTGCTGGGGCTCCGTTGCGAAATTGCCAAGGCCGCTCGACGACGGATTCCGCTTTTTCCGGGAGGCCCTTCAGTACAAGGTGCTCACGGTTCCGGGCGAATTCTTCGACGTGAATCCGGGAAAGAAGCGCGCGGGTCGTTCGCGACTCCAGTCCTGGGTCCGGTTCAGTTTCGGCCCACCGATGGAGGTCGTGCGCCGGGGATTGGATCGGCTGGAGAAGATGGTCCGTCGGAAGTAGCCGAAGAGGGAACCCCCGCGGGTTCCCCCCACGAGAATTCACTCCTTGGGCAGGGAAACCTTGGTGAGGGTGTAGTTCTGATCGTTGCCGTCATCGCTGTAGGTCATCTTGATGATCCCCACCTTCGGCACCAACCATACCTCGAACGCGCCGCCGGCATCCGTCTTGATCGCCACATGGAGCGCCTTCGGGTACTTTCCGGCCGGAACCGTCAACTCCTCCTGCCCGCGGAATTCCGCCGTCGCGGTCTTGCTATAGAACGGGCTCTCCCATTTGTCGCCTTTCTTCGCCCCGAACTTGTAGACGCGGAAACCGGGGCTTTTCGAATCGTCGCTGCGGGATTGCGAGAGCGTGAGTCCTCCGTCGGCAACTTCGACCACCCATCCTTGCGAGATCTTCGTGTTTTGGCTGTCCGAGTAGACCATTTTCATCTTCATTTTGCCCTTCTCCGCCTCTTCCACCGTCAGAACCGCCTTGGTGAAATCGGCGTAGCCGGAAAAGTCGTACGTCCACTCGGTGTCCTTCTTGAACTTGAAGCCGTCCTCTTCCTGCTGAAAGAGGGAAACCAGGAGGGCTACGGTCATCATCGCGCAATCTCCAACAAAGAGAGTTGAGAAGCTCTGGGAAGGTAACGCCGTTCCGAACCGTTCGTCTCAGAAAATCCGGCTCACGGCGATAGGATGCGACCTACGAGCACGATCGAGTGGAAACGATCCGTCCAGACAAAGGCCCGAGGATCGAAATCGGCGGAATCCGTGGTTGCCTTCGCGAAAAACCCATTCGGTTCGGGCCGCCAAGGCACGGATACTCGCCGCAGGACAATACTGCAGGTTCCTACCGACAGAAAATGAGGAAACTTGGAAGCCAGGAAATAGGAACGGAACAGAGCAAGGGCCGGAGCGCCGGACATCCCCTTCCTGGCCTCCTCATCAGACCAGCGGTTTTCTCCCGTGTGCGGTATAGGAGTCACCGGGCAGTTCCCCTCGCTCTCCTGCAATCGCCGGCGGAACCGGGAGCGCCTTAGTCGTTCGAAAGACGAAGTCCCAGATCGGGCTGGTCACGCCGAAGGCGCGCGCCGGCTCTTGGAAGTGATGATAGAAGTGGTTGCGCCGCCACCAGCGGAGTCCGCCTACCTCGCCGGGGCGAGTGTGGACGCCGTAGTGCACGAACTCGTAGGAGAGATAGCCGAGGATCACCCCGGTCATCGTCAGCGAGGCGAGCGGTGCGGATCGAAGGACCGCGAACAAGATCGCCCAAATCCCTGTCGCGATGGAGAGGCTGAACCAAGGCTTGGCCACGATCTTTTCCGGAGCCGTCGGGGCGACGTGGTGAGCCAGGTGCAATCCGTCGCGGGTCTTCACCGGGAGGACGGAACCGTGGAAGATCCAGCGGTGCATCAGATACTCGATCAGGGTCCAGAGGAATAGCCCGGCCGCAAGGTGCGCCGGCCATTCCCAGGGGCGTAGACCGATCGATAGATTCCACGCCACGGCCCCTGCGAGGAGGGGGGCGTACACCAGGACCGGGACCAACGGAGGAGAAAGCCTCGTCACCTCCCCCAGCATCATCCAAATTCGCAAGGAAAGTCAAGCGCCATGGCGCGGGCCAGATAGAATCTTGGCCAGGAGAGCGACGACGGCCCGGATCTATCGCGATCGACGAACGACTCGACGACATCCGTCGCCGGTTCGAACGGCGATTCCCGGCCGATCCGAAGGCCCTTCACGATGATTTGCGGAAGCGCATTCTCGAGATCCACGCAATCGAATCTGAAGCGGCCGGCATGCTCCAGTCCGTTCTCTAGCGCGATTCGGCGCCGTTCGCTATGCTCTCCCCATGGCCATCGTCGGACGCGCCGTACCCCGGAAAGAAGGACTCGCCAAGGTCACCGGTACCGCGAAGTACGTCGACGACCTTCGCTTTCCCGGTCTCCTTTATGGCCGCACGATCCGCTCGACGATTCCCTGCGGTGAAATCCTCTCGATCCGGGCGAACGCTCCCGGCTGCATCGTCGTCGATCATCGCGATATCCCCGGCCGGAATACGGTGGCCATGATCGAGTGCGATCAGCCCTGCCTCGTCGAGCGAGAAGTGCGACACGCGGAGGAGCCGATCCTCCTGCTGGCGCACGCGGATCGCGACCGGCTCTTAGAGGCCCGAGTCGACATCGAATACCGGCGCGGTACCCCGAACTTCGACCCGGAGAAGTCTACCCTCGAGTTCAAGCGGATCACGATCGAAAAGGGAGATCTCGCGAGGGGATTCGCCGAATCGGAAGTCGTCGTCGAGGGCAAGTATCGCGTTCCCCTCCAGGAGCACGTGTACATCGAAACCAACGGCGTCATCGCGGTTCCCGAGAACGGGGGCATGACGGTGTACGGCTCGCTTCAGTGCCCGTTCTACGTCCACAAGTCCCTCGTGACCCTCCTCGGTGTTCCTCCCGAGCGGGTGCGCGTGGTACAGGCGGAGACCGGGGGTGGATTCGGCGGCAAGGAGGAGTATCCGTCCGTCATCGCATGTCACGCGGCCCTTCTCGCGCTCAAGGCGCAGCGGCCCGTCAAGATCGTTTATGACCGCCTGGAGGATATGGCCGCGACTCCGAAACGACATCCGGGGATTCTCCGGCACAAGACCGGCGTGACTCGGGACGGACGACTCGTGGCGATGGAGATCGACGTCCTCCTCGACGGCGGCGCCTACGTCACCCTCTCTCCCGTCGTCCTTTCGCGCGGAGTTCTCCACGCGACGGGACCCTACCGCTGCGACCACGTCCGGATCGTGGGACGCGCGATGATGACAAACACTCCGCCCAACGGCGCGTTCCGAGGTTTCGGCGCGCCGCAAACCCAGTTCGCCGCCGAGGTCCACATGGAGAGGATCGCGGAGGCGCTTCGGATCGATTCCGTCGAACTTCGGGAGAAGAACGCGCTCCGACCGGGAGACCGTACCGCCACCGGCCAGGTGATGCAGAAGGACTGCAGCGCTCACCGAGTCCTCCGGGAAGCCGTGAAGCGCTCCCGCTATCGCCAGAAGCGAAAGCAGGGACGCGCCATCGGTCTCGCCCTCTTTTTCCACGGCTCCGGCTTCACGGGCGCGGGCGAGGTGAAGTTGAAGTCGAAGGCTTCCCTCGAGCTCACCGAGCGCGGTGTCCGCATCCTCGTCGGTTCGACAGAGATCGGCCAAGGGACTCGGACGATGCACGCCCAAATCGTCGCGGAGGCCCTAGGAATCCCCTACGATTCCGTAGAGGTGGCGGAGGCGGATACCGCGATTGTCCCCGACAGCGGTCCGACGGTCGCTTCGCGCACCTGCATGATCGTGGGCGGACTCCTCGAAAAATGTGCGCGGGAAATGAAGAAGAAGCTCGGAAGACTCACTCCCCGGCAGTATCGAAAGCAGAACGGCCCCCTCGGTGTGACGAAGGAATACGAGAAGCCCGCCGACGTCGAGTGGGACGATGAAGCGTACCGGGGCGATGCCTACGGCACCTATGGCTGGGCGTGCGACGTGGTCGAGGTCGAGATCGATCCGGTCACCTACGAAGTCCGCCCCCTCCGCGTCCTGGCCGTCCAAGACATCGGCAAGGCGATCCATCCTGTGCTTGCCGCCGGTCAGATCGAAGGAGGAACGGCGCAGGGCTTGGGATATGCGCTTCTCGAGAACGTCGTCATGCGGGACGGCCGGATGGCGAACGGTCAACTCATGAACTACGTGATCCCCACGACGATGGACACGCCGCCCATCGACGTCGTCATCCTCGAGAATCCCTACCGGCATGGGCCGTTCGGCGCGAAGGGAGTCGGCGAGATGCCGATCGACGGTGTCGCTCCCGCGGTCGTGAACGCGGTCCGTTCTCTCGGCATCGACCTCCGAGAGATCCCCGCGCTCCCCGAGAGGATCCTGAGATGCGTTTCACGCTGAACGGAAAACGCGTCTCTGTCGAAGCCCCTCCGATGAAGCGGCTCCTCGACGTCCTGAGGGAGGATTTCGGACTCACGGGAACCAAGGAGGGATGCGGCGAAGGCGAGTGCGGCGCATGCACGGTCCTGGTGAACGGCGAGGCCCTCTGCTCTTGTCTCACCCCTCTCTCGCACGTCGCAGGCCGGAAGGTCACCACGATCGAAGGCGTCCGGGATCCGCTTCAAGGGAGATTCGTAGCGGAAGGCGGAGCGCAGTGCGGGATCTGCACGCCCGGGATGATCTTGATGTCTTTGGCCCTGGGAAAGAGCCCGTCCCTTCAAACCGCGCGGGAAGGATTGGCGGGGAATCTTTGCCGCTGCACCGGATACACGGCGATTCTCCGTTCCGTCGCTCGGAAGAGGAAGGAACGTTCGTGAGGACCCCCCTTTCGTCTTTGACGCTCCTCGAACCTCGAACCCTGTCGGACGCGCTTCGGTTTCTTCAAGAGGGGGGCCCGCCGGCTCCGCTGGCCGGCGGCACGGACATCTACGTCGGCCTCGAGTTCGGCCTCGAAACACGCAAGCGGTTTCTCAATCTTTGGGAGCTTGCCGAACTGCGCGGGATCCGACTGCGAAAGGGCCTTCTTTCCCTCGGCGCACTGACGACCTATACGGATCTCATCCGCTCCCCTCTGGTCCGGAAGCGTCTTCCGATCCTGATCGAAGCGGCCAGATTGGTCGGCGGGGTACAAATCCAGAACCGGGGTACGATCGGAGGGAACATCGCGAACGCTTCGCCGGCGGGCGACACGCTCCCCGTCCTGGCCGTGGCCGAAGCGATCGTCGTCCTTCGCAGTCTCGACGGCGAGCGCATGATTCCCTTCAACGCGTTCTATACCGGGTACAAGAAAACCGCGATGAGACCGGACGAGATCATCGCCTCGATCGAGATTCCGGCCCTTCCGGGGCGACCTTGGTTTCGAAAGGTCGGGACGCGGGCGGCCCAGGCGATCTCGAAGGTCGTCATGGCCGCGGTCGTCGGTGAGCAACCGAGGATCGCGATCGGCAGCGTCGCCCCCACGGTGGTGCGGTGCCCGCGGACGGAAGGCGTCCTCGCCTCGGGAGGTCCCTTGGAGGAAGCGGAGCTCACGCTTCTTGAGGAGATCCGTCCCATCGACGATCTGCGCTCCACCGCGGAGTACCGGGGTCGAGTGTGCGTGAATCTCTTGAGGTCCTGCTTTGCGAATCGACGTCGCTAGATTCCTGACAAAGTCGCCGGAGGATTTGTCCGGACTCGAGGAGGCCGTCTCCCGAGGAAAGATCGATCCCTCGAGAATCGCATGCGTCATCGGGAAGACCGAAGGGGACGGCGGGATGACGGATCCGACTCGCAATCAGGCCGTGGAAGCCTTCGTCCGGTTCTTCGGCGCCCGGTGCGGATGGAAGCCGGAGGAGACTCACGAAAAGGTCGTCCTGTCGTTCTCGGGAGGCTGCGAGGGAGTCGTCGCCCCTCACGTCACGGTGTTCTCCAAGGTAGAGAGTCCGCGGTCCCGAACCAAGAAGCGTCGCCTCGGGTTGGCGATCGGACATACGCGGGAATTCCGTTCCGAAGAGATCGGGCGCCTTCCGCAGATCGAGGAAACGGCGGAGGTCGTCCGCCGGCTCATCCGAGAGGCCGGCCTGGAAGAGGTCCACCTCGTACAGGCGAAAGGTGCGATCCCGCCGGGGGGCGGCCGCTCGAACATGGTCTATTCGCGAGGAGCGACGGCGTTGGGAATCGCGCTCGGAGCGGGCGAGATCAAGCGCTCCCAGCTCGGCGACGATCCGGTGTGTCGTCGATGGGATCTCTTCTCGGGGATCGCCTCCTGCTCCGCCAAGCCCGACCTCCAGCGAACCGAGTTGGTCGTCCTGGGCAACGGTTCGGGCTGGGGCGGCGATCTCAAGATCTACCACACGGTTCTTCGAGACATCCTCGACGTGGCGCGCCTTCAGCCGTTGATTCGCCGCCGGAAGATCGTGGCGCTCTTCGCCAAGGCGGAGGCGGATCCGTCCGGCCTCATCCGGGGACGCCGCCACACCATGCTTACGGATCCGGTGGAGGACATCCGCTGGTCGCGGTGCGTCCTGGGCGCGGTCCTGGCCAGCGTTCTCAACGACACTGCGGTATACGTCTCGACGCGCGCGGAGCATCACGGTCCTCCGGGAGGGGGGCCGGTGGCGGCCATCGTACGGGAGGGCTGATGAAAACGGTCAAGGCGGACATCCTCGCTCACGCGTATCTTCGGCTCCTGGCCGATCGGGGAGTGGACTATCTTTTCTCCAACTCGGGGACCGACTTCACCCCGATCATGGACGGATTGGCCAAGTACCACGACGATCCCGAATTCGCGCTTCAAGTCGTTCTGTGCCCGCACGAGAATACGGCGATGGCGATGGCCCACGGATACGCGCTTCTTTCCCGGACGCCTCAAGCGGTAATGGTCCACGTCAATGTGGGAACCGCGAACGCGGGCCTGGGCATCATCAACGCCTCGCGTTCGCGCATTCCCATGCTCGTGACGGCGGGAACGTCGCCCTGGTTCGAGAGTGACCTTCCCGGCTCCCGCGACAACTTCATCCAATGGGGGCAGGACTCCTTCGATCAGGCCGGGTACTTTCGGGAATATCTCCGGTGGGACGGAGAGTTGCGAGGAGCGGCCCACCTCGAAACGGTGGTCGACCGGGCGCTGGCGATTTGTCAGTCTCCTCCGGCAGGTCCGGTGTACCTCGCGCTGCCGAAGGAGGTGCTCTGTCAGCGCATCGGCGATTTCCGATACGAGTGGCCCTCCCGAATCCGCGCGCCCGGACCGGTCGAGCCCGGAAGCGTCGAAGAGGCGGTCGAGATTCTCTCCAAGGCGGATCGACCCCTCGTCGTCGTTTCGGAGCTCGGGCGGTTTCGAGGCGGGATGGAGGCGTTGGTCGAGTTCGCGGAGGCGTGGCAAGTCCCGGTCACGGAGCACGTGCGGCGCTACGTGAACTTCCCCACCCTCCATCGACTCCACGCCGGGTTCAATCCGCCCGCGGATCGCGCGGACGTCATCGTGGTCGTGGAGAGTCCGGTGCCGTGGCTTCCCCATCGAACGAAAACCCGCGCCAAGGTGATCCAGATCGGAGTCGACCCCTTGTATCGCGACTTGCCGCTACGCGGTTTCGCCGCGGACGTCGCCGTGGCGGGAGATCCTGTCCTCGCCTTGCGGAAGCTCACGGCGCGCGCCGATCCGAGGAAGCGATGGCTGACTCCGGAGAGTCCGACCGTCTCCGGAAGTCGATCCCTGACGAAGCGCCTCGTCTCGCACGTTCTCGGAAGGATCGTCGACGAAGACGCGATGATCTTCAACGAGTACAACCTGGATCCGGGAGAGATCTCTCGATCGAAACCGGACGGGTGGTTCGAGAATTCGATCTCGAGCGGTCTCGGCTGGGCGCTGGGAGCCGCCATGGGGGCGAAGCTCGCGGAACCCGACCGGACGGCGATCGCGGCGGTCGGGGACGGCACCTACATTTTCAACACCCCCGTTTCTGCCCATCACGTGTCCGCTTCTCACGGCATCCCTTTTCTCACGATCGTTCTGAACGACCACGGATGGTCCACGATCAAGAAGGCCTACTTGAGTTCGCATCCGGACGGGTGGTGCTCTCGCACCGGGCGCTTCCCTCTCGTCCGATTCGGAACCGACGTCAAGTTCGAGGCGATCGTCGAGGCCTGCGGCGGGGCGGGGTTCCGAGTCGAGAAAACCGAGGACCTCGAGCCGATGCTCCGGCGGGCGCTCGCCGTCGTGCGCGAGGAGAAGCGCCAAGCCTTGGTGAACGTGCTGTGTGATTCCGATGCGTGAACCGATCCTCTTTCTTCATCCCGTCGGGGGAACCTACGCGTACTGGCGCCCCCAGATCTCGCACTTTGCGGGATCGGTCGCAATCGATCTTACCGCGGACACCCTCGAGGGAATGGCGGATCAGGCGGCCCGGCACGGGCCCGCGCACGTCGTCGGGCTCTCCATGGGCGGCGTCGTCGCCCTGGAGCTTTGGAGGCGGCGTCCCGATCGGGTTCGTTCCCTGACGCTGGCCTGCACGTGGGCCAAGCATCCCGAGGCGGCGTCGCGGATCGCCTTCCTCGAGGAGCAGCTTTCGAGGATGACGCTTCGGGAGTTCGCGGCACAGTCGCGCCCCTTCTTGCTCGCGCCGGAGACCTCCGAGGAGACGGCCGGCAAGCTCTTCGAGATGGAGGCCTCCAAGGATGCGGGGCTCTATCGACGCCAGTGGCGGGCCATCTTTTCCGCCGACCTCAGCGGGATCGTTCCCACGGTTCCCACGCTTCTGATCGGCGCCTCGCTCGACCGACTCTCGCCCGTCGATTCGTGCCTCCGGCCGCTTCAGCACCAGATCCCCGAGTCCCGACTCGTCGTCCTCGACGGGGCGAACCACTTTGCCAATTGGGATCGACCGGCCGAGTTCAATCGCATCGTCTCCGAGTTCTTGGACTCGCGAGGAAAACCATGAGCTGGAGCACCGATGGGCTTCGTCGGGATCAGTACCGGAATCCCGATCCGCTCGAGGCGAGAATCGCTTTCCGAACCTCGAAACGCTACTGGCGCCGCACGGAGATTCCTTGGCTCAACGGCGCCGTCGCACGTCGCGGCTTTCGCCATGGAATCCCCACGCCGTATAATGACTTCCTCGTCGAACTGATTTCCTACCTGGAGGATCGCGCATGCCGGAAGACGTCGTCCTGAATCTCGTAGAGGCCACCCCGGAGAACACGAAGTCCGTCGGGATGTTCCTCGGCACCGATGTTCCGAACGCCGGCCTCTCCATTCCGTTCTACAAGGGCTCGGTCCAGGAGGGGCACAACATCCCCTTCGAGTACGAGGGCAAGGCCGTCATCCGAACCGCCCAGATCCGCCCACGCTCCGGCAGCGTCATTTGGCTGGAGCGCCACATGCGGATGACGCAGCTTTTTCTCGGACTCGGCACGACGCCCTTCGTCATGGTCCTCGCGCCGCCGAACGAGCGGGAGACCCCCGACCTCGAGAAGGCCGTCGCGTACCGGATCCCCGGCGGACACGGCATCCTGATCCACAAGGGAACCTGGCATGATTTTCCGATGGCCATCCAAGATCCCGTCACAGTCCTTACCGCGAACTCCGAAGAGGTGGTGAAGGCGCTCGCGAGCATGAAAGAACCGCGCGAGATGGACCACGGGGACGTCTTCAAGGTCGATCTCCAGAAGCGACTCGGACGGACGGTCGTCGTACAGTTCGCATGATTCTCTCCCTCGCCGAGATGACCGCACCGGACGTCGGGGCTCTGGAACGATCTCGAACGTGCGTCGTCCTCACGGTCTCCCCGGTGGAAGAACACGGTCCCCACCTTCCCCTGGCGACCGATTACCTTCAGGCGGACGGGGTGGCGCGGCGTCTCTGCGAACGGATTCCCGAATGGACCTTCCTCTTCCACCCCATCGTGCCCATCGGCGCAGACTGCTTTCACTACCCCGGCACGGTCAATGTCCGCCCCTCGGCCGTTCGCGCCGTCGTCCTGGACGTCGCGCGCTCCTTTTCGCGCCACGGATTCCGACGCCTCCTGGTGGCCAGCCATCACGGCGGGCCTCGGCACAATCTCGCCCTCGATGCCGGCGCCCGGGCGGCGAATCGTTGGACCCGAGTTCGCGCGCTCTCGCTCGCGGGCAAGATCATCGTCGATCTCTATCTCGGCGGCGCGCTCAAAGAATTCTGCGAGAAGCGCGGGCTCGAATTCCTCGACTATCACGCCGGGGCCTTCGAGACCTCGGAAATGCTCCTCTTCCGGCCCGACCTCGTGCGCGATGTCTGGAAGAATCTGGAACCGGTGCTGCGACCGTTCGAGAAGCTCACCCGCCGGTCGGGCCTGACGGAAGCCAAAGGGCTGGGCTATTTCGGGGCGCCGGCGCTCGCGTCCGCGCAGATCGGAGAGGAGTTCGTCGAATTCGTGCTCGAACGGATTCTCCCGGACGTGCGCCGATTCCTCGAATCGGGCGTCGTCTCGGGATGTCTCTCCGGGTCCGGGCGCTCCTGCGGTTTCTCTCGACCGTGATCCTCGCGAGGGAAGCGATCTACCCGCCGTAGTCCTGGACGTGGAGGAATCCGTGGGCGTCGGCCCAGGCGACGAGATGTTCCGGGAACGAAACGTCCAGCGCCGCCAGAGGCTCCGTGGCCACATGGAAACCTGTTCCTCCCGTCTCGACGCGCACGCACCCCGACGCATAACCCCAGACGGCGACACGGCTGACCACGTCGAAGCGTCCGAACCGGGCGAGAGAGCTGCCCCGCGGAACCGTAAGCGTTCGGCCCGGCAGTCCGCTTTCCAACCGAAAGGTCCGAACGGTTTCTTCGTCCGTGCCCAGATACAGCAGTCCGGAAGAACAGAGATCCGCGAAGACGATCTCGCGCCGGAGGCGCTCGGACCACTCCGTCGTTCCGTCCGCCGGAAGCGTCCACACCTGGACGCCGTGATCCGCGTCCACCGCGACCAACCGTCCCGCGTCCGAGAGCAGCGCACGGATTCGCGCCCGCCAGGCCGTTTGGAGCGGGCGGGGCTTTCCTCCATTCCCATCGAGAACGAAGATCCTTCCCTCCGCGTCGGCGAAGGCCACTCCGCGGCTCGACAGCCGAACGAGCGCGTCGATGGGGACGTCGTGATGCGCCACGGTGACCAGTTCCAGCGCGCGGCCGGGCTGGTACCGTCCCCGCCGTACGAGACCGTCCGCTCCCCCCGTGGCGAACAGGCGCTCGAGAGGAGCGAGCCAGGCGGCGAGGGTTCGCCCCGCGGCGTGCGCCTGACTTCGCGCTCGAGGCTCAACCGCGGGGGGGCGATCCTCGGCGATGCGACTGACCTGCACGAAGCCGGACTCGTCCGCGGATAGAATGGCCCGACCATCGGCCGCGATTTCGAGCGAAGTCACGCGCGCGGAGTGCCGGCGCCCGGGAACGAAGGCCAGATCTCCCGTGTCGAGGGGCCTGAGCGATTCCCCCGTCCGGACCGCTCGAATCTCTTCCTCCAAATCGGGAAGTTGTTCCCGCACGTCGTGGATGGCCATGTGCGCAAGGAGCGTTCTCCGATACCGCTCGAGCGCCTCTTCGGGACGTCCCTCGTTGCGCGCCATCTGACCGAGGGCGGCCTCGGCGCACAGGACATACGGACATCCCGGATATCGTTCGGAGAGTCGAAGGAGGGCGCTCTCGTACCCGCGCCGGGCTCCGGCCAAATCTCCTCGCGTGTGCCGGCAGACCGCGAGGCGGTAGTGCACCATTCCGTCCTCGCATCCCCGCCGCACCGCCTCCTCGAAACCGCGCGCCGCCTCTTCGGACTGCTCCGGATTCTCGGGATCGTACAGGCCGTGCCCCTTCTCGACCTGGGGGTCCCAGGAAGGATCGCGATGGCCGTCGGCTCGGTACCGTTCCACCGCATATCCACGAGAAGCCCACAAACGCATCCGATCCACGAAGGTCGCCTCGGGCGAGGAACCGACGATCTCCGACTCGCGGACCAACCGACCACTCTCCTCCTCCCCGAGGAGCCGTCGAACCCCCGAAATGCCTTCCACGGCAATGCGTCGAGTGGAACGCCGTACCGCCTCCGCATCCGGGCAGGATCCGGGAAGCACCGCGAGGGTCCGGAGCAAGGTCGCGCCCAATCGATTCCGCCATCCATCGTCGGCACTGCGCGCGGGAATGGCGATGGCGCGATGGTGGATCCGGTCCAAGGCCCGAAGCAAGACCGCCCACCCGGCCGAGATTTGGCCCGAGAGCCCGCGCTCCGCGGCCGCCATCGTCGCCAGCTCCGGGTCTTCCAGCGCCGCCAAAAGGACGGGAACGGAGCGCGGGTAGTCCACCGTTTCGAAGAACTCCAGCGCCGCGCCCCGGACCACCCACTCCTGACGTAGGGCGAGAGTCAGGGCCGCCTCCGCCGCTTCCGTCGCGCGGAATTCTCGGAGCGCCTGGAGCGCCGCCGCGATCCACCCCGGAGTGCGAGCCCGGGAGTTCAATTCCTCTATCAATCGCGGGATCACCTCGCGATCCCCGGTACGCGCATAGGAAGCCAGGACCGCTTCCTGGTAAATCTCCCCCCGAGCATCGGGCCGAGGGATCACCTCGCCGAAGGCCCATGCCGCCGACGGCTCCCCGGAGTATTCGCGCATCCGATCGAGAGCGTCCAGGATCCGTCCGGGCGCGGATTCCAGAATCAACGCGCGGAAGAAGGGCGCGAGCCGCGGCATCCCCACGGCGTGCTCGAGGGCCGTCAGTCGGAGACCGTCGTACCCCAGGGCGCGCACGCAGAACCGTTGCGCCTCCTCCGACCGCAGGGATTGAAGATGGAGAAGGGCATCCTGCCGTTCGAGTTGGGCGACCGACTCGTCCGCGGCCATTCGGAAGAGCGCCTCGGGATCCGGAGAGGGAGACGGTTCTCCGGGCCGCACCTCCGGGTTCTCGTGAACCGCGCAGGTGGGGGAGAAGGCGGGCCACGGCTGGCGGTAAAAGGTCTTTCCCCGAACCGCGTTGCGGGGGAGGACCCGCTCGCGCTCGATCCAGCGATCCAGGTCTTCGACCGCGCGGCGGTGGCTTCGGGGAAGATCCACATAGAGGCGCAGATCCACCATCACGGGACGAATGCTCTCGTCCAACTCGTCCTCGAACGCGGCGGCGTCCGCCTCCCGGCCGTCGCACCGAAGGAACGTCTCCAGACGCTTGCGAAAATCGCGCTGTTTCCCTTCCGGAAGGGACTCGGTGTGACGTTCGAACTCGCCCACCAAGACCTCGGCTACGGATTGGTACTGACGGCCCAGGTCCTTCACCCCGGCCAGTCGTTGCCGAACGAGCGAGCTTTGGAAGGCGATCCGCGGATCGGACAAGACCAAGTCCAGGACGCAGGAAAAGATGCGGAGGTGGCCGAGGGGGCGCACCGCCAAGCGCGATACGTCGAGCCAGACCCCGCGCTCGAGGGCATGGGCGACCAGGGTTCGGATACCATGCGGAGCGTCGTAAGGCACCGCGAATGTCACTCGGATCGCCCCGGACGCACGATGGCGGAGTTCCGGAAGCCGCTCGGTGTCGACGGGAATCTCTTCCCAATCGAGGCCTCGAACCCCTTCGCGCTCCAAGGCCCCGCGAAGGTTCCCGATGGCGGATTGTGCGTACTCCATTTCCCTTATCTTACCCGGCCGGTAGCCCGACCCGCGAGGGGGATCCGACATCGGATCGGAAAGAAGTCGACCCGATTCGGCAAACGACCGATATACCGATGAAGATGAAACCGCTTTGCTTTGGGGTGCTCCTCGGGTTCGTTTCCTGCAGCGCATCGACCTCGGAACGACCCCCGATTGAGCCCTGGTTTCCCGGGGATCCCTCGTTGCATTGGCACTCCGTGGGCCGTTCACAAGAGGGTCGCACCCTCTACGCCGTCGAATTCGGCTCCGGTTCGGAGACGACCCTGATCCTGGGCGGATTCCACGGCGACGAGAAACTCGCCGTCGAGGTCACCCTCGCCTTCGCGAGAGAGCTCCGGTGGCACGGGCCCCTCCTCGAGGGGCGAAGGGTGGTCGTCGTCCCGATCGTGAATCCGGACGGGTACGTGGCCGGCCGCAGGACCAACGCGCGCGGGGTAGACCTGAACCGGAATTATCCGACGGAGGATTGGGGAGGGGCGGGACGCCGGGCCGGGGAATCCCCGGCTTCGGAGCCGGAGACTCGCACGGTCCTGGCGCTGATCCAGCGCCTTCGCCCGTCCAAGATCGTGTCGCTTCACAATCCGTACCGGGTGAACAACTACGACGGGGGCCAGAGCCGCGCCCTCGCGGAGTCCATGGCGCAGTTCAACGGGTACCCGTCGACTCCCTCGATCGGATACCCGACCCCGGGATCCTTCGGGACATGGGCCGGGAAGGAGCGCGGCATCGCGATGGTGACCCTGGAGATTCCGCCGGGGGCCTTCCCCGAGCGGTGGCGCGAGAACCGTTGGGCTCTCGTCTCGGCCGTCCGCCAGCTTCGTTTCTCTACTCCGGAGTAGATTGACGATCTACTCTCCAGTAGATATTCTGGGGGAATGGGTCGACCGAAGGCCGGGGCCTTCGAGACGGAGACTCCCGAGCGCCTCCTCCGGTCCGCGGAGCAGGAGTTCGCGCGATCCGGGCTTCGCGGGTCCCGACTGGAAGACATCGCCCGCCGCGCCGGGATCCGGCGCCCTTCTCTCCTCTATCATTACCCCACCAAAGAGGCGCTCTATGCGCGCGTCGTACGGCGGGCCTTTGCCCGTCTGGGACGGACCCTCCTGGAGGCGATGACGGAAGAGGCCGATTTCGCCCGGAGCGTAGAGCGGACGGCGGCCGCCTTCGAGCGGGCGTTGACGGCGGACCCATCGCTCGCCTCTCTCATCCTCCGGGAACTGCTGGACGGCCATGGACCCGGGCGCGCGATCCTTCTCGAGGAAATGGTGCCGCTCCTCGACCAAGTGGAACTCTTCGTTCGCCAACACGGCCGGAGACGAATTCGACCCGGCCTCCCGATTCGGGCCGCGATTCTCCAGGGAGCCTCGGACATCCTGCTGCGCGCGGCGTCCGGTCCCTTGCGCGATCCCCTGTGGGGTCGCGGCGCCGCCGCCTCCCTGGCCCGACTCCTTTTCCTTCGGAGGTGACCCGTGCGTCTCCCGCTCAACCTCCTGGGGCCCGCGATTCGCGGATTCGTGCTCCACCGGGGAAAGTCCGGGCCTTCCACCGATCTCACGGCCCATCATCGCGCCCATTTCCGCTGGAGATACGAACGGGACCAGTCCGAGCTGGCCCGACTCTATGAGACGGCCAAGCGGCACCAGTGGAACGCCTCCACCGCCGTCGACTGGTCGATCTCGGTGGATCCCCTCGACGCGGAACGGGAACTCCTCTCGGTAGAGATGATGCCGTTTCAGGACTTGCCCGCCTATCTCCGGATGACCCCGCGGGAGAAGGCCATGGCGCGGCATGGCCTCCTGACGTGGATGCTCTCGCAATTCCTCCACGGCGAGCAAGGCGCCCTTTTCGCCGCCTGCCAGGTGACGGAGGCCGTCGAAGCGGTCGACGGAAAGCTCTTCGGCTCGACGCAAGTCGTGGACGAGGGACGTCACGTCGAGGTCTTCAGCCGCTATCTCGCCGAAAAGCTCGGCAAGCTCTATGCGATCAACGACAACCTCTACACCATCATCGACGCGTTGATGACGGACCGGAGATGGGACATGAAGTTCCTCGGAATGCAGATCATGGTGGAGGGTCTCGCTCTGGGCGCCTTCGGCACGCTGCGAGCCAACACCCGCGAGCCGCTCCTCCGCCAGATCTTGCAGTACGTCATCACCGACGAGGCGCGACACGTCCACTACGGAGTCGTCAGCCTCCGCGAGTACTATCGATCTCTTCCGGAGCGGGCGCGACGCGAGCGAGAGGATTGGGCCTACGAGATTTCCGTGCTCCTGCGCGATCGTTTTCTCGCCCACGAGTTCTATGAGGAGTTCTTCGGACACGCGATCAGCCGTGCCGAATGGGAACGGCTCGTCCTTACGTCCGGGTACATGGAGAGGTTCCGACGTACGATGTTCCGGAGATTGATCCCCAACCTCAAGAAGATCGGCCTCCTCTCGGATCGGATCCGCCCCAAGTACGACGCGCTCGGACTCCTCCAGTGGGAGAATGAGAAGGCCGCCTCGGAACTGGCGCCGGACGATCTCCTGCGCGATTCCTAGTCACGCCGCCGCCCCTTGACAGTCAATATTAGTGTGATATCATTCCGATACAAGATTGATAGGAGCGAACCATGATCCAAGACATGCCGAAGACCGCGATGCACGGAGTCGGGGCCTTGGCCTTGTTTCTCACGCTGGGTCTCGTCAGCCTCGCGGGGATCATCGCGGGAGCGGTGGCCCAATCGCCGGTCCCTATCGTTCTCGGTGTCCTCCTGGGGGTTGTTTCCCTCTTCTGTCTCACCGGGTTTTTCGTCGTCGATCCCAACGAATCGCGCGTCCTGCAGTTCTTCGGCACGTACGTCGGGACCGTCTCGGAGGCCGGTCCACGCTGGACGAATCCTCTCTATTCCAAGCGCCGGATTTCGCTTCGCGTGCGCAACTTCGAGAGCGAGAAGCTCAAGGTGAACGACGCGGCGGGCAACCCGATCATCATCGCCGCCGTGGTGGTATGGAAGGTCGTGGACTCGGCCCGGGCGCTCTTCCAGGTCGAGAGCTACGAGAACTTCGTCCACGTCCAGAGCGAAGCGGCTTTGCGAAACATGGCCACCCGATTTCCCTACGACGCGCATGGCGCAGGCGAAGTCGCGCTCCGGAGTCACACGGACGAAATCGCGGAGAAACTCAAGGTAGAAATCCAACAGCGCATGGAACAGGCGGGCGTGCAGATCCTCGAGGCGCGCATCAGCCACCTCGCCTACGCGCCGGAGATCGCCCAGGCGATGCTGCGCCGCCAGCAGGCCGCGGCCGTGGTCGCCGCCCGGCAGAAGATCGTGGAAGGCGCGGTCGGGATGGTCGACATGGCCCTGAAGTCTCTTTCGGAGCAGCACATCGTCACCCTCGACGAGGAGAAAAAGGCCACGATGGTGTCGAACCTTCTCGTGGTGCTTTGCGGCGACCGGGATGCGAATCCCGTCGTCAACGTCGGAAGCCTATATCAGTAGGGACCCATGTCGGAACGAAAGCCGTTTCTCCTCCGACTGGATCCGAAGACCCTCGACGCCCTGGCCGTCTGGGCCCGAGACGATCTGCGCAGCTTGAACGCGCAGATCGAATTCGTCCTCCGCAAGGCGTTGGCCGAGGCGCGGCGCCTCGACGCGTCGAAACGGGAGCGGGGAGAGACGAAGTAGTGCATCCGTTCGGATACAGGGTCCAAGGTCTCGGGCCCGGGCACGATTGGCCCGCGGATTGCCAGACTCGATATGGAGGTATGCGATGAGGACAGATGGAATCTCCCGACGGAACTTTCTCGGCGGAGCGGTCGCGGGTCTTCCCCTCATGAGCGGGCTGCTCCAGGACGAAACCCTCGATCCGACCGAGGACAACATCGAGGGCCCCTACTATCTCTCCAACGCCCCCTTCCGAACTCGGGTTCATGAACAGCGCGATGCGGGGACGGTCTGGGTGTTTGCCGGCATCGTGAAGGCCCGGAACGGCAAGCCTCTCTCCGGCGCCATCTTAGAAATTTGGCAGGCCGATCCCACCGGCGCCTACGATTGGGACGGGGATCCGGATCACGCGCCCGCTCCGGAGAAATACCGATATCGCGTCCGGATCAAGAGCGGCGAGAAGGGGGAGTATTCGTTCGAGACTCTTCGCCCGGGACGGTACAAACTGACCGAAACCCGATATCGGCCGGCCCATATCCACCTGAAGGCATCGCATCCGGGCCATCGATCCCTGACGACGCAGATCTATTTCAAGGACGATCCGTTCAACAAGGTCGATCCTTGGTACAAGGCCTCGTTGGCGGTGACCCCGAAGGAAGAGGGAAAGAAACTCCACGCCACCTTCGACGTGATCTTGCGGAAGTCGTAACGAGATCGCCTTCCTCTATTATGGGGAAGGGTCACCGGTCCGGGACTTTGACAAAGTCGCCTCGGATGGGCTAAGATTACCCAACCGTGAGCAACACCCTTGGGTCTCCGGTACTTCCCGAAGCGGTCCCGGCGATCGGCTCGGCCTCCGGAGGTCTGCGATTCGAACTTGTCCTCGCCGGATCCGAGAACCTCGAAGATCGGGACGATCCGTTCGTTCCCCTGAGCGATTCCGGACGCTTCGGCCGGGTCCTTTTGTCCCGCGTCGCGATCGGGGAGAACACCACCCTGCGGACGCTGGCGCTGAAGATCCAGCGAAGTTTTTATCGCCCCTATGGGGCAGGTCAGGGACAGACCACGAATTCTCAGGTCGACGAAATCTGGGCCCGAGAACGCGAGCATCTCCTGAAGCTCAAGGTTCCCGAGGTCGCGGATCTCTTGGACCTGGGTCCCGAGCTGCGGCGGAGCTACCCGGTGACGTTTTGCAAGAAGGTCCGTCGCTATTTCCATCCGCTCTGCCCGCAATGCACCGCGCTCTTGGAAGATTGTCGTGACGACACTCTTCTCAGGGATTTCGGACTCCCGACGTACTCCGGAAGTACCTCGCGCTATCTCTACTGCAGCTCCTGTTCCACCGCCCAGCGTGCCGTTTTTTACACCTATTCGCTGACGGCCGAGGAACATCCGAAGGGAAGCGTGGAGGTCCGCCGGCGCTCCGAGCTCTATCGGGATCAGGCGGCCATCGTCCACGGGGATCACTCGCAAGCCAGAAAACCGCGATTGGAGCGGATCTTTCCCTGCTTTACCTGCAAGCACCGCGAGACCTGTTATCCCGCAGGCGCGACGCCCGGACCGATTCCGGCGGAGAAGCTCCTCGTGCCGCTCTCCTATTACGAATTCGCGATGCTGCCGCTGGAGCTCCTTCAACTTCACTACGACGAATGCGTCGACCTTCTCGGCGGAGCCGCCTGGAGCTCCGTGAAGCCGGCGGCCGAAAACATGTATCCCGGACGCGGGCCGGCCTTGGCTCCCATCGACGTGAGTCTCTCGTCGCCCTCGCAATGGATCTTCGGCGCGGACGCGACCGGCCTCTTCTCGATCGAGGTCTTGCGGCTCAAGCTCCTCGCGTTCACTCAGGTGTGCCGAGGAGTGCGGGCGCTCCACGCCCGGACCGGCGTTCCCCACTTCGGGATCGATCCCACGTGCGTCATGGTCCAGGTGGCGGCATCGGGAGGGGACCTGCCGGCCCGATGGAACTTCCAGGCGAAACTGCTCGATCCGGCCAACCCGCACCGGTTCGCGCCCCTGGCGAATCTCCCCGAGGCGGCGGGCGACGTGTTCGTTCCCTCGCCCGACTGCGACAAGACCTATCTCTCGCCGCTGATAACCAAGGCGGGTTCGGGGCGCGAGGAGGCGATGCGCGTCACGATCCGGAATCTCGTGCCGGACGGCGCGGGGTGCCGCGCGGAAGTGGACGTCCTCTCGACCCGCGTACGGCTCCACGAATTCAAGATCCGGGACGTCGTCCGGGTGGTGGCCACCTCCACCGTAAGTTGGCTGGAGGGTGCGGAACTCTGGGGCTCGATCGTCGAGCCGCTCCCCGAGGATCGCGGATTCCGGGTCTCCGTGTACTCCCCGCGACCGCTCGAAGGAGCGAAAGTTCCGGTGACCTTCGACGGGAGCGTATCCTTCTACAAGCGTTTCGGGATTCCGTGCGATCTCTACAGCCTGGGAATGCTCCTCTTTCGTTCGATCCTGGTGAACGACGCTCAAGATGTCTTCGCCCTGGAGGACGCGGTGAACCGCGTCATGAACAAGGTCAACGTGGGCTTGGAAGGAGCGATTCAGCCCGACTACAAGTATGTTTCCGGAATGATCGGATGGCAGGTCGAGGCGGAGAAAAAAGTCTTCGATCCGAAGAATGTTCTCTATCTGGGAATCGACCGGGATACGCGCAAGATCGGGATCCCCCCGACGCTCTGGACGGATCTACTCCTGGGCGCCTTTCGGCTGGTCTCGAACATCCGGGATTTCAGCTTCGCCTCGCATCATGCGGACTACGATCCCGGCAAGCCCGAGGCGCTCATGGATGCCGTGCTCCAGGAGATCGAGACGCTGAACGCGCGGCTTCACATCGAGCTCTTCGGGACGTCCGACCGGAATCGCGAGGTGGCGGTCGCCTGCGACGAGGTCATTGCCGAGATCACCCGCGACGGGTTGGGTGGATTCGAGATGGAAGAAGAACCGGGCCTCGAGCGGGCGGAGTTTCAGCCGGAGCCTTGACTCGAGTACGGGAACCGGACATGATGAATTCGTCGCGGTTCCGGACCCAAGAAGAAAACGGCGGTAATCCGTAATGTCCATCAAACTCGTCGTGTCCCTGGCGGGAAACAACGAACCGATGTCGGAGCATGCCTTCGACAAGGATCTCGTGACGGTAGGCCGCACCTTGGGCAACGACGTGGTGCTTCCGGACGTCGAAAAAAAGGTCTCCTCCCGCCACGCCCGCTTGGAGCGCAAGGGCACGGCGTGCGAGATCTTCGATCTGGGAAGCACGAACGGTACGTACCTCAACGGCCGGAGGATCGAGGCGAATCGGGCCGTCGGGTTGCAGAACGGCGATCGGGTGATGATCGGCGGATTCCAGATCCTTTTCCAGTCGACGGAGGATCGCCAGGAGTCCACGACGCGCCATGTCGATCCGGCGAAGGCGGCGGAGAGGTTGTCGGAGAGCCTGGCCCTGGAGTATGCCAAGCACGTCGGCAGCCCGGCGGACGTCCGGCGGGAGGCGATGCGGGAGGCAATTCGAGAGGGATTGCGGTTCGCCGGGCCCGAGAACGGCCGTGCCGTGCTCACCCTCGTGCGAAGCCGCTTTCAGTCGGGAGTGGCGCCGGAAGAGGGCGCGGCCCAGAACCAAGAGATCAAGCGTCAGGAGGATCTCTACCGCTCCGGCTATCAAGCCATCAGCGGACTCTCCTCGCAGATCCTCGGCGAGGGGAACTTCCAAAACGCCGAACAGGTGGCGAAGTTCGCCCGACAGCTCGGCCAAATCCTCGAGGTGACGATGGAGTGGGTCGCGAACATGCTCAAGGGTCGGCGCGAGTTCGAGAACCAATTCCAGGCCGATCTCACGATGGTATTCTCCAAGGAGGGGAACCCCCTCAAGTCCGCGACCGGAAAGGCCGAGATGGCGCGGCATCTCCTGGATTGGCGAAGCTCTCGGGATCCGGCGCAGCAGAAGGCGCTCTTGGACGGCGCGTTCAAGGACATCGCGATGCACCAACTCGGACTGGTCGCCGGCGCGCAGGCGTGTCTGAAGAAGCTCCTGGAGAAACTCGATCCCAAGGTGATGGAGGCGGAGGCGGTCGGCAAGGGCGGCGTCTTCAAGAGCACCGAGAAGAAGGCGTGGGAGCTGTTCGTCACGCGCCACAAGGAGATGTTCGAGGAGAACAGCAAGCTCTTCAACGAGCTCATCTATCCCAACTTGCGCGAAGGGTATCTCAAGTCTCACGCGGGAGAGGCGGCGAGCGGCGCGCCCACGCCGGGATCGAGAACGGTCGCGGCCGTTCCGCCCAAGTCGTCGGTCGCCTCTCCGAAGAGCCACGCCTCTTCGGCATCGGCGGCGTCGAAGCAGAGCGTATCCGGAGTGAAATCCTCCCCGGGCGGCGGTTCGGCCGCGAAGCCTCCGCCCGCCCCCCCGACGAAAGGAGAAGGAGCATGAAACGAAACCTGGGCATGTCTATCGTGGTCTTGTTGGCGGTCGGGTGCAATGGCACGACGAAGGTTCAGCTCAAGAGCGAGGTCGGCGCTAACGGCGGCGGAACGATCTATTACCGAATCTACCAACTGAAAGATCCGAAGGCGTTCGAAGAGGCCGACTTCGAGGCGATCTGGAGCGACGCGGGAGCGGCGCTCAAGCTCGAAGGCGAGTGGAAATCCAAGGTCCTTCTCGACAAGTTCGATCTTTTCCCCCCAAAGCAAGGCGAGAAGAGCGAGCCCTTCCCCAAGCCCTTCCCGGAAGAGAGGTTCCTTCCCGACGCGACCCACATCGGAGTCGCCGCTTTGTTCGCACCGGAAAAGAGCGTGAAGGAGGAACGGGACGCCAAATGGAAGAAAACCATCCCGCTCAAGAAGGTGGGAGACAAGATTTTCGTCTTCAAGGGATTCGAGATCGAGATAATCGACGACTAGGGAGCCCGCCTCTTCCGACCGTGCGGCACTCCGGACTGCCATAGGAGACGACCGTGGATCATCTGCAGAAGGTGATGTGGAGCGAGGGGATGTTCCTCACCCCGCACCACTTCCAGCAGTGGGACCGTCATTACGAACATCTGCTCCAAGTGCGGCTGCGAAGCGTACAGGCGCTGGATTGGGGCGTGTGGGACCTCAAGATCAACGAGGACGGCGTCGCCAACGGCCAGCTCGCGCTGACGAAGTGCGCGGCCGCGATGCCCGACGGATTGGCCATCGATATTCCGGACTTGGATCCCCTTCCGGAGACTCGCCCCATCGAACCCTATTTCGATGCGAAGAAGGACCGATTGGGCGTGTATCTGGGCGCCCCCGTGGTGCGGCCGGGAATCGCCGCCTGCGCGGCAGACGTCCCTCCGGGAGGCCGCCCCGTTCGCTACAAGCGCAAGTTCGTGAACGTCGCGGACGACAACACGGGGGCGAACGAACGCGAACTCTCGGCCGCGAGAAAGGATCTTCGACTCCTCTTCGAAGGGGAACCTCTGGACGACTTCATCACCCTCAAGATCGCGGAGCTGGAACGAAGTGCGACGGGGACCTTCTCGCTTCGGGCGAGCTACGTACCGCCTTGCCTCTATGTGGGGGCATCCGCGTTCCTCATGACGGTGCTCCGCCGCATCGTCGAGATCCTCTCCACGCGGAGTTCGGACCTCTCGAAGCAACGACGTCAGAGGACCGAAGGGTTGATTCAGTTCACGATGTCCGAGGCCGCCAACTTTTGGCTGCTGCACACCGTGAATCACTACATCCCTCCGCTCCTGCATTTCTACGACCAGCAGGCGGTCCACCCTCAGCTGGTCTACATGGAATTGATCCAGATGGCCGGGGAGCTGTACACTTTTTCGGCGGAAGGACATCCCAAGGATCTCCCGAAATACGCCCACAACGATCTCTCGGCGACCTTCGCCGGGATCGAGGAAAAGCTCCGCCTGCTCTTGGAAACGGTCGTGCCGACGAAGTGCATCCCGATCGCTCTTCAGCGCGTACGCGAGTCCCTCTTCACGGCGAGAGTCCCCGACGAGGAGCTCCTCAAGAACGCGCGCTTCTATCTCGCGGTCATGGCCGACGTCCCGGACGAAAAGATCTCCCGTGAGGTTCCCATCCACGCGAAGATCAGCTCCGTGGACCGCGTGGAGCGGTTGATCGCGGCCGCCTTGCGCGGGATCGCGATCAAACATCTCGCCTCGCCGCCCGCCGAGATCCCGGTGCAACCGGGGCGGACCTACTTCGAGTTCGACAAGCGAGGGGAACATTGGGACGCCATCGCCAGCTCTCGGGCCATGTCGATTTACGTTCCGCCGTCGTTCACGGGACTCAAACTCGAGCTTATGGCGGTGAAGGAATAAGATGAGGACGCTCGGTCATCCCATCATCCTTGGCCTGCCCGACCTGTGTGCGGACATCTTCACGTTTTGCCTCCAGCTCCAGCGAAGTAAAGACCCGGGCGATCCCGAGCAGCTTCGGTCGAAGATCGACGAGCTCTTCCGGACCCTCGAGACGCGGGCTCGCCAGTCGGACGTGCCGGAGCCCCACGTCGCCGACGCGAAGTACGCCATGGTGGCCTACATCGACGAAATGCTCCTCTCGTCCGACTGGGCGGCGGTGAAAGACGTCTGGGCGGGCCGCCCGCTTCAGCTCGAATACTTCAACGAGTTCGCCGCCGGCGAGAACTTCTTCGAGAAGCTCACCCGATACCGGGGAGTCGAAGAACCGAAGAAGCTGGACGTCCTGGAGACCTACTACACGTGCCTGGCGTTGGGCTTCAAGGGAATGCACGGCGCCGATCTGGCGGGAATCGAAAAACTGAAGTCCATCACCGAGAGCATCGGTCGTGAGCTCCGAAAGGCTCGAGCGAAAAGCGAGGACCACGCTCTCTCGACGAACTGGAAGGCTCCCGACGCGGTGCCGCAGCTGGTCAAGAATTTCCCGGCCTGGGTAGTCACGGCCATCTGCGGGGCGCTGATCTTGATCCTCTTCATCGTCTTCATCGTTCTGATCAACAAGACCGCCTCGGGAGTGGTGGAGGGGCTTCGATAGCGGAGGTGTCGGATGCAGATCAAGGAAACGACGATCGGCCTGCTTGTCCTGATCGTGCTTTTCTGCGTGATGCTCTTCGCCGGCTCCAAGCTTCCCGTGGAAATCTCCCAATACCGCAACTGGATCCTCCTCGGCCTGCTCATCGCCATCGCCCTCTGGTTCGTCTTCTTCCTCATCAAGAAGATCCTGGCGGTCCGGAGCGCCATGGCCATCGAGAAAAAACTGAAGATGCAGGCGGCCGACCAGATCGCCGGCTCCCGGCCCGACAAGGCCCCCGAGCTTCAGAGCTTGGCCAGCCAGATGGACGAAGCCATCGGGGCGCTCAAGACCTCCAAGCTCGGCAAAGGGGCGCTCTACGCCCTTCCCTGGTACATCATCATCGGTCCTCCGGGGACGGGGAAAACCACGGCGCTCCAGGAGTCCGGTCTCAACTTCCCCTACACAAGCAAGGGGAAAGGAAAGATCCAAGGAGTCGGCGGCACCCGAAACTGCGATTGGTGGTTCACCGACCAGGGGATCCTTCTGGATACCGCGGGGCGCTACACCACGGAGCTCGAAGACCGGGACGAATGGCTCGGCTTCCTCGACATGCTCAAGAAGTGCCGCAAGGACAAGCCGATCAACGGCGCGATCATCTGCATGGCGGTGAATGAGGTCTTGCAATCGACGGACGAACAGCTCGAGGAGTACGCGAAAAAGATTCGGGATCGCCTGGATGAATTGACGAAGCGCCTGGAACTCGTCTTCCCGGTCTACCTCCTCTTCACGAAATGCGACCTCGTCAACGGGTTCGTGGAGTTCTTCGAGGACTTCACCAAGGCGGACCGGTCGCAAGTATGGGGCATCACCCTCTCCTACGAGTCTCAAGGATCGAAGAACCTCCAAGCCTCCTTCGAAGAGGAGTGCAAGAAGTTCTACGAAAGGCTCGCGCTCTACCGCGTCCAAGCTCTCGCGACGGACCGCAAGATCGAGAAGAAACGGGGCATCTACTCCTTCCCGATCGAGTTTGCGTTGACGCAGAAACGCCTCTCGGACTTCGTCGGACTTCTCTTCCGGCCGAATCCCTACCAAGAAAGCGCGATTCTTCGTGGATTCTACTTTACGAGCGGAACGCAGGAGGGAATGCCGATCGATCAGATCGTGAACGCGATCGGCGCCTCGATTCCGGGCATCAAGGACGTCTCCGCCTCCTTTTCGGGCGGAAACGTGGACAAGAAGAGCTACTTCATCAATCAGCTCTTCACCAAG
>Ga0114945_10000142_pt1 | contig 42507 bp, 41 predicted proteins | sample OV2TP3_FD_87194 | JGI IMG/M metagenome (GOLD analysis project Ga0114945, IMG submission 87194) | Hot spring microbial communities from Beatty, Nevada to study Microbial Dark Matter (Phase II) - OV2 TP3 | ecosystem: Environmental > Aquatic > Thermal springs > Hot (42-90C) | place: USA: Beatty... | reverse complement strand
GCGATGCACATCAGCGCCAGTGTTTTCATCAACGACGACGAGCACGGGCTCCATCACGATTTCCAAGCGTTCCTCGAGAGGCTCGTACCCTGGGAGCCGGTCGGGCAGTACCGCCACAACGACACGGGCGAGGACAACGCGGCCGCCCACCTTCGACGACAGCTCTTCGGCCGGGAGGTCGTCGTGGCCATTACTCAGGGAAGACTCGATTTCGGCCCGTGGGAGCAGATCTTCTACGGCGAGTTCGACGGACAGCGCCGCAAACGCATCCTCGTCAAGGTGATCGGAGAGTAGTCGGCGATCGGCCCTCGCGTCACGAAGGCCGAAAGCCGACGACTCCAGCCTACAGATAGTCTTCCCGTTCGTCGTGGTTTTCCTGGGGTCGCCGGCGCTCCGGACGGCGATCGTCCGAAGGACGCCGGTCGTCTCGGCGCGGATGGCAATGCTGACACCGGCCCTGGCACGGGCACCGGTCGGCGCCGTCCGGGCCTCGATCCTGGCCCCGTGGATCGGACCGCTCGCGAGGATTCTCCTGCCGCTGGCCGTGCTCGAGTCGCTCCACTCGTTGCTGGAGCTGTTCCAAGGCGTTGGCGATCCGCCGGAGGGCGTTCTCCCAACCGGGCGTTTCGCCGCCCCGCTTGTCGTGTTCCCGACGCTGCTTCTCTTCCCCTCCCCTCTTGTCGTGCTGGCGGCGAAGTTCCTCCATGCGCGCCTTGAACTCCGCGTCGAGCTTTGCCATCTCCTCCCGGAATTTCTTCTCCATCTCCTGGCGGCGCTGCTCGAACGAGCGGCGCATTTCTGCAACCTTGCGGTCCTGATCCTCCTGCGCGGCAGCCGCGACTGGAAGAAGCAGGAGCGCGCCCAAAACGATCCACGATTTCATCGCCAGTCCTCCAATAAAAGATGTCGAATGTCGGAAGTCCTCCTCCAGTCGCCCTATGGATTCAACGTCGCCCGACAACCGGAATTGTCGCGGATTATTTCCGCTCGTCCGGTCCAAGATCGGGAGCCCGCCCGAGGTTTCGGCGAGAACCCCGCCGATCCGCCGGCGGATAGGGTCTCACCTCGACCGTCCCCGCATCGAGGGCGGGACTCCCCGAGGCGAATCCGAAATCCCCCTTGGCCGGATCCAGAAACTTCGGATCGGTCCCCAGCGGGAGATTCCCGCGAATCTTCGGATCCTTGGCCAGGGGACCCCATCCCTCCTCTCGAGTGACATACAGCTCTTCGCCGTTCTTCTGTTGGACGGCGAGTTCATACCCGCTCTTGGAGCCCGTGAAGAGGGAATGAAGGACGGCGAGCTCCGTCGTGGCCGAGACCCACACGGCGCTCGCGTTGTTGTAGAAGATCGAGTTCGCGATCGTCAGCTTGATGGGCTCCTTGTTCCCGTATCCGCAGGTGAGCGAGTACGAAACGTGGAAGGCGACGATGGTATGGAGAATCCGATACGTCCCTTCTCCCTCGAACACGAGGGCCGCATCCGCGCCGGTGTTGTACACCAGCGAATTCACGAGATCGCCGCCGCGCCAGAACTTCACGCCGTTGCGTCCGAGATCGTGGACCACCGTGTTGTAGACGCACACGCGAGTCGCCTTGAAGTCGATCCCATCGCCGGAGGCGCCGCTGACGGTGCATCGGTTGACCAGAATGTTGTCGCCGTTCTCCGCCGCGATGGCGTCGGCTCCCGAATTCCCCGGATCGGCTCCCTTCATCTCGATCGTCACGTTCTCCAGTCGCACGTCCGTCGCCGGACCCTCGCCGATGTTGAACCCGGCCAAGCGCTGGCCTTCCAGACGAACGTCGCGCACCAGGAGCCCGCTGATCTGAGGCTTCGCGGCCTTTCCTCCGATGGGCGCCGTCCGAATGCCGTCCTCCCCTCCCCGGACGACGACGCGCGAGAGGACCACATTCTTCTGCGTCGAGCCGTCCCGTCTCCCCACTTGAATCGGCATCCCTCCGAAACCGTCGAACGTGATCCCGTCGATCCAGAGATCGTCGCCGGTCAACACGAGGCACTGGCGCACTTCCGCGGAGGCCGGAGCCAACGTCGCCTTCGCGGCCTCGGATCGAATCGAGATTCCCGACTTGGCGACCAGAATCTCCTCGGGGATCGTGTGTTTTCCTTCCGTCAGCAAGATCGTATCGCCGCCTTCCGCTTTCTCGACCGCTTCGGCAAGGGAAGGCCCGGAGCCGGGCTTCACGACGACCGACCTCCCCTTTCGGGGAAGTACCGGCCACTTGGGGAATTTCGAGAAGTCGATCCCGGCGACGTTCGGCAAGTCCTTCTCGTCCTGGACCCCGGGCTCGTGAGGCGTCACCGAGGGGACCGGGGCCGGTTTGCACATCACGACGAGCGAAACGGCAAGAGCGGAGGCGAATCTGTTCATGGGGGAAGGGTACTCGGTCGGGCATGCGGAAGTCAAACGCACTTGGATTTCATTGACCGCCCTCCGATCCGCCCTAGAATGGGCCGATTCGTAGGAGGGATCCCATGATCGCCCTGCTGTGCGTTCTCGTCGCGGCGCAAGACACCGAGCTCCGCCTCCCTGTCGAGGAGTTTCGCCTCGAGAACGGGATGAAGATTCTGGCGGTTCCTCGGCGGGACACCCCCCGGGTTTTCTGCGCCCTGTACTGGAAAGTCGGATCGGTCGACGAACGTCCCGGCATCACGGGACTCTCGCATTTCTTCGAACACATGATGTTCAAGGGAACGGCCACCATCGGCACCACAGACGCGAAGCGCGATGCGGAGATCAACGCCGAGGTGGACCAGGTCATGGGTCGAGTCCGTGAGATCCAGCTTCTCCACCGGGAATTCGAACGCCGGGGATCGAAGCCGAACATGGAGGAGCAGACGAGGCTCAGCCAGGCTCTCCGGAAACACACGGCGCGATACGAAGAGTTGATCGCCGAGCAGAAGAAGATCACGGTGAGCGAGCACATCTCGAAACTCTACATGGGAGCCGGTGGGACCGGCCTCAACGCCTCGACCTACTACGATTGGACCCGCTACTTCATCGAGCTTCCTTCGAACAAGGTCGAACTCTTTTTCTGGTTGGAATCGGACCGCTTCCTCCGACCCGTCTTCCGCGAGTTCTATCCGGAGCGGGACGTCGTCAAGGAAGAACGGCGGATGCGGTACGACTCGACGCCCACGGGACTCATCCACGAAGCCTTTCGGGCCATGTTTTGGCAGTCCCACCCATACAGTTGGCCCGTCATCGGATGGATGAGCGATATCGAGATGTACACTCTGGCCGATGCGCTGGAGTACTTCCGGATCTACTACTCCCCTCATCGGTGTACCGCGATCTTCGTCGGAGACGTGGAGCCCGCCAAGATCCGGGATCTCGCCACGCGTTATTTCGGGCGCATCCCGCGAAACAAGGACGAACCGCCGGCGATCGTAACCCGAGAATCCGAGCAGGTCGCGGAACGGCGCATGCATGCCGAAGCGAAATCGCAGCCCTCCTTGACCGTTCGATGGCACGCGCCCGGCGCCGCCCACAGCGATACCGCCGCGCTGGACCTCGCGATGATGATCCTCGACGGTCCCTCCGGCCGCCTCCATCGCATTCTCGTCGAGGAGAAAAACCTCGCTCTCGCCGCGGGATCCTCGTATTGGGCGCTGCGGTACGGCGGAATGGCGGATGTCGACGCGCGCCCCAAGGAGGGAGTCTCCTTCTCCGACCTGGAGAGGGGAATCGAGGAGATCGTCGAGGGGCTGAAAAAGGACGGAGTGACCGAGCGTGAACTGCAGAAAGTGAAGAACCAATCGCTGGCGACCACGGCCCGCCAGCTTCAGTCGAACAAAGGAATCGGCGACGCGCTCGGATACGCCGAAATCAACGCCGACTGGCACGAAGCCTTCGACTACCTCAAGCGCGTCATGGCGGTGACGGCGAGTCAGGTGCGCGAAGCGGCCGTGAAGTATCTGACGCCCCAGGGCCGGAACGTCCTCATCGTCAAGCGCAAGGAGAAGAACCCATGACGCCACTGCTCCTCCTTTTCCTCGCCTCGCAGGATCTTCCGGACCATCCCGACAAACTCCGGTATCCGGCCCTTCAGTTCTCCGTACCGGACCCGGCGGCGATGCGGAGCACCCTCAAGGGAGGAACGACCGTCTATGCCCTCGAGGATCCGGGCTTGCCCCTCGTCCACCTTCAGTTCCACTTCCGCCGGGGATCGTTCGACGAGCCGACCGGAAAGGCCGGCCTCGCGCAGCTCTGGGCGGAGGTGCTTCGAACCGGCGGGACGAAAAGCCTGAAGCCGCAACAGCTCGACGAGTAGCTGGACTTCCTGGCGGCGTCCCTGGGATTCTCGCCCGACGAACTCGACAGCTCCGCGACGCTATCGCTCTTGGCCAAGGACCTGGATCGCGGACTCGAGATCCTCGAGGACGTTCTCAAGAACCCCGAATTCCGCCAAGAGAAGCTGGACTTGGCGAAGGCGCAATTGCTCGACCGAATCAAGGCGCGGAACGACTCGACCGCGTCGATCGAGGCGCGCGAGGCCGGTTTGCTCCTCTACGGTCCGCGGCACCCGATGAACGTCCATGCCACGCTCCAGTCCATCGAGTCCATTACCCGCGAGGACCTACTTCGATTTCACCGTGACGTTCTGGAGCAGAGTTCGCTTCTCATCGCCGCGGCCGGAGGATTCTCCCGGGAGGCGTTGCTCAAGAAGCTCGCCGCCTTCGACGGATGGTTCCAGGGTGCGAACGAGAGAAACGGCATCGCGGCGCACGATCCGGCTCCGGGAGTCTTTTGCTTCAACAAAGACGACAAGAACGTGACGCAGGGACGGGTGACGATGGCCCATCTCGGAATCCGCCTCGACAATCCCGATCTTCACGCCATCCGGATCATGAACTACATCTACGGAGGGGGTGGCTTCAGCTCGAGGCTGATGCAACGCGTGCGCACCGACGAGGGCCTCGCCTACGACGTCCGGTCGGAGTTCCAACCCGGGATTCGATATACGGGCACGTTCCGAATCAAGTTTCAAAGCAAGAACGAGTCCTGCGCCTACGCGATGCAGCTGTGCCTCGAGGAGCTCCGCAAGATGCAAGAAAAGGCTCCCGACGCGAAAGTCGTCGAGGAGGCGAAGAAGTACTTCATCGACGGCTTCCCCGCGTTTTTCTTCGCTTCGAAGTCGAAGACGGTTCAGACCTTCGCGGCCGCGGAGTTGAACGGCTACCCGAAGGACTACTACCAAACCTATCGCGAAAAGATCGCGGCGGTCCGGCCGGAGGACGTTCTCCGCGTCGCCAAACAGCACATGAAGCCCGACAAGCTCGTCGTCGTCTGCGTGGGCAACATCGGCGTCATGGTCAAGGGCGACGGCAAGCACTCTGCGACGTTGTCCGACTTCGGGCCGGTGAAGAACGTCCCGCTCCCGAATCCGGAGACCTTGGAACGCGACAAGTAGTGGCCTGCGCGGCCGCCCTATCTCGGTCCAGCGGAAATCCGCCGACGCTCCGCGGCCTCCGCCCTGGCATACCCTTCTCCGACCGCCGGATGATCCGCGGCGAGCGCGCGGACCTGGGAGTACAAGTCTCGGGCTTCTCCGAAGCGTCCGGCTCGTTCCGATTCTCCGGCCCGTTGCACGAGCGTCTCGATGCGTCGCTTCAGACGTTCCGTTCGGTAGGTCCATAAGGCGCAGACCATCGCCGAAGCCAGGATGGGGGCCAGGAGAAGAGCTGTCCCGAAGCGGTGGCGATTGAGCCATCGGAGTCCGCGCCGGAACCGGCCTGGGGGCCGCGCCAGAGCCGGTTCCCCGATCCGACACCGCTTCAACTCTTCCGCGAATTCGGTCGCGGTCCGATAGCGTCGGGAGGGATCCTTCTCGAGGGCCTTCAGACAGACGTTTTCCAAATCGCGGGAAACCGCCGGATTCGCCTTCCGAGGAGGGGCCGGATCTTCGTTCAGGGTCTTCGAAAGGATCTCGGCGATCGTCGGGCCCGCGTGAGGGGGATGATCCGTCAGCATCTCGTACAGGATCGCCCCCAGGGCGTAGACGTCCGTGTGTGGACCGATCGCGCCGGTACACCCGCGCACTTGCTCCGGAGCCATGTACGCCGGCGTCCCCATCGCCATTCCGGTCCGGGTGAGTGCCGTCGGGGATTCCATCCGGTGGGCCAGTCCGAAGTCCCCCACCTTTGCCTGTCCGGTGGGGGGCACCAAAATGTTGGCCGGCTTCACATCTCGATGGACGATTCCCCGGGCGTGCGCTTCCCCGACTCCCCGCGCCGCCTGTTCGAGCCAGGCAAGCATTTGCGGGAGATCCCTCCGATGCTCGACCATGAGTGCGGCGAGGGAGGAACCCTCGACGAGTTCCAGTACGAGGTACATCCGGCCTGCCTCTTCGCCCGCATCATGGACGGCGACGACGTTCCGATGGGACAGCGTTGCGGCCGCCTGCGCCTCGCGCCGAAAGCGGCATCGCACCTCCTCATGAGCGCTCCGATCGTCCTTGAGAATCTTGAGGGCGACGGGACGGCGGAGCTCGGAATCCCACGCGCGGTAGACGACGGCCATTCCCCCTTCCCCCAGAGGCCCTTCGATCTCGTAGCGGGAGATCGTGGGAGATTCCGCCAAGAAGCTCCAGACCGGGAAAGCGAGATCGTTCACGCCATCGCCTCCTTGAGTTCCTCCTCGACTTCCCCATCGCTTGCGACATAGGCTCGGATCTTCCGGCGAAGAGCTTCCCGCAGGAGACGGCGTACGTGGGTGAGATGATTCCTCACGTCCGACTCCCGAATCCCCAGTCGGTCCGCGACTTCCCGGTATGTGCCTTCGGAGTCGATCGCGTACATCCGGAATGCCTCGGCGTAGAGCGGCTTGTGCTCCCGTTCCAATCGTTGGGTCGTTTCGGCCATGGCCTCGTCGAGGAGGATCCGGAACCACTCGCGATCGAACGCTCTCTCGGGAGGATCCGTCGCCATCGGAGGGGGGATGACGCCGACGCGGTCCTGTGCGGAAATGAGAAAGTTCCGAAGGGCCCTCTTCACGTAGCGGCGAAAGCTTCCGCACTCCGGCCGAAGGCGCGACCAAGGGTTCTGTTCCAACAATCGGACGAAGAAACCTTGGGCCAGGTCTCGCGCATCCTCTTCCCGTGCCCGCCACACCAAGAGGATGAACGTGTACACCGGCTTCCAGTAGGTCCGGCACAGTCGGTCGAGCGCCGCGCGATCGGACGACTCTCCCGCCGCGAAGACGGCCGACCACCGCGTCGTCGGGAACCCCCGCACGAGACTCGTGTCCGACGATCCCATTCCCTCATGGAACACATCTCCGACGAATCAGTTCCATGAAAAATGCAGTTTCCCCTAAACGGATTCTTCTCGCGTCGGTACGGGTAGGGCATGAGAAATCTCCGGATGGCCTTCCTCCTCCTCGCCTCGTGCGGCGGGGGCGGAAGCGGCGGAACCCAAGAAAGCCCGGTCCAGTTCCCCGGCGTATTCTGGCTGATCGATCGGGGAGCCCTGTACGATCCCGCGCACACTCTTCTCTCCAACGGCGGATTCGAATCCGACAGCGGGGGCATCCCGACCGATTGGCAGTTCCTCGCAGGCCCCGGAGGCGCCCCGGTCGCAGATCGAGTCCCCGACGGCACGGGCTATGCCCTTCGCGTCACCACCGTCACGGGAAACGACCGGATGACGGTCGTCTCTCCGTCCCTCTCTCTATCGAGCGAAGTGGAGCGGTACTACTTGTCGTTCGAGGCGAGAACGGACTTCGGCATGCTCGATGAGGGATGGGGCGGAGTGGGAACCGAAGAGCAGGGAGCCGGGTCGTCCAGCATCGCGGTCCAGGCCGCCATCCGGTGGGGCTTCGCGGGAGGGACATTCACGGAGACAATCGCCCGTCGAGTCCACCACGCGCTCCATACTTGGCGACCTCACTTGAGCGAGGTGACGGTCCCCGGGGGCGCCGTGACGGCGCAGGTGCGTTTCACCGTTGCCGGAAACGTTCCGAACGAGACCTCCGAGCCGCACGAGACTTTTCTGGACAACGTGCGGTTCTTCCCCGAGCCCGCTTCGTTGCTCCCGCGTCGCATCGAGGGGAGCGCGTCCCGTGCCCCAGACGGATCCCTTCTCTTCTCCGGTTCCATCCCCGGATTCCGCTTGGAAGCGACCTCCACCGGCGGCAACGTAAGCGGGGATCTCGTCAACCTCACCGGCAAGAACGTCGCCGTGGATCTTCTCTACGCCCTCGAGCTGGAGGCCGCGCGAGTGGACTATGACATCTCCCGGGGCAGCGTCGTCGCGGGTGCGACCCGGTATTACTCCGACCCTGTCTCCGCGGACTGGTATTCGGACCTCACGATGAGTCCCGTTCCCCTTGGGTCGGTGACGAGTCCTTCCGGCTCCACCACGGGCCTGGCGATTCCCCTCTCCCCTCTCCGGATCGTCCTCTTTCGATACGACGCCCGATTGCGAAGTTTTGAGGCGGTGCATCGATTCGGTCTTCGCGGTACCGGCCTTCACGATCGCGCCTCGTTCTCCGTCCATGTGCTGCGCTCGGAGAGTTCCTGGAAGTACCGAGAGTTGTGGCGCAGGTATGTGACGGAGATCGAACCCGTCGTTTCGTCGATTCGGCGGCCCGCACCGGGCGGCACGGGTGCCTTCTATGCCGCGCTCTTCGATACGACCCAGCCGGGGGTGCCGCCCTTCTATCCCGACCTCGCGGGAATGATCCAGGACTTCGGGCTGCGCACCGTGCTCGAACGGATAGGATCGCTTCCCCCAATCTCGGCCGGTCTCCTCGATCGCCTGCAGACGTACAATCTGGAGGCCCTGAACTACGACTACCCCTGGATCCTCGAGACGGAGGCGGGCGATGCGACGGCTCCGCCCGCTTCCTATGAAGGAGCCGAGGCGACGGTGGCCGCCCTCGTAGCCGGCACCCCGACGAGCACGTTCGGAAAATTGAGGAAGATCCAGGCACAGAAGGCGCTTCGGGACTCCCGAGGCGATCTCCGGATCAATCGGAACTTCGCGCCTTCCTTCTCCGGTGGCCGGTGGCTCTTGCGGATTCCGACGAACCTCCGTCCGGATCAGTCCGAGTATCTCGAGACGACGCTCACCGAGAAATTCCTCCCCGCCTTTGACGCCGGAGCCGCGATGCCGGAACAGAGGATCGTCGGGGCGAATTTCGACGGATTCATGAAGGAGTCCAAGGTGTTGGACGATCGGTCGGAGGCGGCCGGCGATTCTCCCCTCACGTACGATCCCGATACCGGTGAGCCGGTGGCGCATCTGGCCGATGGGAATCTCTCCTTCTTGAACGCGCTGCGGGCGCGCTTGGACGCAAGCGGACACGGGGACAAACGGATGTCCGGAAATCTTACGGCCAGTGGCCCCTCGATCTTCGGAATGCCGTTGCTGGATCAGGCCGGTTGGGAGAGCAGTCCCGCGATGGGAGTGAATTTCGACCATCGAGAATTCAACCTCCGAAGGATGATGCTCCCGGGCAAGCCGCTCGCCGTGATCTTCAAAGGGGAATGGTGGAATGTTCCGGGGCATCAGGATGCGCTTCGACGGTTCTTCGAGAGCGCGGCATTGCTGGGCGTGTATCCCAACATCATCGAGTCGCACACGCCGCCTCCGCCGCTGATGGATGGCGCGCAGCAGGATTGGTATCGGTCTCTCTATCGAGAGGTCATCCCGGTCCTGGACGCGATGCACGCAGCGGGATGGCAAGTAATCCCGTACGCGGAGTTCGTCAACGCCTCGGGTGACGCGGCCGGATCCGAGGCGTTACGTGTCGAGCGTTTCGGATCGGGCGCCTCGGTGTACTTCGCCGTCCTCAACAATCGGACGGGAGTGCTGAACGACCCGACCACCTCCGCTCAATCGGTCCGACTGACGGTGGACCTCGCTCCCCTCGGAATGGAAGGGGCTCCGACACCGATGGTGGCGTTCGGCCAGGCGACGTTGGTTTGGCAAGCCCTTCCAGACGGTCGGCTGGAGATCCGCTTCGATCTGGAAGCCGGCGAGGGCGTGATCCTGAAAATCGGTGGGTAGATCTCCCGCCGCGCCAGTCTCCCCTTCCGCATTCCCCGCTCTTTTTTTCCCAGACGGTGGGCGGGTTCTCGTGCATGTACGGTACTGCATTTTGATGCGACCGGATCCGGGAGAGTCCTCCCGGATCGTTACCCATTCAGGAAAGGAAACTTGGCATGAGAGGTCTCCCGGCAATCCTGTTCTTCGCCCTGCTCGGGTCCGCGGCGTCCGCCCAATCGAGCGCTCCGCTGCAGGGGACGATCTACGTCCCATCGGACGACTATCCCACACCCGCGGCCGCAGCCAACGCGATCAGCGTGAGGGGGGTCGGGTCCGGAGGAATCACCGTCCGAATCGCCCCGAATCCCGCCGGCTACGAAGGCCAAGTCCGGCTGTATGGAAGGGCGACCGGGCGATCCAACAGACGAATCCGCTTCGAGAAGAACCCCGCGATGTGCGGGGAGGTAATCCTTCGGTCGTCCCTAAGTTCCGTCGTCGTCTGTGATGGCGCGGACTGGTGCGTCTTCAGCGGGCTGAAGATCGAAGGCGAAAACGTCTCCTGCTTCGAATTCAAGAACGGCGCGCGGGACAATTCGATCCTGAACTGCCGGCTCACCCTCACGTCGACGAACGGGGGCAGTACCGCTGCCCTCACCACGAGTTGGTCCGACCACAATCTTCGGGTTCAGGGTTGCGTGATCCGCGTTTCGGCAGAGAACCCCGCCGGTCAATGCAAGGGGGCCTTTTTGGGCTCCAGCGGAACATTCCTCTCGACGCTCTTCTACGGGCAAGGGCCGGGGGCCGACGACGGTCTCTATTGCTCCGGCTCGCGCGTGACGATCAATCACTGCACCTTCTACAACTGGGACTATCGCGCCTGCCACATCAACAACGGCGGGGGAACCGTCGATAACTGTACCTTCCTCTACCTTCCCGCGGCGGGTTCCGGTTATTCCGCCTGGCCGATCCTTGCCAGTCATGGGACCGCCGGCAGCACCCGATGGAGGCACAACACGTTCTCCAACCACGCGGGGCCAGGATCCTGGTGTTTCTACGTATCGCCCGGATACGGAAACGCAAACGCGAACAGCAACACCTACTGGAATCCGAACGGCGCATCTCTCGGCTTCCTCGGCACCAACTACATCGTTGCGGACCCGAATCTGGTAGCTCCATGAGCAAGTCCTCGATCGCGCTGTGCATGGTGATCGGCGTGGTCGCTGTCGCGACGGCCTTCCGCCCCGCACGGAAGGCCGCCTCGCGGCGGTCCGCCGAGAAAAGCGGCTCCCTTCAGGCGGCAACGATCGGCGCACATCGAGAGTCGAGAGTCGATTCCTCCTCCGCTCGGGGGTTCTCCAATCCGTCCCTCTCTATGGCGGGAGAACTGGAACGACTTCTGGCGAATCGCGACGCGGAAGCGGATCGGATCGAAGATGAATTCCTCGACGCCTCGGGCGGTCGCCTGAGCGAGGTCGATCAACTGCGCCTGGAGGCGGAGTTGGCGCGACTGGACGAGCGCACCGACCTCGCGATCGCCGCCGTCCTCCCGCCGGCCGATCGGCTGAGGTACCAGCGACAGCGCTCCGAAGGGATCATCCCCGGGGCGCAACCGAATCGGTAGCGCGGCACACGTACGCGACGATATCCCCCGGCTCGGTGGCTGTTCCGCCGCCCCAAGGATCGAAGCGATCCGTTCGGTGCACGACCTCCAAGCCTGCCGTGGAGAGGAATCGCTCGATCTCTTCCGGAGCGAACACGCGGTATCGGTTCACGACGCGCTCGCAGGCTTCCGAGTCCTCCACCGGCGTCAGCGTGATCTCCATCGTCAACACCCGTCGCCGGGGATCGAAGGCGTATCGTTCCTCGCAGCGCACCGGTCGGCCGTTCCGGGGATGGGGAAACCGGGGCGACTCGCCGACGAACCCGGCCAGAAGCGCTTCATCCGGAATCCAACGGTCGAACGCGAACGTTCCTCCGGCATCCAAGTGTCTCCGAACGCGACCGAGGAACGACTCTACGTCCCGATCCTCGACCAGACGCGAGACCAGGTTGAACGGAGCGATGACGAGGGGAAACCGCCTTCCCAACTCCAAGTCGCGCACATCCGAGCGCTCCATCGTAACCCGCGCGCGGATGTCCTCCGCCTCCGACTTCACGTTGAGGGCCAACTCGTCGAGCATCGCGCCTTCGGTATCCACGCCGTGCACCGCGTGTCCCTCGCGAGCCAGCGCGATCGCCACTCGACCGGCACCGACGCCGCACTCGAGGATCGGTCCGCCGACACGTGCCGCGAGAGCCCGGTAAAACGGAAGGTCCGCGCTCCATCCCCCGAAGAGAAGACGATAGATGTCGGGCCGCGAATAGAGGTCCGCCAAGGACTACCCCAAGACTCGAAGCGCGGCCGGCGTGATATCCTGGATCGGATTCCGGCATGCGGGGCCCGCGGAATACCAGTACTTGAGGCTGGACCGCTCGCCGGAAGGAACGACGAGCAGCGTCGAGGAGACGGTCCCGTACCCGTTGCCGTGCTTGCACACGGCCCATCCGTCCGTCTCTTCGTGATCCGCGAGCGACGCCCTGAGTCGGTCGAGCAGGGTGTCCAGCCGATCCCAACCGGAGATCCTGCCGAGGAGGACCTTCCGTTCCGGCATCCGGAGGTCGTCCATGTCTCGGTGCGAGGAAACGATGTGGATCCCTCCCTCGATCCGGACCGGTCGGATTCGCCCGTCGAACTGAAGACAGATCCCCTTTCCGCCGTGCAACGCCACGAGATTGAAGCCGGCATAGCGTCCCGAGGCCGTTCGTTCCTGCACCAAGCGCTCCACCTGGTCCGGCGTTTCCATCTTGAGCGCTTCGAGGCAGAGAAGGCCGCGAGAGGTGCAGGCACGGAGTTTCGGCGGAATCCGCCGATTCGTCACCGCCACCAAGAGGCCGAAGCTGTTGAGTCCGAGCCAGGTGCCCCCCGCCTCGAGGTCCTTACCGCCGAAAATGCCGGGGCCCAACTCCGTCGGCGGCACGGAGAGCCGGTGCAAATACTCGTCGCGGTTCGCCGCTACGACGAGAGCCACGCCGGGAGTCGGGTCGGAGATCAACGCGAGAATGCACATGGGCGTACCTGTGCTACCATTCGGACCCCGGACTTGCAAGCATCGTTGCCAAGCGACTCGAAGGGCCGTAGAATCCCGCATCCCAATCGGAGGTGCCCGTGCTATCGCTTTTGATCGCCCTTTGGGTGCAGTCCGACCCTCCGCCGCCGGTAGCCGTGAGAGGCGCGACCGTCGCGGTCGAGCCCGGACGCGTGCTCGAAAACGCGACCGTCGTTCTTCGACGCGGCCTCATCGAAGCGGTGGGGGTCGATATCGCCGTTCCCCCGGACGCCCGAATCGTCGACGGAAAGGGTCTGCATGTCTACGCGGGGTTCATCGACGCTCGCGCACGATTCGGCCTCCCGGAGACCAAGCAGTCTTCGGATCAGGTTCGGTCGCGGGAAGGAGCGCCCCCGGATTTCACGCGCGGACCTCTGTTCGGAATGCAGGATGCCAACCGGCGTGGATTGCGCCCGGACCTGAATGCGTGCGAATTCGTCGCCCCGAGCGAGAGCGACACCAAGAAGTGGCACGCCGCCGGTTTCGCGTTCGTCGTCACCGCGGCAGACGAGGAATTCCTCAGCGGCACTTCCGCGCTGCTCTCCCTGAACGAGGGAACCCGGCGCGGATCCATCCTGACCCCTCGCTGGGGAATGCACGCCGCCTTCCGCGCTTCCGGAGAGGGATACCCGCGGACTCCGATGGGAGCGCTCGCCCACGTGCGCCAGTTCCTCCACGACGCGAAAGCCTATCGGGAACGCTGGAAAGACTACCGGGCCGCGCCGCGCGGAAAGACCCGACCTCCGTTCGATCCTTCGCTGGAGTCCATCCTCCCCGTCCTCGACCGCAAGTCGCCTCTCGTCTTCGAGGCCGATACCGAGATCCAAATCCATCGCGCCCTCGCCTTCGCGTCGGAATTCGAGATCCGTCTCGTCATCGAGGGAGGCGGCGAATCGTGGAAAGTGGCGGATCGGCTCCGGGAAGTGCCGGTGCTTCTCCACCTCGACCTCCCGAGGGAACCCAAACCGCGAAAGAAGGACGACCGGCCCAAACGACTCCTCGAGGAAGAGAAGCGGCTGTGGGAGGAACGGGTTGCGTGCGCCCACCGACTCGCGGAGGCCAAGGTCCGGTTCGCGTTCGCCTCCCACGGCGCGAACCCGTCCGATCTCCTCGACCACCTCGTCAAGATGATGGCTCGAGGGCTGACCCGCGACGAGGCGTTGGCGGCGCTGACCCAATCCGCGGCGGAGATTCTGGAGGCGTCCGAAATCGGCACGGTCGAACAGGGGAAGATCGCGAATCTGACGGTCTTGACGGCCCCCCTCGGCGCCAAGAAGGCGAAGGTGCGATACGTCTTCGCGGACGGCCGCATGTTCGAATTCGACGTCCGGAAGGGAGGGGCGCCCGCAGAGGCCGATCTGACGGGAAAGTGGGCCGTGACGGTGGAGCCGCCGATGAAACTCGAGGCGACACTGGAGCTGTCGCAAAAGGACGCCGAACTCTCGGGAAAACTCGTCACCGATCACGGGGAGACCGAACTCACGGGTTCCGTTTCGGGAAAGAAGTTTTCTCTCACCGGTCAATTTCACGGAAGCGCGTTCACCGTGGAAGGAGAGTGGAAAGAGGGCAAGCTCTCGGGGAAGGTAAGCACCTTCATGGGAGAAAGCGAATTCACCGCGAAGCCGGAGGGAAATCATGACTAGGCTCCTCCTTGCGCTCGTTCTCCTGCTCCAGGACGCGGATGTCGAGCTCGACGCCGACCGAGTACCGAAGACGCGCACGAGCGGCCAGTGTCTCATTCGAAACGCCACGCTGCACACGGTCTCCGCGCGAGGCACGATTCGGGGAGACCTGCTCGTTCGCGGCGGGAAGATCGCCGAGATCGGATCCGATCTGAAATCGCCGGAAGGCATCTCCGTCATCGACGGGACGGATCTCCATGTCATGCCGGGCATCATCGACTGCCATTCGCACATCGCCTTGGACTCCATCAACGAGGGAACGCAGTCCGTCACCCCCGAAGTGCGGGTCGCGGACGTGATCGATTCCAAGGATGTCGCGATCTACCGCGCCCTTGCGGGGGGATGTACGACGGCCCATCTCCTCCACGGAAGCGCGAACACCATCGGAGGGCAGGATGCGGTGGTCAAATTGCGCTGGGGCAAGACCGCACGAGAGATGCTCTTAGAGGGCGCGCCTCGAGGAGTGAAGTTCGCCCTCGGAGAAAACGTCGTTCAGGCGAACCACCCCTCGAATCGGGGCAAGCGCTTCCCCAACACGAGGCTCGGAGTCGAGGCGACGCTCCGCCGCGCCTTCACGGAGGCACGCGAGTACCTCGCGGGGTGGGAGGAGTGGAACCGCTCGAAGAAGGGAGCTCCGCCGCGCAAGGACCTTCGCCTGGAGGCGCTTGCGGATATTCTTCGCGGAGAGATCCGGGTGCATTGCCATTGCTATCGCGCGGATGAAATCCTGATGATCCTGCGTCTGGCGAAGGAATTCGGATTCCGGATCGCCACTCTTCAGCACGCGCTGGAGGCCTACAAGGTCGCTCCCGAGATCGCCGAAGCAGGCGTGGGCGTTTCCACCTTTGCCGACTGGTGGGCGTTCAAGATCGAGGCGTACGATGCCATCCCCTACAACGCCGCGCTCTTGACCCGGTCGGGCGTCCTGACTTCGATCAACTCGGATAGTTCCAACCACATTCGGCGACTGAATCTCGAGGCCGCCAAGGCGATCAAGTACGGCGGATTGTCGGAAGACGAAGCCCTTCGGCTCGTCACCCTCCATCCCGCGAAACAACTTGGAATCGACGCCCGCGTCGGCAGCATCGAGATCGGAAAGGACGCGGATCTCGCGATCTTCCGGGGCCATCCCCTGAGCACCGCCGCCCGCTGCGTGATGACGCTCGTTGATGGTGAAGTGTTCTTCGAGCGGCGCGGGGATCGCGAGCCGGCGCCCGAATTCCGCATCCCCGAGATCCGCGCACCCAGAATCGAAGAGACCAAGAGCGAGTGGACGGCGATTATCGGCGGGACCGTTTATCCGGTGACGGCCGCGCCGTTCCGAGGAGTCATTCTCGTTCGCGACGGAAAGATCGCAAAGCTTGGATCGAACGTCGACGTACCTCCCGGCGCGAGAATCGTGGATGCGACGGGACTCCGCGTCTATCCCGGTTTGATCGATGCCGAAACCTCGCTCGGGCTGAGCGAAATCGGATCGATCGCGGGAACGAAGGACTACTCGGAGATCGGAGAGGTGCAGCCCGACCTGCGGGCCATCGCGGCCGTGAAGGCCGACAGCGAACACCTGCCGGTCGCGCGGGCCAACGGGATCACGAGCGCCATCGTCGCTCCTTCCGGTGGACTCGTCGCGGGGCAGAGCTCCTACATCCGACTCGTCGGCTGGACGACCCGCGAGCTTGTCGTGCGCGAAACGGTCGCCCTTCACGTCGAGATCCCCTCCCTTCCCGAGGACAAAGAGCAAAAGGAGGAGCCGAAGCCGCTGAAAGACCTGCGGGAGCTTCTTCAGTCGGCCCGGCGCTACGATCCTGCGGGCCGCCGCGACCTGCGCTTGGAGGCGCTCCTTCCCTACGTCCGCGGCGAGCGGCCCGTGGTCTTTTCGGCGGACTCCCTCCTGCAGATTCGCGCCGCGATCAAGCTCATGGAGGACCTGAACCTTCGCGCCATTATTTCCGGGGGCGAAGAGGCCTGGAAGATGGCGTCGGTCCTGGCGGCCAAGAAGATTCCCGTGCTCCTCTCGGTCTTGGATTTGCCCGCGAAGAAGCACGATCCGTACGACTCCGCGTACTTCAACGCGGCTCGACTCCATCGGGCGGGTGTCCGCTTCGCGATCCGGTCCTCTTCCTCCTCAGACGTACGCAACCTCCCCTATCAGGCCGCCATGGCGGCGGCGTACGGCCTTCCCCGCGACGAGGCTCTTAAGGCGATTACGCTCTCCCCGTCGCAGATCCTGGGACTGGAGCGCGGGACGCTCGAGGAAGGACGACCGGCCGATCTCATGATCACGACGGGAGACCCACTGGAGATCGTGAGTTCCGTGGTCTATCTGATGATCGAAGGCAAGCCGGTTGCGCTCGAGACCAAGCAGACGCGTCTGTACGAAAAGTTTTCCGCGCGCGTCCGACGGTAGGCTACGGATCCGAACAATCGACCACGGCCCCGCAGGTGGTGCAGACCAGCTTACATTGTCGCTCTTCGGCGGGAGACCCGCAGAGAACGCAAATGGGCTGCGAGCGTTTGATCGCCGACAGATCCAGGGGACGGATCCGGCGCGGCAAGTCGCGAAGCCAAGTCTCCAAAGCTGCCGTCTCCGGCGCGACGATCTCCAGGATCCGGCCGGAAGAGACGAGGCGAACGATCCCTTCCCCTTCCGTCGCAAGGGGGATTCGTACGGCCTCGCGATGAATCCCGAGAGAATCGGTGACGGCGAGGATTCGAAGGATCTGGGCCGGTCCGAAGTCGTCCATGGAGAATAGACGGCCCCCGCTCGAGGGGAGCGGAGGCCGTCTCGATTATCGCCGACCGTTACCGATGTCGTTCGTAGCAGTCGCTGCAGTAGATGGGACGGTCGAACCGCGGCTTGAAGGGGACGCGAGCTTCCTTGCCGCAATCGGCGCACTGGGCGGTATGCATCTCGCGGACTCCTCCGCCGCCTCCGCCGCCCCCACCGCCGAAGCCGCCTCGTCCTCCTCCGCCTCCCCTACCTCCGCCTCCCATTCCGCCGCCTCGACCGCCGCCTCCTCCGCCGGTGCCCATGCGGGCTTTCTTGGCGTCGCGACACGGCTGGCAACGCTTGGGTTCGTTCTGGTAGCCCAGCGACGAGTGGAGTTCCTGTTCCGAGGCGGTGTACGTGAACCCGCCCCCGCACTCGACGCACGTCAATTGCTTGTCTGCGAACGGCATGCCTTGACCCTTTCCTTTAAGCCAATCTTTGTATCCAGCTGCGGTCCTGCGAAAAACTCCGAGCGAGTTCCGGCGATCCTCACCCCCTCCCTTCCTGCCGGGTCCCAAGAAGAACGAAACCGGAGACAGAAGATCATTGGTGACGGATTTGTAGAACGAGCGTAGGCTCCCGTAAGCGGGGCGTCGCCGCCGGTCTGCCGGACCTTGCCGCCGGACCTCTCGTATGCGCTGATCTCGTGTTCCCCGGAACCTGTGGAAATTCTAGCATCCTTTCGGCCGCAGAATCCAAGAAAAATGTGGACGCGAAAGGAGTGGACTCTCCCCACTCGGGCGTTATCATGAACGGCCACGAATTCAGGAGAGCTCCCATGCCGTGCGATATCCGCGACTTCGCTCGAAGCGGGGGTTGAGCGGCCAAACTGAGTCCGTTGGACTTACAGGGCCTGTTCCGGCAGATCGAGCCCCGGAAGGACGCGAACCTCCTCGTCGGCATCGACACCATGGACGACGCCGCCATCTATCGGCTGTCGGACGAGACCGCGCTGGTGATCACCGCCGACTACATCACGCCGATTACGGACGATCCCTACTGGTACGGCGCGGTGGCGGCGGCGAATTCCCTGAGCGACGTATACGCCATGGGCGGCCGCCCGATCACCGCTCTGAATCTGTGCAACTTCCCGGCGGAGGGCGTCGAAATCGAAACGCTGGGCAAGATCCTCAAGGGCGGTCTGAACAAGATCCACGAAGCGGGAGCGCTCCTGGTCGGAGGCCACACCGTCAAGGACGAGGAAATCAAGTACGGACTCTCGGTGAACGGCCTTGTCCATCCCCGGCGCTATACCCCGAATTCCGGAGCGAAGGCCGGCGACAAACTCCTCCTGACGAAACCCATCGGCACCGGCGTCCACATCACGGCGGCGAAGCGCGGAGCCATCGAACCCGCGGCGTTCGAACCGATCGTCCGCGCCATGGCGACGCTGAACAAGGTGGCCTGCGAAACGATGATGGAGTTCGAGTGTCGGGGGGCGACCGATATCACCGGATTCGGACTCTCCGGCCACGCGCTCGGCATGGCCCGCGCCAGTCGGGTTTCTCTCCGGTTCTTCGCGGAAGCGATACCGCGTTTCCCGCTGACGCTCGATCTCATCGCTCAGGGGGTCCGGACAGGAGTCACGGGGTCGAACGCCAAGATGGCGAGCCCTTCCATTCGATTCGCCGGCGGACTGTCGGAGGAAGAAAAGGCCGTGTTCTGGGATCCGCAAACCTCGGGCGGACTGCTCATCGCCATGCGGGCCAAGGATGCCGACGCGCTCCTCCGGAAACTCCAGGAGCGCGGGGTAAGCGACGCGCGGATTGTCGGCGAAGCGGTGACGTCGGAGCAGCCGGAGTTGGAGATCGTCCGGTAGCGACTTCGTACCGGTTCAGAGGGATGGATGCCCGCCGGCCTCACCGATTTCGCAGAAGCGCGTCGTGACCGACCCGTGAGACGCGATGGGCCCACGGACGCGCCCCCAGATTGCGCAGAACGACGTGCCCCGGAGGCGCCATCGGTGCCGATCTACGGAGTCCCGAATGCGCTACTTCATCCGCTTGACGAGCCAGAAGCCGAACTTGGCCGTACGGGCGTCGTGCGGGACCAACACGACCTCTCCCTCCTTCATCCGGAAGAGCGCGTCGGTCACGGAACTCCCCCAGGCGGATCGCAACTGCAATCGCGCTTGTTCGTTCCCTTGCCGCTGTACCTCGTAATTGACGATGCCCAGGACGCCCGGATTGTGGAACTGAGGCTCCGAATACTGATCGACGAGTCCCTGGAAATCCGATCCGGGCTTCCGGGCGGACTCGAGCAATTCCTCCGCAAGCCCGCGCGCTTCGTCCCGACTCCGAGTCGCCTTGGTCGCCGGGTGGCTCCCCTTGAAACACAAGAGAATGAAACTGATCTCGACGCGATCCGGTTCGCCGGGCGCCCGCTTCAGTTTCTGTTCGTCGCGCGGAGGGGGCTTGATCTCGGGCGGCGGCGTCTTGGGTTTCTTCTTGGTACAACCGACCGCCACCACGAGCAGAATCGCCAACCAGCGCATGGGCGGGAATCCTACCTTGACGTCCGAAACCAGTCAATGTACGATTCCGCCCCCTCGAGCGTTGGGTGATGCGATGATTCTCGTCCTGCTGTCGGCGATTCTCGCTCAGAGCGGAGAGGGTCCCACCATTCGCGTCCTCCTTCAGGAGGGAGTGTCCTCCCTGAACGTGGAGTGCGCGGGGCCGGTGGACCTCTGGATTCCCCCCCAACCACGCCCCCTCCTCCAGATGGCGCGATTGTCCGCGACCCGGATCGACCTAGTCGAGGGAAGACTCCGGATTCTCGAGCGGACCTTCGCGGAGAATCGGATCACGCTGGAGTCGCGACAGGAGCCTTTGAAATTGGGAGCTCGCCACTATCGGGGACGCCTTCATGTCCACCGCGGCGGCGCGACGCTGAAGGTCGTGAACGAGGTGGATCTCGAGACCTACCTCCTCGGGGTGGTAGGAGCCGAGATCGGAAGCGGCTCGCCGATCGAGGCGATCAAGGCGCAGTCGGTGGCGGCCCGCGGGTACGCGGCGGCGAGCGTGGACGGTTTCCCGTCGCCGGGAATCGCCCGTCCGGCGTGGGACGTCTACGACGACACGCGCAGTCAAGTGTACGTCGGGGTTCCGGCGAAGAACTCCAACGTCGAGAGGGCCGTCCGCGAGACCTCCGGGCTCATGATCTTCTACCGCAGTCGGATCGTTCGGACCTATTTCTCGAGCGCGTGCGGCGGCCATACGATGGGCGTTCGCGAATGGACGGGCGCCGCGGAGATTCCCCCTCTCGCCGGAGTGAAGTGCGGATGGTGCGCGGGATCGCACGAATGGTCGAGAAAGTTTTCCCTCGCCGATCTGGGGACCAAGTTCAAGTCGAAGACCGCGGGCAAGCCGGTGGTGCGCCTCCTGGTCAAGGAGGCGACCTCGAGCGGGCGACCATCGGCGCTCACGCTCGAGCTCGCCGGAGGACGCGCCCAACTCTCGGCGAAGGAGGTCGACCAGGCGCTATCGCTTCCCACGTCCCTCTACGCCGTCTCCCAAGCCGGCGACGTCGTCACGTTTGCCGGCGCCGGCTACGGTCATGGCGTCGGCCTGTGCCAAACCGGGACGATCGAGATGGCCCGGAAGGGATGGAAGTTCGACCGCATTCTCGCGCACTACTTCCCGCAAGCCCAGCTTCTCCCCGGCACCGGACGCAAATAGTCGTACCGCGCGTGCCTTCTACGCCGGAGCGGAATTCTCACCTCAGTCCTACGGGATTCCGTTCATAGCTGGAAGTCCGAGCATGGAGGATCCACTCCGAGAACTCGGGGAACTTCGAAATCGCCTCCCGGTAGGTCACCTCGATCGGCTGCGGCAGCGTCTTCTGGGAGTCGATGATAAGGAGGGTGGTATCTTCGTTTCCCCCGTCTCCCCACATCCCGGCCAGAACGCTCACGTGCCCCGCCGTGCCGAACCATCCCCCCACCCACAGCGGGCCATGCAGGCACAGGAGTTCGTACAAGCCCTCTACCGTCCAGGTTTGAGGATGATGCGCCACGAAACCGTAGGCCTGTGCGAATCGGGAAATATTCCAGGCCGCGTAATCGATCCCGATCGAATCCGGGACGAGGACACCTCGGGGAGCGGACACCGGTCGGTTGCGACCCAAGACCATCGCGGCCGCGGCGGCCCAACAACCCGTCGCCGTCGTCTGCTGGACCCGACGGACCGGATACGTCACCCAGAACGATTGAGCGATCATGTGGATCTCCTTGCTCTCCTGTGCACACGGAAAGCCGATTCCTCTAGAAATACCTCTCCCTTTCGCGAGGGTTCCCCCCGGAAAAAAGAGCGAACGCCGAGCCCGAATCCGTATACTCGCCTCACGATGAGCGCCACCCGCCTCCGCGGCCCTCTGACGGCCTCGGACGTCGACGGGCTTCTCGACGACGTGATGTCCTGGGTGAACGATCCCGACGTGACCAAGAACCTCGCGCGATTCGACGGAAAGATCTCGCGAGAAGAGGAGCGCGAGTTCTTGCTGCGGCATTTCGCCTCGCCCACCGACCGTGTCTTTTCGATCGAGGACGAAGGCGGTGGCTACATCGGGCAAATCGGGATTCACCAGATTTATTGGCCGGCCCGAAACGGGCGTCTCGGCATCGTGATCGGCAAGCGAAGCGAATGGGGACGCGGTCACGCCTCGCGAGCGATCGAGCAGCTCGTCCCGCTCGCCTTCGAGCAGTTGGGCTTGAACAAGATCTGGGCGATCTTCTACACGACAAATCTCCGGATGCGGCACATCACCGAAAAGCTCGGATTCGTGCAAGAAGGGGTGCTCCTCGAGGAGTATTACCACCGCGAGGAGTTCCACGACATGGTGCGCGTCTGCCTCCTTCGCCGGCACTGGAATGAGCGCCGAGAGAATCGTTCGTGAGATCGCGCGAGACCGCCGGCGGGGAGCCACCGCCCTGGCGGAACGAGCGCTGGACGCCCTCGCGTTTTCGCGGTCCGTCGTGCCGCGATTGATCGGACTGCGCGCGATGCCGTCGTGCGCCTCGCCCTCCGGCGCGGCGTTCCCCACGCCCGAAAACGGCTTCGTCAGAGCTCGAGAAGCGTTGTTCGACAGGCTTGTCGGATCCTTCCTGATCGCGGCATGATCCTATCGTTCGGATCGAGCGGTACCCTCGAGGCCGTCCTCCACGCGCTCGGCGGTGTTCACCGTAGCATCGAAATGGAAACGGGTAAGGCTTGCGCGGTTTCGAACCCGTTCCCGGCCATCTCGTCCACGGGATCATCACCGAGCGGGGCCTACGAACGCCCCAGCGGAGTGCACCCTCGGACCCGGAGCCGATGTAGCTTACGCGAGGTCCGGTTGCGGGAATCCAGAGGGGAGGGTGTCACCCGCGACACTAGGATTGGCTCGCCCGCCCCACCACCGGGAGGGCTTTGTCTTCCGAGCATCCGAGGAGCGGAGCCTCGGCCGGACAGAGGATCTCGCTGACCTCCCAGGCGCCGTCGCGAAAACCGGCGTCCACCACGGCCGCCGCCGGAACGAAGCCGACGCACTCGAGGAGAAGTTCCCGCGCGAATTCCTGGGCGCCGCGGTCGATCGAATCGTCGAAGAGCCAGCGGTCGTCCTCCTTCGCCAGAGCCGTGCCTCGACGATACGGGGAAAACGTCGCCAGGGACCCGTCCGCGACGAAAAAGCGATGCTCGCGATCGTAGGGCACGACTTCGCTCATCAGTACCGGGGTTGCATCCGGAAGCGCCCGAGGATCCGGCAGGCCCTGTCCGTCGTAGTAGATCTTCTTCACGAAGATCCTCTTGGGGGTCGCCGGCTTGATGAGCCAGCGCCCTTTCTTCTTTCGGGCCTCGCCCAGAGGCGCGAGTTCGACCACGCGCCGGACGAATCGCCGCGGCATCCGCGCCAGCACCGTCGGATGCGGCTCGAGAAGGCGGATTCCCATCTTGGGCGCGACCGTCTCGGCGAATCCGGTTTCCCCATAGAGCACAGGGTCCGGCCACTTCTTCCCCTCGGGCACCTCCCACGACTCCAACCGCTGGAGGTCCCAACCCGCCCGTGCCGCCGCCTGCGCCAATCGGACATTGTCCTCGTTGTACATCGGCGGGAGGATGAGGGTCGGCATCCAGACAAGTGTATATCAGAATTCCGTCGATCGAACACCTTCCTGGGATACCATTCCTCCCAGGAGGGCCTCATGCGCTCATGGAATTGGCGAATCTTGGCGGCCTTTTCGATTCTCGCGAACGTCTTCTTGCTCGCCCGCCTCAGCCGCGAGGAGGCTCTCACTATCCTTGTCCGCAGGACACCGTACCCGATTGCCCCGGAGGGAACGGTCACCGTCCTGGCGGCGTCTCCTGCAATCACCCCCGAGCCCAAAACAGATTCGACGCCGCCGGCCCATCAGCCTGAGAGCGAGGACGCGGAAGTCCTGACCGCCACCGAGTAGACCCGGCGCGAGCTCATGATGGACAACCAGAGACTTGTCGACTCCCCGAAAGATCTCCTCGGGTCGCTTCGCTCCACCCTGGGACTCAGCGACGAGCAATTCCAGTTTCTCGAACAAGCGCTCCTCTCGCGGCTGGACTCCTCTCAGCGCTCGAAGTACGAGACCGACGGGAATTCGGAAGAGCCTCCGCGGGCCTACCTCGGCGTGACGCTCGAGGAGGACGGTCACGGAGCCCGAATCGGCTCCGTTCAATCCGACTCCGCAGCAAGTCAGGCCGGACTTCGGGAGGGGGATGTGATTATCCGTTTCGACGGAATCGGGGGTATGAACGAGCGAGGGATCCGGGGACACATCGGCAGGCTTCAACCCGGAAGCAGGATATGGATCTCGGTCAGTCGGGACGGCGTAGAACTCACGCTCGAAGCGACCCTGGGGAGCCGATAGCGGGCTACTTCTTCTGGAGCTTCTCGCGCGAGGCCTGCAGCTTGTCGAAATTCTCGCCGGAAATGACGTAATACCAATTCGCGAAGCGGCGATTCAGCTCCTTCGCCGCCTTCTCGCCGTCCTTCACCTTCTGGTCCCACTCCTCCTTGCGCCGCTTCATCGTCTCCTGGGACTTTTTCTCCCACTCCTCGTCTTCCTTCTGTCGCTTTTCGAAGGCCGACCGCTGCGAGTCCCAGTCCAGGAGCGGATCGCCGTCCGTCGGTTCGGGACGGGGATCCGGCTTCGGAGCCGGAATCCACTGAGGATCGAACTTGACCGTAACCAGAATCCATCGGTGCTCGCCCGCAGGCTTCTCTCCTCCCGCCTCTTCGATGCCGGTAGCGATGTCGCCGAACCGCAGGGTGTAGACGACTCCCTTCTCGGTGATGAGATCGATCTGGCCCGCTTTCGAGGCCACCTCGAGCGTCAGGTCCTCCCCTTCGTTCTTCTCGATGACCTCGTACTTCTTGAGGTCCTTGACCAGTTGACCGACCGAGATCTTCGAGGCTCCCTTGGCGTAGAGCAGCTGAAGCGCCTCCATGGAAACGATGCTCGTGCCGTTCGGAACGCGAAGGAAGTATCCCTTCCCCAAGAGCGACGAGATCGCCTCTCCGCTCACGACCACGTCGCGACCCAACGTCAGATCCGCGGCGATCCCGGCGGGCTTCGGGCGCACGCTCACGATCGACAGCTTGTCCAGAGCGCCGGTGACTTCGGTGACCTTGGCGTCCTCGGCTTCCTTGCCGTCGATTTTCCAGCGGTAGTCTTCTCCCTTTTCCACGAGGAAGGTGTCGGCGCGATGAAGGCGCGGGACCGGGAGCTTCACGATCACCTGCTCTCCCGTCTCGGTGCGCATCACGGCATCGACCATGCGCTCCTCGATTCGGTAGTAGTCGAAGCGCAAGCGGCGGATGTCGTAGGTGTCCACCTTCAGGAAGTCCGTCTCGATCCAATCGGAGAATTTCGCCGAGAACTCCGCCTTCGTCTTCACTCCGTAGACCCACTTTTGGCCGGGCAGGCGGACGTACTTCATTTCGCGGCCGCCGGGGACGTCGTTGCCGAGAATGAAATCGGCGAGCACGCTGCCTTCGGGATCCCGAAGCGTGATGCGCTTTCCTCGTCCGCGAGTCGCCTTCGCCTGATCGTCCAGCGGATCGACGACGCCCAGGCTCTCGTGATCGCTCGCCCGATCGCTCCGGAGAGAGTCCCGCTGCAGGTCCACCACTTGCGCGACCGTCTTCTTCAACCGCTCCGCGGCGTCCGCCGGATGGTCGTGATGCGTCGGGAGCACCCAGGCCCCGTTCTTCACCTCGACCTTGAAGGGCCGCGGACGGCTACGGAGTTCGTCGTACTCCACCACCTCCATCGACGCGACCTGGAGCGAATCGGTCAGGTTCGGGAAGAAGGGTTTTCCCTCCTCCTTGAAGATCTCGGGGTCCTTTCGCCGAGGTTGCGTGAAGACCGCGGCCAGGACGGCGATCGCGGCGACTCCTCCGAAGATTCCGGTCTTGACCCACTCGTTCACGGTTTTACCCACCGTTCCTTCGGGATCGCCTGACGCTCCCGACCGAACCGGAAGAAGAAGACGATGACTCCGATGAGAAGAGCCGGCAAGGGCGGCAGCACCACAGCAAGGGTACGGATCGTCCGCTGGATCCGTTTGATTTCGCGATCCTTGCTCGTCTTGCTCGCCTCGATGGCCGCTTCTTTCTCATCCTCGATTTCTCGCTTGGTACGGTTGAATTTGCGCTGCTCCTCTTCCTGTTTGGCGGACTTGAGGCGCTCTTTCTCTTTGTCGTCGAGGTTGGGACGCTGTTCGACTTTGCGAACCTCGGCATCCAGATGATCCTGCGCTTCTCGGAGACGAGTGCGGGCGTTTTCTTCCGCCTTCTCCTCCTGGAAAAGGGCGATCTGATCGTGGGCGAGAATCTCGGTCTCGATGAGCTCGAGCACGCGATGCTTGGGACGCCGTTTGCGCAAGCCGATCGTCGACTCGTCCCCCAAGAGGGCGTCCACGCAATTCAGGACGAACGTGATGTTGTCGAACTCTTTGTTCTCCCATTTGTCTCGCCGGAGGTTGAAGAACACGTCTCCGATCAAATCGAGATCGGCGATGACGACCGCATTCACGCCCTTTCCCTTAACGCGGGCGGCCAGAGTGTATTCCACGTTGGTGGGCTTTCCCCGGGCCTCCTCTCCGTCTTCGCGCGAGCGAATGCGCGATGCGATGCGGATTCCGGAATGACGGGACGTACGGACCAGCGGAGTGAAGACCGGACCGCCGGTGGCCGACAACGGGCGCACCATTCCCGTATAGAGGAACACCATGCTCTGGAGTCCCGAACTGATCGGGTCTTTCGCGGCGAAGGGTTCGCCGGAGGGCGCGACCAGACCGTCCGTCGCGGCTGCGACGCCGCCCATCCCGCGCAGCAGAGCCGCCCCCCCGGAATCGGAACTTCCGACGAATACGAACTCGAAGGGGAGCATCCGAAGATCTGGGTAGGGATTGTAGGTGTGCCAAACGACGTTCTGGGTGTCGAGTTGGACGCCGAGCTGCCGGAAGAGTCGGCCGACGTCTCCCTTGGGCTCGGGCCGCTGCATGTTTCCGAACATCATTCCGCCGGGAGGGCGCTTCTGCTGCCACGGAGCGAGCGACGGATCGAACCAAGGCAGCGGGTCCTCCAAGACCAACACGGGCCATTCGTATCTCTCGAATTGATGGAAGCGTTCGGCGCACTTCGCGCAGAGTCCCTCGATCTTGCCCTTCGCCACGATCCAGCGCTGTCCCTCCTTTTTCAGCTTGTCGGTCGCCTCTTTGCACTTGGCTCCCAAGTCGGGACACGGAGCGATCGGCACCAACGAGGGCGGATCGGTTTTCAGGAAGGTCTCGATTTGGGTGAGTTGAGGGTCGGTGAGCGAGGAGGGAAGCGGAAGAACCAAGGCATCGATCGTGTCGGGGACCGCTTCCCCCGGCATGACTTGGACGACTTCATACTGTCTTCGCAATTCGGCGACGAATTGCCATTCAGGAGCCTGCTGAAACGTCTGGAAGTTGGTGATGCCGCCGAAGAGCCGGGCGTCGGTGGAGAGGATTCCGATCTTACGCCTTGCCTGTCCCGAAACCGCGCGAATCGACCGAGTCAGTTCGTACTCGACCGAGAGTCCCTTGTACAGGAACGGAACGACCGTTTCGCGGGCGCCGGAGACGACGGCCACCCCGAGATAGATTTCCTTCTTGGCGCTCTCTCCCTCGTCGCGATTCCCCACCGCTTGAGGCTCGATCCCGAACTTCTCCTTCGCGTCCCTCGCGACCGGGGTGTACTTCTCGGTCTCGTACACCTTGACTTGGACCTGACCGCCTCCCAAAGCCTCGAAGTCGCGCAGGAGGGCGATGAGGGTCGCGCGACGCTGGACCCACTCCTTCGGAACCTCCGGGCTGACATAGGCATGGACGTAGACAGGCTCGTCGGGAGAGATCCTGGAGAGAACGCCGCGCGTTTCCGGCGAGAGCGTGTGGAGTTTTTCGGCGGTGGCGTCCATTCCCGCCCGGGCGCGACCGACCAGAGCGTTCACTCCCACCAGAGCGGCCGCCAGCAGTCCCCACCGCGCGCCGGCCAGGCCGGCTCGCGGATCCCAGGATCCTCCCAGAATGAACTGCCACAGAGCGGCGCCGAGCGCGGCAGCGAGAGGTACCCAGGGCCAGGGGCTCTTGAGAGGACTCCGCGTCACCAGGAATCCGACCGTCACGCTGAGGCATAGGACGATGAAAAGGGAGAAGGAGAACCCTCCCCCTGTCCAACGGCGCCTCGAGAGCAACAGGAGATTGAGGTAGAGCAACACACCGGTGAGCGAGGAAAAGTAGAGGACGGCTCGGAGGCTGAGCACGCCGGAATTGACTTCCGTGAAATAGGCGGTGATGCCCACCGGAGCGACGATCCCTTCCCAGGTTGGAGGAAGGACTAGGTCGCCGAATCCCAATCCCACTAGGACAGCGCAGTGAATCAGTCCCAGGATGAAAGCGATCGGGAGGCTGGAAGTCAGGGACGATCCCACCATTCCGGCCGCAAGGAGCGCGGCTCCCAGGAGCCAATAGGAGAAATAGGTCGACACCATCAATCCGGCATCGGGTTGTCCCAGGAACGCCAGCACGAAGAGGTGGCTGACGGAAAAAGCGAGAGCGACCGTATAGATGCCAAGACAGGCCAGGTACTTTCCCAAGACGACTTCCAGATCGCGGACGGGCAAGGTCAGCAGGAGTTCGTCGGTTCCGTGAAGTCGCTCCTCCGCCCAGGCGCTCATCGTGACCATGGGAACGAATAGAACGAGCAGCCAGGGAAAGTATTCGCTCAGGGTGTCGAGGGTCGCGAGGTTGTTTTTGAAGAACTCGGCCCGGAAGAAGGCGAGGAGCGCGCCCAAGAACAGGAAGACGGTGATGAAAACGTATCCGGTGGGCTTGGAGAAATAGGCGACGAAGTTCCGCCAGAAGATGGCTCGGATGACGAACGCTCGCATCGCTAGAGGGCCCCCGTTTTCTGGTGGAAGAATACTTCCAAGGATTCGCTCTCCGCGCACATCTCCTTCGGCGTCCCGTCGAAGACGATCCGGCCGTCGTGGATGAAGATCACGCGGTCCGCCATCGCGGGGACCTCCTGAAGGATATGGGTCGAAAGCAGAATCGTCTTGGTTTTGCCAAGTTCTCGGATGGTGGCGCGCACGTCTCGGATCTGATTGGGGTCGAGGCCGGACGTCGGTTCGTCCATGATCAGGACGCTCGGATCGTGGAGGAGGACTTGGGCCATTCCTACGCGTTGGCGGTATCCTTTGGAGAGTTTGAATATCGGCTTGTAGAGAACCGGTTCGATGCCGCATCGTCCCGCGAGCTCTCCGATCCGCTGCTGCAGGAGCGCGCCGCCCATCCCGCGCGCCTTCCCAAAGAACTGGAGCAAGGCGATGGGAGTCATGTCGAGGTAGAGAGGCCCGTTCTCGGGCAGGTATCCGAGGTGCTTCGCGGCCGCGAGTCGTTGGGTCGATACGTCGCAACCCGCGATGCGGGCGGTGCCGGAGCTGGGTGCAAGAAAGCCCGTCAGGATTTTCATCGTGGTGGACTTCCCCGCCCCGTTTGGCCCCAAGAAGGCGGCGACCTGGCCCTGCGGAACCGAGAAGCTGACGTCCCGAAGTGCGGCAAAGGAGCCGTAATACTTGCAGAGGCCCTGGGCCTCGATCATCGGTACCGCGTCCATCAAGGGAGATTCATAGCGGGTTGAGGCCTCGCCGTCAACACCCGGCCGCATGGAGTCGGCGCCCCCCTTTGTCTCGATGATATAGAAATAGCCAGGCTTCTTTTATATCATGATATAAAAGAAGCCTGGCTATTTCTATATCATCGGGGAGGGAGGAGGGCGTCGAGTTTCTCTTCGATCCGGGCCAGGCGATCGCGTACGGCCTTGTCGTGAGCCTCCTTGTCTTCCGCCTCGGCGGATTGGAGGTTGTTCACGAGGACGCCGACGAACAGGTTCATGGAGATGAACGTTCCGAGGAGGATGAAGCTGACGAAGTACAGCCACGCCCATGGTTTGTGCTTCAGCAGCCCCTCCATCACGCTGACCCATCCCTCCAGCGTGACGACGCCGAAGAGCGTCAGCATCGATCGGTGAAGGGAGCCGAAGTTGTTCGGATCCACGTCCCGGAAGAGATAGGTACCCGTCGCCCCGAACGCGAAGAAGAGAAGGCCGAGTAGGAAGGCGATGTGCCCCAGAGAAGGGAGACTCCTCAAGAGCGCCAGGACCAGTTTCTGCAGATGGGGCATCACCGTCACGGCGCGGAGGATTCGGATGATCCGCAGCAACCGCAGGACCGAGAGGTATTCGGTTGCCGGCACGAATCCGGCACTCACGATCACGATGTCGAAGAGATTCCATCCGTTGAGGAAAAACCGATACCGAGGCGGCGTGGCGATGAACCGAAGCACCAGTTCCACCGCGAAGAGGACGAGAATGATGCGATCGGTCGCCTCAAGCCATTTCCCGAAGCGGCTTGTAACTTGGGGATACGTCTCGGCCCCTACCACCAGCGCATTCAGGCCGATGAGCAGCGCCACCGTAGTGCGGAACCACTTCGATTCTACGACGTTCTTGAGTTCCATTCCCGGTGTCACGACGCCGTTCGTCGACGCCTCCAGAACCACTTCCACGCTCCCATCCCGCCCAAGACCGCCAGCGCCATCGTCCCCCCGGCCGCCCAGGAGGCGACGCGATTCTTCTCGGCCGAGGCCACCGTCAACGACGCGATCGCTCCGGCCAAGAGCATGAGGATCGCCCAGAGGAAACCGAGCCCCACCTTCACCCGCGCCGCGATCGCCGCGAGCGGATTCGCGGGCTCCGCCATCCGCGCCTGGCGATACGCGTGCCACGCCTGATACCCCGCGGCAGCCCATACGGCCGCCAGGATGATCCACGGCCACATCGGCGGGACGCTACCAGAATCTCGCGACCGGCGCCAGTTCTCGACTCATGAGATGCGCCCCAACAACCGGAGGAGTCCGTCGAGAATGGTGATCGGATGAGGAGGGCATCCCGGAATGTAGAGATCCACCGGCACGATTCCGCCCGCTCCATTGCAGACCTCGGGGGAATCGACGAAGGGCCCGCCGCTGATCGCGCATGCCCCCACCGCGATCACGAGCTTGGGAGGCGGGACCGCGGCGTAAGTTTTTTCGAGCGCGAGCTTCATGTTCCGCGATACCGGACCCGTGATGAGAAGGCCGTCCGCATGGCGTGGCGAAGCGACGATCTGGATTCCGAATCGCCCGAGGTCGAAGACGACGGTGTTCAGGACGTTGACGTCCGCCTCGCAGGCGTTGCAACCTGCGGCGCTGACCTGACGCAGCTTGAGGGATCGCCCGAAGAGCGATCGCATCTTCCCGTCGAGGGCCTTCGCCAGCTCCATCGCCTTTCCAGACAGGACCAAGTCCTCGCGTGCGCGGGTCGCCATCCGATAATCCCGCGTATGGGTGATCGCCCCCTGCGGACATGCCCGCGAACACTCCGCGCAGAAGAGGCAGCGCCCCAGATCCACGGAGACTCCTCCTTCCAGCTTCACCGCGCCGGTCGGACAAGCCTCCACACAATCGCGACACCCCTCGGGACACTTCGAGCCGTCGATCTCCGGCCTCCCTCGGAACAGATCGGGAAGCGTCGGCTCGTGACCGGGAAACGGAATCGTCCGGTGCTTCTGCTGAAGCCGCGCGAGAAAGACATCGATCATAGGTCGTGCCCGCAGTACGAGAGATTAAAGCTCTTGTTGCACAGCGGAAAATCGGAGATCTGTTGATTTCGTAGCGCGTACGCCAGGCCGGTCCAGTTGTGGAAGGAGGGATCGACGATCTTGTACCGCAAGAACCGGCCCTCCGCATCGGTCAGCGCAACATGGCAGATTTCCCCCCGCCATCCCTCCACCAACGAGACCGCGATGCGGTCGGGCTGCGGACTCCCGGCATCCACCCCCACCGATCCTGACGGCAGCGCCTTGAGCTGCTCCCGGATGAAGAGGATCGATCGCTCGATCTCGAGCCACCGCACGTACGCCCGCGCGAACACATCTCCGCTCGGCCAACTCGCAACCGGGATGTGACTGAACCGGTAGATTCCCGACGGCTGATCGCGACGCACGTCCAATTCGACGCCGCACGCCCGTGCGGCGGGCCCGACGAGTCCCAACTGTGTACATACCTCTTTTGGTATGGCACCGGTCTCCTCGAACCGTGCCATCACCGAGGGGCTCGCCCACAACAGATCGACCGCCACCCTCGTGTCCTTCTGCGCCGCGGCCAGCCGCTCCAGGAGCGTCCCGACTCGCACATCGTCCACGTCGAACCCTACGCCGCCCGGCCGAAGGAATCCCCGTCCGAAGCGGCTCCCGCACAGAAGTGCGGTCATGTTGAGGAAGTCGCCCCGAATGCGACCGCAGTAGGAGGCCGTCGGGAGAAACCCGACGTCGTTCGCCAACGCCCCCAGATCCCCCACGTGATTCGCCAGCCGCTCCAGCTCGAGGGCGATCCCCCTCAGGACCTGCGCGCGGGCCGATTTCTGGCAGCGGGTCAGGGCTTCCATGACCTCGCAGTAGGCCGTCGCGTGCCCCACGGTGGTGTCGCCCGCCGTCGTTTCCATGAGGTGGATCGTTCTGCGGTTCGGTCCCCCCACCAGGGCCGGCTCCACTCCCCGGTGCTGGTATCCCAGGGAAATCTCCAGGTGGAAGACTTCCTCGCCGTGACATTGGAACCGAAAGTGCCCCGGCTCGATCACTCCCGCGTGGACGGGGCCGACTCCCACCTCGTGGATCTCCTCGCCTTCGACCCGGTAAAAGTCGGTGACGCCGATCGTCGGATCCGGCCAGACGGCGTGTCCCGGCCGGTAGGAAGGATGAAACCGAACGGGCTTCAGCCAGGGATGGCCTCGGGGCATCAGTCCGAATTGTTCCGCAATCTCCCGCTCGAAAAGATGCGCTTGGGGGCATCGAGGCGTAATGGATTCGAACGAATCTCCCTCCACCTCGCTCCTTGCCACCAGGAGTCGGCTCTCCGGATCGTCCGCCAGGACGCCGTAGAGGGTGACGACCTGGGAACCCGCGCCGAACAGCGCCGAGATCCTCGCCCCCGCGCTCACCCCCTCGACGATCGACTGCTGAAATTCGGCGAGGCCCAGTCGAGGCACCTCGTCCAATTCCACGGCCTTGCCGGGGAACATCGGCCGAAACCGATTCATGGCCGGCCCTCCACGAAGGCCACCGCCTCCGTCAGCATTCGCCGCAACGGTTCGGGAATGTACACCCCCAACATCAGAACGACCCCGAGGAAAACGAGCAGGGGAACCGTGGTGAGGACTCCATCCCGGTATGGCGATGCCATGGCCGCTGCGGAGGGCCGTCCCTGCACCGCCCGCAGCACCGTCGTTCCCATCCCCAGGAACACCACGGCGAGGAAGGCCAGAAAGAGAAACGCGATCCAGGCGCGTCCGCCGGCGACGGCTCCATTGAAGATCGCGAACTGGCTCACGAACGGTCCGAAAGGAGGCGACCCGGTGATCGCAAGGAATCCGGCCAGGAAGAGGGTCCCCGAAACGGGGAGGCGCCGCATGGCTCCGGCTACGGCTCCGGTGGCCTTACTCCCGAAGGCCCGATGGATGTTCGCCGCGGCCAGAAACGTGATCCCCTTCGTCATTCCGTTGTTGACGAGATGGAGCATCGCACCGAAGAGAGCCCCGCCGCCGATCCCGACGCCCAAGGTGAGGATCCCCATGTGCTCGACGCTCGAGTAGGCGAGCATCCGCTTCAGATCGCGTTGCCCGATCATGAACGCGCCCGCCACCGCCATCGAGAGGAGTCCCAGGAAGATCATCATGCGCCCCGCGAACGGTCCCTCCCCCGCCGCGACGCAGATGCGATAGACGCGCAGGAGCGAGAGGAACGCGCAGTTCGTGACCCCTCCGGCCAAGATCGCGCCCACGAGTCCCGGAGCCTCGCCGTACGCGTCGGGTTTCCAGGTGTGGAGCGGCGCGATTCCCATCTTCGTCCCGTATCCCACCAGGAGCAGAACGAACGCGACGTGCAGCCACGGCTTGGAGAGATGCGGAGCGATTCGAAGGAGATCGTCGAACATGAGGGACGACGCATGGCCGGCGTGCAGCGAGGAATACGCCAGGAAGTAGGAACCGAAGAGGGCCAGGGCGATTCCGACCGAGCCGACGAGGAGATACTTCCACGTCGCCTCGATGGATTGCGGGGTCCGATTGAAATAGAGGAGCGGCGCCGTAGCCAGGGCCGTCGCCTCGATCCCCACCCACATCAACCCCAAATGATGGGACCAGACGACCAGATTCATGATCCCCAGCAGGAGCAGGAGGCAGCTGCAGAACACGCGGTTGGGCCTCTCGGTCCGGTAGCGCAAGTAGCCGACCCCGTACAGGCTGCACAAGAAGAAGAGCGCGCTGATCGTGACGAGAACGACGCGGCCGGGGGCGTCGAGGACGAGCCAACTTCCGCCGGTGGGAAGGCCGGGACGCCACAAACTGATCCCCGTGGCCGCAATCTGGGCGACGCCTCCGAGCGGAAGCGCCCAGACTCGAAGGCGGTCGCTGGGAACGGCCCAGGCGACGAGCGCCAGCGCCATCGGGGCGAGAACCATCGCGAGAGCCATGGCGTCAGTCCTTGAGCGTGGAGAGCTTCCGCGTATCCAAGGTCGCAAACTCCCGATTGATGTGGTGGATGATGATGCTGATCACGAAGACGCCCACGAAGAGATCCAGCAACGCCCCGATCTCCACCAAGAACGGCATCGCCTCGAGGAGCAGGAGACCGAAGGTGAAGATTCCGTTCTCGAGCGCGAGGTATCCCAGGACCTGGCTGATGGCCTTGATCCGCGTGGTCAGAAGAACGAATCCGGTCAATACGGTTGCGAGCGAAGCGGGCACGATCAGCGACGAGCCGTGTCCCCGAACGATGGGAAGCTGCGCCGCGAAGAGCACGGCCAGACCCGTTCCGGCGGCCCCCAAGAGCATCGAAGGTACCAAGCCGACGAGCGGCTCCACCTCCCTTTTGATCTGCACCTGACGCATCGCGCGGGTCAGCATCCAGGGAATGACGGCCCCCTTGACGGCGATCGTCGCACCGGCGAGGAGGACGGTCCGCAATCCCAATTCCCCGTGCTGGATCAGGGCCATCACCCCGAGCGCCACCCCCTGGGCCGCGACGATCCGGATCACCGAGTTGATCCGACTCGTCCCCAGCATGAAGAGATTCATCAGGAGAACCACGATGAGGATCGCGTCGGCCGCCGTCGTCAGCATGTCATCTCACCAGGAGGAGAAATCCGAAGCCGCACAGAAGGCACGACGCGATGAGGAGCGTCGGCACGTGCCGCATCCGGAGACGGGCCATCACCGACTCGACGACTCCCACCAGCACGGCCACGCCGATCATGAGGGCGACGAAGATCCCCGTGTCGAGCCAAGGACGAGTCGTCCGAATGGGGGCCACCACGTGGACAAAGAGCGCGCTCAGCACGAAGAGCTTCAGCGACGCCCCGTAGAGGATCATCCCGAACAAGGGCCCGCCGTGATCGAGCACCATGACCTCGTGGATCATCGTGAGCTCGAGGTGCGTGTTCGGATCGTCCACCGGTATCCGACAATTCTCGGAGAGAAGGAAGAGGAAGAGCCCGACGGCGACGAGAAGGAGGGCCGCGCTCGAGAGCCCTGCGCCGCCGAACTGCGCCGAGTGGAGCATGGCCGTGAGACTCACCGAGCCGCTGAGTCTGGCGAGCGAAAGAAGCGCGAAGAAGAGCGCGGGTTCCGAGAAGCAGGCGAAGGTGACTTCCCGCGCCGCTCCCATCCCCTCGAAGGGAGATCCGGTGTCCAGCGCCGCCGCGGTGGTGAAGAATCGGGCGAGGGCGAACAGGTACGCGAAGAGAATCAGATCCCCGGCGAATACGATCGGAGCGTCGAATCGACCGAGTGGAATCAGGAGGCCCGCCAGGAGGACGGTCGCCACCGTGACCACCGGGCTCGCGCGGAAGATCCAGGTGGTGGTCGAGCTCAACACCATGCCCTTCCGCATCAACTTGATGAGATCGAAGTACGGCTGAAGAACGGGAGGCCCGACCCGACCGGCGAAGAGAGCTTTCGTCTTGTGGATGACTCCGAGCAAGAGCGGAGGCATCGTCAAGAACAAGACGACGTGAACGATCCTCTCGACCACCCTCTCACCTCGAAAAAAGCTTGAGGAACAGGCGCTCCAGCGGGAAAGACCAAAGCAGCAGCCCAACGAGCGCGACGAGAACGTACAGGATGTATCGCTGCGAACTCCCCTGTTGGAATACCTTCACACGCCCGACGGCCTTCTCGGCCGCGCGCGCCGCCGGCGCCAGTAGGCCGTCGAGAACCGTGTCGTCCACGCGACTCGCGAATCGGGTGCCCCCGGGGAAGATTCCCTCGAGATGAGGACGATGGACGCGCGGACGCAGCACCCAGCGGAACAGGCCCACCAACGTGTCGGCGAAGGAGGAGGACGTGTATTGGATCCTCGCGGTCGGTGCCGCATATCCGCAATCCCAGGTTCCCACTCCGCCCGAAGTGCGGACACGAGAGAGAAGCGCCCACCCCGCCGCGATGGCTCCGAGGAGTCCAACGCCGAGAAAGGTCAGCGGCCGGAACGGGGCGAGCGAGCCGACGCCGGGTAACGGCTGATTCGTCCATGCCGCAGCGGCTCGGTCGAGGACAGGCCCCACGAGGACGGGCGCCACCCCGATGGCGACGCAGCAGACGGCCAGAACACCCATGGCTCCGACCATAGGCCAGGAAGACTCGCGGGCGCCCTCCGCATCGTGGCTTCGAGCGCTCCCGAGGAAAACCGCACCGAAGACCTTGACGAAACACGCCACGGCCAGAGCGCCGATCAGAGCCAATGCGGGAGCGGCCGGCGCCGCCTGGACCCAGGACGGCCCCGCGCCGATGCCCAGCGTTCGGAACAATCCCATGTACACGAGCAGTTCGCTCACGAACCCGTTGAGGGGAGGTAACCCGCAAATCGCAACCGCTCCGATCAAGAACAGGAGTGCGGTTCGAGGCATCGACTTGGCCAAGCCGCCCATCCGATCGATTTCACGAGTATGAACTGCGTGAATGACCGAGCCCGCCCCCAGGAAGAGGAGGGCCTTGAACAACCCATGGTTCCAAACATGGAGGAGACAACCGGCCAACCCCAGGATTACCCAATCCGGTCGTCCCAACGACCGACCGAGCATCGCGACACCCAACCCCATGACGATGATGCCGACATTCTCGACGCTGTGATAGGCCAAGAGACGCTTGAGGTCGTGCTGTCCGATCGCGAACAAGACGCCGACGACTCCACTGATCGTCCCCAGGAGCAGGAGGATCGCCCCCCAGCTCACGGGCGGCTGCGGCATCATCCCCAGGAATCGAACCAATCCGTAGATGCCCATCTTGATCACCACCCCGGACATGAGGGCGGAAACGTGGCTCGGGGCGCTGGCGTGCGCGCTCGGAAGCCAGACATGGAGAGGCATCAAGCCCGCCTTCATGCCGAATCCAATGAGCATGAGGAGGAACAGGAGCATCAACGTCCCGAGTCCGGCCTCTTCGACCCCGAGTGGTCTCAGCAGGAAGGACCCAGTCGCCTTCCGCAGCAGCGCGAACACCGCGAAGAGAGTAAGCGTCCCGACATGGGTCAGCATCAAGTAGAGCCATCCCGCTTTGCGCACCTCGGGATCGTGGGATTCGGCGGTAATGAGGAAGAAGGAGGCAAGCGCCATTGCCTCCCAACCGAAGAGGAAGAGAATGCCGTTCTTCGCAACGACGAGGACCGCCATCCCCGCGACGAGGACTCCGTAGAAGAACCGCACCTGCCTGCCGGTCCGAGGCCGATCCTGTTGGCTCCAATACCCCAAGCTATAGATTGAGCCCAGGCCTCCGATGAGGAAGATGGGGACGAGGAAAAAACCGCTCAAGGCATCGAGTCGGACGTTCAGTTCTGCGCCAGGGAGTGGCCACGGCACGCGGAGACTCGCCTCAGCCTGGAAGATCCCTCCGAACGCTCCCATGAGCCCGGCCCCGGCCGCGCCGACTGCGAAGACCATTGCAATCCACTGGCCGATTCTTGAGCGCCAGTGGAAGAGGAGCCCGGGGATGCCGCTGAACGCCATCGCCCCGGCGGCCAGGAGAACCAGGCTCAGGGGCATGGCCTAGGAGGCCTTGCCGGTGCGCGGGACCGAGCCCTCCGTCCTCTGGACGATGGATAGGAGCTCCTCAGCCGGCGCCGCTCGCACCAAGGCGCCCCAGAACTCCGGACTTCGAAGTAGGAAAATGAGCTTGGACAGAAGTTGAAGATGCAGTTTGACCGTCGGGCTGAAAAGCATGAATAGCTTGTCCACGGGCTTCCCGTCCGGAGCACCGAAATCTATGGCCCGCTGCAGGAAGCAGAGGGTAATCATCGGCTCCGTCAGTTGCATCACGATCGGATGACGGACGTGTGGGATCGCGATTCCGTTCCCGATGGCGGTCGATCCCAGTGCCTCCCGTGCCAATAAAATTTGGCAAAGGAACTGGCGGTCCATATCCTCGGGAAACGGGATGGCCGCGACAACCCCATGAAGGACAGCGGGTTTGTCCGCTCCCTTGATTCCGTAGAGGATTCCCCCCGCCTTCAGCGCCTGGAACAAGCCACTGACTTGGCCGTCAGCGCCTTCCGGTTCCTGGAACATCTCGGGGGAGACGGGGATATTGTGCGAGGACGCCCATTCGAGCAGCTCAGCCCTGCTGAGCCGAACTTGGTCGTTGATTTGGCTGGCCGGGATCGACCCCTTGCGAATCCATCTATATACGGTAGTTTCGGATACCTTCAGTAGACGAGCCGTTTCGCGTACGGAGAGCTGCATCTTATTCTCGTTTCTGTTATCATCGTTGTCTTGGGCATGGCAAAAAGCGCCTTCAATGATATCGGCCGGAACCGGAGCGAGTCAATAGGCCCATGGAGGGTCGTTCAGCTCAGATGAAACTTCAAGGCCGAGGCCATCGCCTCGATCAGCATCGGATCGGCGTTCGGCATCGCTACCCGCTTCCAGCGAATCCCGAGCCGCTCCGCCTGCGCCCGGTGCAGAATGTCCAGGTCGTAGAGCGTCTCCACATGTTCGGCGACAAAACCGATCGGGGCGACCGTCACCTCTTGCCCCTTCAAGGAGGGGAGAATCTCCTGGATCTCCGGTCCCAACCACGGATTCGGAGAGGGACTCCGGCTCTGCCAGGCGAAATGGGCTCGCACCTCGACTCGGTCCAGGATCCCGCGAATCGTCTCCCGGACCTCCTGGGGGTATGGACCCGCCTGATCGACCGGGACGCTGTGCGCGGTGAACAGGACGTTCGCCCCCGGTCGCAACCGAGCTGCCCAGCAGTCGAGGAGGCCGGGCTCGGTCGCCCAACTGCCGACAAGCACCACCTCCAAATCCTCCCGCGAATCGATGAGGGCGCGGTGATACGCCCCGACGCTGACCGGGCAGTACTGGGGGGCGAGCGCGAGTCCGACGATCTTGCGTGCCCCATCGCGCCGAACTTCCTCCACCGCCTCCCGGATGAGGGGATGCCAATGCCTCATCCCCACGTAGACCGGCAGGCCGATCCTCGATGCCAGCGCATGAGCCTGGGCGCGAGTGATCTCCAGGAGGGGTGACCGGCCGCCGATCTTCCGGTATCTCTCCGCCATCTCCCCCACGAACTCCGGCTTCGGAACGCGGGGGGCCATCACCCGCCGGAGGTACTCCTCCATCTGGTCCGGGGAGTCCGGGGATCCATGCGCCATCAGAAGAACCGCCGTCTTCATCGCGAGTGGACCCGCTCAAGGACGGCCAGGAGATTCTCCACCGGCGTCTCGGGGAGCACGCCATGCCCCAGGTTGAATATGTGTCCGGCCCTCCTCCCCGCCGAATCCAAGATCGAATCCACCCGACTCACGAGCGCCTCCCGGGGAGCCAGAAGCATCGCGGGGTCGAGGTTCCCCATCACGGCGACCTCTCCAAGGCGCAGCCATGCCTCGGCCAGATTCACGCGCCAGTCCAGTCCGATCACGTCCCCACCGGCCCGCTTCATGAGTTCGAGAAGCGAGGCCGTCCCGGTCCCGAAGTGAATGGTGGGAGCACCGGTGTCTCGAAGGCCTTCGAAGACGATTCGCGAATACGGAAGGACGAACTCCTCGTAGTCGCGGGGCCCCAAGGCCCCCACCCAGCTGTCGAAGAGCTGGACCATCTGCGCCCCGGCCTCGATTTGCGCGCGAAGATGGCGAAGCGCAGCCTCCGCCAGCTTGGTCATGAGTCTCGACCACACGGGAGAATGGCTCGTCATCAAGCCCTTCGTCTTGAGGTAATGGCGGGACGAGCCGCCCTCGATGGCGTAACTCGCGAGGGTGAACGGCGCGCCCGCGAAACCGATGAGCGGAACCTGGAGTTCGCGGCGAAGAATCCGAATGGCGTCGAGAACCGGGCGAAGATCCTGCTCGGGTTCCAGGGGACGCAGGCGCTCGACATCGGACTCGTGGGCGATCGGATTCAGGACCTGCGGCCCCTCGGACGCAGCGAACCGGATCTCGAGCCCCATCGGCTGAAGCGGCAGCAGGAGATCCGAGAAGACGATGGCGGCATCGAGACCCGGCAGAAGACGGATCGGAAGCATCGTGACCTGCGCCGCAAGATCCGCGTTCGTACAAAGTTCGAGCATCGAGTAGCGCTTGCGGAGGTCGCGGTACTCCGGCAGGAAACGGCCCGCCTGGCGCATGAACCAGACGGGGGTTCGGTCCACCGGCAATCGTCGAGCGGCGCGAAGCAGACGCGATTCGTCTGGGCTCAGGCAGGCACCTCGCGGCATAGTTCGTCCCAACGGAGGACACGCTCGTCGGACTCGCCGACCATCTCGGCCAACCAATGCCGCACGTAGAATCGATCGAATGCCCCCCCCTGCACCGCGAGCATGTATCGGATGTCGACCAAGTCCTTCGGGCGAAAGAAGAGCATCTTGAATACGGAAAGATCTTCCGCGGTGAGAAAGCCGGCGGGGCGACCTACGAGAGGACGCAAGACGATTCGACTCCTTGCGGCGGAATAGAAGGGAATGGACGGGACGAACAGATCGACATAGAACGCCCCCCCCTTCAATCTGCATGAACCGCGGTCCTGAAGCTCCGTGAGGGCGACCCGACCGTCCCCCTCCACTCCCTCCCGCTGGAGAAGATCCAGTGCCTTCGGCCACTCCGGTTCGTCGAGAAAGAGCGTAATGTCGACGTCGGCCGTGGCGCGGGGAACCGCCCACTGTCCATAGGCCAACGCACCGCCTATGGCATAGGGAACTCCCGCCGCTTCCAGCGCGTCGGCCAGGCGCCTGGCCAACGTGGCGAGATCAATGGGAGCTTCCGGCACGCCGGTGTTCTTCCATCAGTCGGCTCCAGATCCGCCGACTGGATTCGGGCAGCGCGTCCGGCGTGGCCAAACAAGGCCGGCTGCCGAGATCGAGAAACAACTGGAGGACCCACCGAGAGATCTGCTGGATCAGCTCGTCCCTGCGTTCCGGCGACATCCCGACATAAGGCCGGACCTCCTCCATGAGGTCGGCCAAGGTGTCCTTCCGCCGCAAGCACTCCGCTCGGCGACTCTCGATCGTCATGCCGGTATCGTATCACGCCCCAAATCGAAGAGGAATCCCTACCGCCCGCCCGTGGTAAAGGTCCATGTCTTCGTCCATCGCTTGCCGGCGACGTTTCCCTGCGCGGTAATCGTATAGGTCGTCCGGGCGCGCAAGGGATCCTTCGCGATGAGACAGATCGTGTTTCGTTGATAGCGCGAGTCTGCCGGGTGCTCGGGAGTGGAGAGCCACACATCCAATCCCTTCCCCGTCTCGTCCTGCATCGTGGCGATCACGCCCTTCACCATCACTTCCTCTCTGAACGTGATGGTGACCGGATACCCGGCGCGCTTGTCGGAATCGTCCGGCACCGGCGACGGAAGTTCGTTTCCCAAGGTCAAGGGAACGTCCTTCTGCTTGGGCGCCGGATAGAGGACGGGGTCTCTCGGCTTCCCGGGCCCTCGACCGCTGACCACGTCCAAGACCGAGACCCAACCCCACTTTCCCCCCTTCGCATAGCCGACACCCACCTTCTTGAGTAGCGGATCCAAAATCGGAACTCGATGGAAGAGGCCGGACATCCAGGCATCGACCGAGGTCACCGGATCCTGATAACCGATGTCGGAGGCGCCGGCCGCCTTCTTTCCTTCCGGAGAGTAGCCGGGAAGCTTTGGATTCTCGTCGTGCGCGCCGAGGCCGTCGGTGGAGGGATGCCCCTCGTTCCTCACCAGGTATGCCGCGTGCGCCGAACACCCCTTCGAGAGCGCGGAATCCAGGGTGACCGGATCCAGACCCGCGAGGCGTCGATGGGTGTTG
>Ga0114945_10000141_pt1 | contig 42545 bp, 40 predicted proteins | sample OV2TP3_FD_87194 | JGI IMG/M metagenome (GOLD analysis project Ga0114945, IMG submission 87194) | Hot spring microbial communities from Beatty, Nevada to study Microbial Dark Matter (Phase II) - OV2 TP3 | ecosystem: Environmental > Aquatic > Thermal springs > Hot (42-90C) | place: USA: Beatty... | reverse complement strand
GATGTGATTCTGTGCAAGGGTGGAGATGCCAAGCCGGAAGAGCTCGAGCATATCGAAAATGCGTTCGAGGTCCCCGGTGACGACCTGCGATGGTAGCGGGAAACCGTGACGGGTCATGATCCAGCTCTTTCATGTGTCCAAGTATTATGAGAAGCGTCCGGCCCTGCTGGATATCACCTTGCAGATCGAGAAGGGGGAATTTGTGGTGCTGCTCGGTCCCAGCGGCGCCGGGAAGACGACGTTGCTCAAGCTCATCTCCTGCGCCGAGACGCCCGATGAGGGACAGATCCTCGTTCAGAACCGCAATATCGCCAGGCTCCGGCCTTCCGATGTGCCCTATCTCAGGCGAACCATGGGGCTCGTCTTCCAGGACTTCAAGCTCTTGCCGAAAAAAAACGTGTTCGAGAATGTGGCGTTGCCGCTGATGGTGCAGGGAGCCACGCTGTTCGAGATCAGGAAGAAGGTCACCGAGGCGCTCAAGGCGGTCGGAATCGAGCAAAAAAAGGACAGCCGGCCGGCGATGCTTTCGGCCGGGGAGCAGCAACGTGTCTGTATCGCCCGGGCCATCGTGAATACCCCGATTATCTTGCTGGCTGACGAACCGACTGGTAATCTGGACGACACCCTGGCTGCCGAAATCGTCGATCTGTTCAAAGCCATCAATCAGCGGGGTACGACGGTGCTGATCGCGACCCACAACCGGCATGTCATCGGGCAGGTCAACGGTCGGCTCGTGAGTCTGAACGAAGGGAAGCTGTCTCGGGAATACGAGCCTGTCGGATGAGACGCCTCAGTTACTTTGTGGCAGAAGCGGTCATGAACATTCGTATCAATCGTGCCACCACCGTGATCGCCGTGGCCACGATGGCGTTTACTCTGATCTGCTTCGGCGTGTTCTTGCTGCTCTACGTCAACCTGAAAGAAGTGGCGGGATCCCTTCAGAACGAAATCAAGGTGGTGGTCTACTTGGCGGACGATCCAAGCTCCCAAGGGGCCACTGACTGGCAACGTCGGCTCAAGGCCGAGCCAGAGGTGGCCTCTGTCGTGTACATCTCGAAAGAGCAGGCCCTTGCGGAGTTTCGTGCCCAATTTCCGTCGGAGCAGCACCTGCTGGATGGCCTCGGGGAAAATCCCCTCCCGGCCTCACTGGTCCTGGCCATTGCGGCCCCCTTCAGGTCATCCCATGCCGTCAAGCGGCTGAGCGAACGTCTGAGTGCGGTTCCAGGGGTAGCCCAGGTACAATATAGCCAGGACTGGATCGAAAACCTGGCTGCGGTAGTGCGGTATTTTGAGCTGGGCGCGCTTGCCGTGGGAGCAGTCCTGTCGGTCGCCTCCATGACGATCATCGCCAACACGATCCGCCTCACCCTGTATGCGCGGAAGGACGAAATCGAGATCATGCGATTGATCGGGGCGACCAGAACCTTCATCAACGTCCCGTATCTCCTGGAAGGGGCCATGCTCGGCACGCTCGGGGGCGCGCTTTCCCTGGCCATGCTCAAGGGAGGCTTTGAGTTTGTCAAACTGCAGCTCGCCTCTCCGGGCCGGTTTTGGGGGATGCCGTCCGGCCTGAATTTTCTGCCGGTCCAACTCTCGGTACTGATCCTCTTGGCCGGTCTGGTGTTGGGGTGCGCCGGCAGCCTCGTGTCGGTGCGCGAGCTGAGGAAACCGAGGTGATGCGGATCAGACTAATTCTGGGGACACTCGCGGCGTATTGGCTCGTGCAGGGAGTGGTGGCTGCCGACGTCGCTGTTGCCGGGAAGGAGCGCAGCGATCCGCTCTCGCAGAAGATTGAACGTGAGCGGCGCACTCTTGAGAAACTGAAGGAAGAAATCCGGGACAGTAAGACACATGCCGGCGAGGCGGAGAAAAAGAAAGGCTCAGTCCTGCAGGCCATGCAGGAGATTGACGACCGTCTCATGGTTCGACGGCAGGAACATCAGGACATCAACCGGCAGCTCAAGGACAAGGATCGTGAGCTGGAGGAGATCAACCAGCAGATTGCCGAACTAAAGACTCGTCTTCGCGATCGGCGGAAGTCGATCCTTACGCGTCTGCGCGTGCAATACGTGGAAGGCCGGTTCGGATATCTCAAGGGACTGATGGCGGCGGAGAGCTATGCAGACCTCGAGCGCCGCTTTCGGTATCTGTCCACGGTGTCCAAGCGCGAGTTTGACTTGATGGGTGGCTACCGTCTCGACGTAGAGCAGCTCCAGCAAGTGGAGCGGGAGCGTGTCGAAGCCCGCGAGCAGATGCTGGTGTTCAAGCAGAACACCGAGAAGAAGATGGAAGAGATCCGCGGCATCAAGAAGCAGAAACAGGTGCTGCTGGCAAAGCTCATTGAGGAGAAAGAATTTTACGACCGGGCGGTGGCCGAGCTGGAGCGGTCGGCTGCGCGAGTCGATACCTTACTGAGAACGCTCGAGCAGAAGAGGAAGGCCGCGGCGTTGCGGCCCAAGGGGTCTCTGGGGCTTCACCAATTCAAGGGCACTCTTCAATGGCCCACCGAGGGCGAAGTGGTGACGTTCTTTGGTCGTCAGAAGCATCCTACGTTCGACACCTACGTGCAGCGCAAGGGCATCGAGATCCGTACCAATGAAGGCAGCGCTATCAAGGCGGTCTCCTCCGGAACGGTAGCCTATGCCGATTGGCTGAAGGGATACGGTCTCCTCCTGATCATTGATCATGCCGATGGATTTTTCTCGCTCTACGCGCATGCGTCGAAGCTCCTGGTGAAGGCGGGGGACCGTGTTCAGGCGGGGCAGGTGATCGGCGAGACGGGAGACACCGGCATGACGGGGGAGGGAACACTGTATTTTGAGTTGCGGGACGGAGCTGAGCCGGTGGATCCTCTGATTTGGCTTGCGAAACGGCGGTAACAGTCAACTGAAAGGAATAAAGAGCTATGGATTGGGAACGACATCGCAGAGGATGGTTTCCGGGACTGGTCATCGTGGTGGCCTTGGTCGCGGGCATTCTCCTCGGGAAAGGCTGGGAGCGAACCGGGCACGCGACCGAGACCTACGAGGATTTGAAAACCTTCGCGGAGGTGCTGTCACAGGTCCAGAAGCACTATGTCGAGGAGGTGAAGCCCAAGGATCTCGTTCAGGGGGCGATCCGGGGCATGCTCTCCACGCTGGACCCCCATTCCGCCTACATGACGCCGGAAATGTACAAGGAGATCCAGGTGGAGACCCGAGGCGAGTTCGGGGGGGTCGGCATCCAGATCGGCATCAAGGACAACCGCTTGGCGGTGATCGCCCCCATCGAAGGGACGCCGGCGCAGAAGGCCGGCATCCGGGCGGGGGACTTCATCATCAAGGTGAACGATGAGACCACCAAGGATTTGACGCTTCTGGATGCCGTCCAGCGGATGCGCGGGGCAAAGGGGACCAAGGTCACCTTGACCATCCAACGGGACGGCACGCCGGACCCGTTGGTGTTCACATTGGTCCGGGACATCATCAAAATCGAGAGCGTCAAGTCGAAGATCATCGACGACAACATTGCCTACATCCGTTTGACCCAGTTCCAGGAGTCGACCGCCAAGGATCTCAGCCGGGTCCTGAAGAAATACCGCGAGCAGAAGACCCAAGCCACCATTCTGGACCTTCGGAACAACCCCGGCGGGCTTCTGACATCCGCGGTGGAGGTGTCCGAACAATTCGTAGGGCCCAGCAAACTGATCGTGTCCATCAGGGGGCGTGATGGGCGAAAAGACGAGTACGTGTCCCGCTCCAAAGAGCCTGCGGAAGACTCGCCCATGATCGTCCTGGTCAATGAGGGGTCAGCAAGCGCGTCAGAGATTGTGGCCGGCGCCCTTCAGGATTGGGGACGGGCACTCGTGGTCGGCAACCAGACGTTCGGAAAGGGCTCGGTGCAGACGATCGTACCGCTGGCGGACGGCTCCGGTCTCCGGCTCACCACCGCAAAGTATTACACACCGAAAGGGCGTTCGATCCAGACAACCGGGATCGCTCCGGACATCGTCGTCAAGCCCAAACCGGTCGCGGTCGCCAAGCCAGGAGAAAAAGAGGGGGAAGCGACCCAGAAGCCCAAAGAGGCGACGCCGCCGACCCCGAAGACCAATGGCGCCTTGGGCGAGACCGGCGAGCCGTCGCTCGAGGACGATGTCCAGCTTCAAAAGGCCATCGAGCTGTTGAAGACCTGGAAGATTTTCAAGGAGCTTCGGCCGCTGTAGGACCCGGTCTCATGAGTCTGGAGTCAGGTCACGGTCCGGGCGACTCCGTCCGGGCGCGATAATCGCGAATGGCGGCCAACAGCTCGTCTTCAGATGCGGTGACCCCCGGGAGCGTGCGCAGGAGGTGGGAGCGGACCAGTGCTTCCAGGTCGCTCAGGGTTTGGATGCCGAGCCGGAAGTACAGGTACTGCACGGTGGCCTCGGAGAGCCCGGGGAGAGCGCTCCAGCCGACGACGGTGTCCGGCAATCCGGCTTTGAGTTCCTCGTAGGCCCGGATACTCCCTGTGCGGAGAAATTCCTGAATCATGCCGGACAGGTCCTTGCCGATGCCCGGAATCTCCCGTAGCGTTCCCCGTTCACTCACGACCGCCACATCCTCCGGCCAGGTGAGCAGCACCTCGGCCGCACGCTGGTAAGCCCTGACACGGTGGGGATTGGCCTTGCGGGCGGTGAGCAGCTCGGCCATCGTCTTGAACAGTGCGGCAAGAGCTTGATTCGAATCGGTCATGGTTCGGCCACTGCGGTGCTCCATGATGGAATCGCACAGGGATGTCCTCACCATATCGAAGTTGCCTTGTGTTGACAACGATTTTGGGGCTCCGGTAGGATGCCTTGCGTGTTCTGGACCCAGAGTGCTCAGGGCCTGCGCAGCGTGAAGTGGAGGGTTCGATCAAGATCCGGGTCAATGGTGAGCAGCGAGCCATTTCTGTCGGCATGACCGTGGGGCAGTTGCTCCGTGATCTGCAGATCGGCCCAGAGCGTGTCGCGATCGAACTCAATCTGCAGATCATCGATCGCCGAGAGTTCGACCAGAGAACGCTTCAGGAGGGGGATCGGGTGGAGATCATCAGTTTCATCGGCGGAGGTGGAGAAGGCATGGGGCAATTATGACTGACGACCGCCTGATCGTCGCCGGCCGGGAGTTCAAATCCCGGTTGTGGGTCGGCACCGGCAAGTACAAGGATTTCATCGAAACGAAGAAGGCCATTGACGCGGCTGGCGCCGACGTGGTCACGGTTGCGGTCCGTCGGGTGAACATTACGGATCGCTCGAAGGAGAATCTGCTCGACTACCTCGATCCGAAGAAGTACACCATCCTGCCGAACACCGCGGGCTGCTATACGGTTGAAGAGGCGCTTCGGTATGCCAGGCTGGCCCGGGCCGCCGGTGTGTCGGATCTGATCAAGCTCGAAGTCATCGGAGACGAGCGGACTCTCTTCCCGGATACCGCCGGTCTGATCGAGGCGGCGAAGATTCTGATCAAGGAAGGGTTCGTGGTGCTGCCCTATACGAACGACGACCCGGTGGTGGCTCAAAAGCTGGTGGACATCGGCTGTCCCGCAGTGATGCCGCTGGCGGCGCCCATCGGGTCAGGTCTCGGCATTCGTAACCCCTACAATCTAAAAATCATCCGGGAAATGATCAAGGTGCCGATCATCGTGGATGCCGGCGTCGGGACCGCTTCCGACGCGACACTGGCCATGGAGTACGGCTGCGATGCGGTTCTGATGAATACGGCGATTGCCGGCGCGCGTGATCCCATCGCCATGGCCGAAGCCATGAAATACGCCGTGGAAGCCGGCCGCCTGGCGTTCAGAGCCGGTCGCATCCCCAGAAAGCTGTACGCCACCGCCAGCAGTCCCATCGAAGGCATGCTCTAGAACCGTGAGGCGTGAAGCCCCTTACCCCTCACGTCTTCTGAATGCCCTGCGGCGACTTTCGGCTCTACCTCGTCACTGACCGCCGACAGACCGCCGGCCGCCCGCTCGCTCCTCTGATCCAAGAAGCCCTCGTCGCCGGACTGCAGGCGGTGCAGCTCCGCGAGAGAGACCTGGGCACGCGCGCGCTGCTCCGCCTGGCCGGCGAACTTCTCCATCTCACCCGTGGGCGGAACGCGGCGTTGCTCATCAACGACAGGGCGGACATGGTCATGGGGCTAGGGGCTGACGGGGTGCACCTTCGGGCTGACAGTGTCCCGGTATCGGTCGCACGGCGGATCCTGGGGGCCGAGCGGCTGGTCGGTGCCTCGGCTCATTCGGCCGACGACGTGGTCCGGGCCGAATCGGAGGGCGCCGATTTCGTGGTGCTCGGTCCGATCTATCCCACCACATCGAAGCTGGCCTATGGGGCTCCGATCGGGGTCGGGCCGCTGGAGGACGCCGCCCGCCGCTGCCGCATCCCGGTGTTTGCGATCGGCGGGATCAGTGCTGAGCGCGTCGCCGAAGTGACACGCGCCGGCGCCTTTGGCGTGGCGGTCATCTCCTCCATCCTGACCGCTCCACACGTCGGCCAGGCGACTCAGCACCTGCTTTCAGCGCTTGCGCACGCCCCATGATCCTCACACCCGCTCCTTCACACTCATGCCCCGGTCACGATTCGAGAGAATGAGGGATGTTTTCGCCACCGCGTTCGTTGCCTTGCGCTGTCGTCGCCCGTGACGTGCGGCACAGTCGTGACGCCGCTCCACAGGCCCGTCCAGAGCGCGAGCGACAGTTGACCGTCCTGTGGTTCGATGATAGAATCCCGATGCGAGAATTCGGAGAATCAGTGAGATGGCCGACTCGAAGAGGGATCCGGGTCGATTTAGCTCTCTGAGGAATTCCGTCAAACAGTTCACCGAACGTCTATCGGACCGAGACGCCTTGAAACGCAACGACGAATCCGCCCGCGAGCTTGAGAAGCTCCGGGTTCAGATCAGGTCGATGGAAGAGGAGCTGCGCCAGCTCCATCAGTCCAGGTATCAGCTGGAGCAGGCTCATAAGCACAACGAGAAGTTGACCGCTACCTTACAAGAGGCCAAGGCGCAGATCGAGGCTCTTCGGATGGAAGTGGACAAGCTGACCGCGCCGCCCTCTTCGTATGCCATCTTCTCCTGCGTGAACCCTGACTCGACCGCGACGGTGTACGTCGCCGGACGGAAGATGAAGGTCAGCTACCATCCCTCGATCAAGGTGAAGGAGCTGCGGAAGGGACAAGAGGTCATCCTGAATGAAGCCTTCAACATGATCGAGGCGAGGGCGTTTGACGTCCAGGGCGAAGTGGTGCGGTTGAAAGACCTGCTGGAAGGCAATCGCGCCGTGATCACGCTTCATTTCGACGAAGAGAAGGTTGCGGAGTTGGGTGAGCCGCTGCTCCTGGAGCACCTCAGCGTCGGTGATCACCTCCTGTATGACCCTCGATCCGGCTACGTCATCGAGAAGCTGCCCAAATCAGAGGCCGAGGAACTGGTCCTTGAGGAGGTCCCCGACATCAGCTACGACGATATCGGCGGACTCGAGCGAGAGCTCGAACAGGTGCGGGACGCAGTCGAGCTGCCATTCCTGCACCCGCAGTTGTTCGCCGAGCACAAGCTGAGTCCGCCCAAAGGCGTCCTGCTGTATGGTCCGCCGGGGTGCGGGAAGACGCTCATCGCCAAGGCGGTCGCCAATTCTATCGCCAAAAAGCTCGCCCATCTCACGGGCAAGGAAATCCGCAGTCTGTTCCTCCACGTGAAGGGGCCGGAGTTGCTCAACAAGTACGTGGGCGAATCGGAGCGCCAGGTTCGTGAGGTGTTCAAAAAAGCCAAGGAAAAGGCGGCCGAAGGAAATCCGGTTATTGTGTTCTTCGATGAGATGGACGCGTTGTTCCGCACGCGGGGTACCGGGATCTCATCGGACGTGGAGTCGACGATCGTGCCGCAGTTCCTGTCGGAAATTGACGGGGTCGAACGGCTTCGCAACGTGATCGTGATCGGCGCCAGCAACCGGCAGGACCTCATCGATCCGGCGGTGCTCCGCCCCGGTCGCCTCGACGTCAAGATCAAGATCTCCCGTCCGGATGCGATCGCGGCCCGTGACATCTTCTCCAAGTATGTCACGTCCGATCTGCCGTACGCCGGGGACGAGCTGGAACGCAACGGAGGGGATCGCCGTGCGGTCGTTGACCGGTTGATCGGGATGACGGTCGAGCACATGTACTCGCCCTCCGAGGAGAACAGGTTCCTCGAGGTTACCTATGCCAGTGGGGAAAAAGAGATTCTCTATTTCAAGGATTTTGCCAGCGGTGCGTTGATCGAGGGGATCGTGGCGCGGGCCAAGAAATATGCCATCAAACGGGCAATCGCGACCGAGGAAAAAGGCCTCAAGGCGGATGACCTGATCCGGGCGATCCGGGAAGAATTCAAAGAGCACGAGGACCTGCCTAACACCACGAATCCGGACGACTGGGCGAAAATCGCCGGCAAAAAAGGGGAGAAGATCATCCACGTTCGGACCATCACGGCGGGTTCGACTGAGTCCAGGCGGATTGAAACAATCGGCACTGGCCATTACTTTTGAATTCAGGCCACGGGTCCCCACACGTGAACGCCCCACGCGTCATCGGAACGGAAACAGAATTCGGCATTGCCGCACGGGATGCCGACGCCCTCGATCCGGTCTCGAACTCTCTCCAGCTCATCGGACACTACTCGCACCTTCCGGCACCCCAGGCAATCTGGGACTACGAAAACGAAAATCCGCTTCTCGATGTCCGCGGGTTCGAGGTGGAAGGCGAGCGAGAGCGACCGGGGCCTGAATACAATCGGCTCCTCAACAAGCTCCTCGCCAACGGGGGACGCCTGTACGTGGATGGCGCTCACCCAGAGTACTCCACGCCGGAATGCACCAGCCCCCGGGAAGTGGTCGCGTACGAACGGGCCGGGCAGCTCATCGCCGCCGAGTGTCTCCGGGCGCTGGCGCGAACGCGTGGCGGTGAGAAGTTCGTCCTCTACAAGAACAACACGGATGGCAAGGGTAACGGGTACGGCTACCACGAAAACTATCTGCTGGCCCGGTCGGTTCCATTCGAACGGCTCGTCCGGGTTCTGATTCCTTTCCTGGTGACCCGCCAAATATACGCCGGGGCGGGCAAGGTCGGGGCCGAAAACCAGGCCAGGCCCACTGACTATCAGATCTCTCAGCGCGCGGACTTCGTCGAATGCCTGGTGGACCTGAATACGATGGTCAAGCGCCCCATCATCAACACGCGCGACGAGCCCCACGCTGATCCGGCGAAATACCGCCGCCTGCACGTCATCGTGGGCGATGCGAACATGGCCGAGCTGTCCACCTATTTGAAGATCGGAACCACCGCCATCGTCCTGGACCTGCTCGAGGCCGGATTCGAGTTCCCCGACCTGGAACTGGAGGATGCGGTCCGGGCGATCAAGGATGTCTCGAGGGACCTGGACATGCGGACGACGCTGAAGCTGGCCGATGGTCGGGTGACCACGGCCATCGGGATCCAGCGGGATTACCTCAAGGCCGTCCAGGACTTCTTCGCGTGCCACGAACTGAGCCAGGGTACGAAGGATGTGCTGGTCCGGTGGGAGGAGGTCCTGGAGAGACTCGAGCAGGACCCCATGCAGCTGGCCCGCGAGCTGGACTGGGTGGCGAAACGCCAGCTTCTGCTGTCGTACCGAGAACGCAAGCAGTGCGATTGGAACGACCCACGGATTACGATGCTGGACCTTCAGTACCACGACATCCGGCCGGATAAAGGCGTGTACTACACGCTGGAACGGGGCAACCTGATCGATCGACTCTTGCGGGATCAGGAGATTACTCGAGCGGAGCACACAGCTCCATCCGGCACCCGAGCGTATTTCCGGGGAGGGTGCCTCAAGAAGTTCTCCCGCGCGATCTACGCCGCGAGCTGGACTTCGATTCTGTTCGATGTCGGCAACACCACGATAAAGAAAATCCCGTTGATGGAACCCCTGCGCGGGACCGAGTCTCTCACGCGCGAACTTCTGGAGGGATCGGACTCGGCCGAGTCATTGCTTTCCACACTGAGCGCCTGACCCCTCCGACAGACCCGCTCCGCCGGGGTGTCCGTTTGATTTCGGTGCCGCCCCTCTGCAAGCTCGAAGGAGGCGAAGAGACGTGCCGTTGTTCCCGGACGACTACGGGGCCAGCTTCTTTGACTATCTCGTTCAGCACCGCCCGGATCTGATTCCCGCGGCTCGGGCCTGGCCCCCCTCCGCGCCGCTGGTGCGCGGCGAGGAACTTGTTCCTTCGCGGCTGCCGCCCGCTCCGCACGGGACGACGGTGCTGGCGCTGAAGTACCAGGATGGGGTCGTCCTCGTGGGGGATCGCCGTGCGACTGAGGGATTTCAAATCGCCGGGCGCCGAATCGACAAGGTGTTCAGGATCGACGATCATTCAGCAATGGCCATCGCCGGGACAGCCGGCCCGTGTATCGAGATGGCCAAGCTGTTCCAGACGGAGCTCGAGCACTACGAAAAACTGGAAGGGGTCCAGCTCTCCTGCGAGGGGAAAGCCAACAAGCTCGGCCAGATGGTCAAGGCCAATCTCCCCATGGTGTTTCAGGGGCTCATTGTCATCCCTATCTATGTCGGGTTCGACCTGAAGCGGGGGGAGGGACGGATCTTCAAGTATGATATTACGGGGGGCCGCTACGAAGAGTCGGAATATCACTCGATCGGCTCGGGTGGGAAAGATGCCCGCAATACGATGCGCGAGCATTTCCGGAAGGATCTATCCGAGAATGAGGCCCTGAAGCTGGCGTTACTCGCGCTGTACAACGCGGCTGAAGAAGATGTCGGAACGGGAGGGCCGGACCTGGTCCGTGGGATCTATCCCTCCGCGAAGGTGGTGAGCCAAGCCGGCATCATCGATGTCGATGAACAACGGATCGCCACGACGTACGCGGCGCTGATCGAGGAGCGGAAAGCGGGTTCCTAATATGCCACTGCCGTATTACGTCTCCCCGGAACAGATGATGCAGGACAAGGCGGAGTATGCCAAGAAAGGCATCGCCAAGGGCCGGTCCATCATCGCCATGGAGTACGAAAACGGCGTGCTCCTGGTCGCGGACAATCCCAGCGCCTCCTTGTACAAGATCTCCGAGATCTACGACAGCATCGCGTTTTCCGGCGCCGGCAAGTACAGTGAGTTCGAAAATCTGCGGAAGGCCGGCATTCGTCACGCCGATCTGAAAGGGTACATGTACAGTCGGGAGGACGTCACGGCACGCTCTTTGGCGAATGCCTATTCGCAGTCGCTCGGAACCATCTTCAGCCAGGAACTCAAGCCGTTGGAGGTGGAGATCCTGGTCGCTGAGGTTGGGGGGGCCGGACGTCCCAATGAACTGTACCGGATCTCGTTCGACGGGAGCATCTTTGATGAGCGAGGGTTCACCGCGATCGGCGGGCGAGCCGAGGCCCTGCAGGTGTTCCTGAAAGAGCGCTACAAAGGTGAGGCGCCGTCTCTGAACGTGGCGCTCTCCCTCTGCGTGGCGAGTCTAGAAAGCGTCACCAATCAGAAGCTTCCCTTCGAGGGTCTGGAAGTAGCGGTGCTCGATCGGACCCGCCCTGGCCGGAAATTTCGACGCATCCCGCCCGCCGAATCCCGCCAAATTCTGGCGTGAATCCCCGCCCGTCTTGAAGAACCGGCCGGTCAGCGTGTATGCTGGCCCACGACAGGTCTGGTATCCTATGAAGCCTCGGATCTTCGGCCTTGAAAACGAATACGGACTGATCTTTTCTCCGAACGGACGGATCTACCTGCCGATCGAAAAGGTACTCGGGTACATTTTCGAAGGACTGATCCCCAATAGCTGGCCATCCAATGCGTTTCTGGTGAACGGTGCGCGCTTCTACCAGGACACAGGCTGTCACCCCGAATACTCGACTCCGGAATGCGACAACATCATTGATCTGGTGGTCCATGACAAAGCCGGGGAGCGTCTCCTCGAGGCATGCCTGCCGGCGGCAGAGGAGCGCCTTCGAGAGGAAGGCCTCTCCGGAGAGATTTACATCTTCAAGAACAACACCGACTCGCTGGGCAATACATACGGCTGCCATGAAAACTTTCTGATGCGCCGTGATGTCGATTTCTGGAAGGTTACCGAGCAATTGATTCCGTTCTTCGTGACTCGGCAGATCTTCTCCGGATCGGGCAAGGTACTCAAGGTCTCCGGAAAGCCCCAATACTTCATTTCGCAGCGCGCTCAGCATATCCACGAGAAGACCTCGTCCTCCACCACCTCCTCGCGGAGCATCATCAACACTCGGGACGAGCCGCACGCGGACGCCGAGAAGTATCGGCGGTTGCATATCATCGTGGGTGATTCGAACATGTCCGAAGTGGCCACCTTCCTCAAGGTCGGCATGGCCGCTCTGGTGCTCTCAATGGTAGAGGATGGGTATACCGTGAGCGGCATGGAGCTCGAGGATCCGGTCAAAGCCATCCGGGAAATCTCCCGCGATCCGACGCTGAAGAAGAAGGTGAAGCTGGACGACGGCCGGCAGATGAGCGCGATCGAGATCCAGCGGGTATACCTGGAGCGGGCGTATGACTATCTGAGCGCCCAGCCACCCGATCCGCTCATGGAGCAGGTGCTGACAAAGTGGAGTGTGATCCTGGACCGGCTGGAAGACGATCCCATGCAGCTGTCACGGGAGCTGGATTGGGTGAGCAAGAAGCGTCTCATCGAAGCCTACATCGAGAAAAGAGGCTGCGGATGGGATGATCCGCGGGTCTTCTTGATGGATCTCCAGTATCATGACGTCAAACGCACACGAGGCCTCTATTACTTGATGGAAGCGCAAGACATGACCGAGAAGATCGTTGATGAGGAAGTGGTGCAACGGGCCATGTCCGTGCCGCCGCAGACCACGCGCGCCAAGGTGCGCGGCGACTTCATTCGCTTTGCGCGGGCCAAGAACCGCTCGTACACCGTTGACTGGACGTACCTCAAGCTTAATGGCTACTGGGAGGAGACGATCCTGTGCATGGATCCCTTCAGCGCCGTGAATCGTCGAGTGGAGGAACTCCTCTCCCAGGTGGCCAGCCCACGATTCTACCGATGAGCGTCCTGCGTCGAGTGGTCGGCATTGTCCGTCCAGGCTCCGTGGCGGTGGGAATCGCCGTCTTGCTGGCCGGGATCTTCCCGGTCGATCCGCTGCCCGGGACGTCGACGGGCATGCGAGGGGTTGACGGGCAGTTCAGCGGCAAGCAAGGGGAGGTGTTGCTGATCAGGGTACCGGTCGGGGAGGTCCGGGAAGGTCCCCCTTCTGTCTCGGGGCGGTTTGCCGATCGGGCCATCCCCTTTTTCAGAGATTCGTCGGCTACTCCTTCCGGCTCAGACCGCGCCCTCGTCTTCATAGGCCTGTTGGGTCTCGACATGCAGGAGACTCCCGGTACGCATGAACTGAGGGTCGAGGTGAAGTCACCGGCCGGCACGCGCCAGCTCAGCTACAACGTGCTGGTCATCCGAGAGCGGTATCCGGTTCAGCGCCTCGACCTGCCGCGAGAGATGGTCGATCTCGACGAGGAGCACCTGATCCGCGTGAAGGCCGAGCAGGAGCAAGTCCGCACCGTGCTGGACGCGGTCTCCCCGGAGAAGCTCTGGAGTGGCGGGTTCATCGAGCCGCTGCAGGGCCAGCCGTCCGGGGCCTTCGGCGGCGTGCGCATCATCAATGGCCAGCCCCGCAGTCCCCATAACGGCGAGGACATTGCGGCGCCGATGGGAACCGAGGTGGTGGCCACGAATGACGGTATCGCTCGGCTCACGGTGGATCATTTCTTTTCCGGCAAGGGCGTCGTGCTGGATCATGGGCTGGGCCTGTACTCCATGTACTTCCACCTGTCCGAGATTTCGGTCCACGATGGCGAACCGGTGAAGCGAGGCCAGCTGGTCGGCAAAGTCGGAACGTCCGGCCGCGCCACGGGGCCGCACCTTCATTGGGCGGTCCGGCTCAATGGCTCCCGGGTGAATCCGTATTCGCTGGTCAAACTGCCGCTGCCGTCCACTTCGACGCTTCCCTGATGCTGAAGGGTGTGCTATGCCGCTGCTTACCATGACACGCGCGGTCGTTCGAACCCGAGCCCTCCTTTCCCTTGTGTTCTCCGGACTCCTTCTCAGTGTTTCGGCGTGCAGCAGCGCCCCCATTCCGAAGAAGTTCATTCGCCAGGCGGAGCCCGGCGTGACCCTGTCGGCCTTGGTGAAGAATCCCAAGGCGTATCACGGCAAGGTGGTCATTTTAGGGGGCGTGGTGGTGGCCCAGAAGCTGGAGGGGGAAACAATCTGGCTTCTGGTGAAGAATCGTCCGCTCGATGAGGACTATGTCCCCCATGAGCTGATTTCCCCGCGTGACTCGGAAGCCGGGCGATACTGGATCATGGTGCAGTGGCAAGACTTTCCACGAGGCTTTCGGACCTGGGCTCGACTGACCGTGGTAGGACGGGTCTCGAATGATCGACCGGCCGATCATGAGCCTGGGCCAGAGCCGACCATTGCCGCGCTGTACCTCCGAGGGTGGGGTCTTCACGGAAGAGAAGAAGTCTGGGAGGACAGTCAGGACCCCAACTACATCATGTCGGCGCCCAAACCCGTCACCCGCAACTGACCGTAGACCACCGCTTCGATTTTCTTTTCCTACAGCGACAGAGGCGGACAGGCTCAGAGCGACTTTGCCGAAGGAGCGGGGACCCAACGAGGCTCGGCCGGGAAGGAAAGCCAGTACTGACCACCGCACCACGGTCCCCGACCGTGGCGACGGGAATACGTGGAAGGGTTCCGCCGGGTACCCATTGCTAGGCTTCGTGCAATGGGTGATGAGCCCGATAGGGTCGCTCCGAGAGGCGAGGAAGCGATTGAGCCTGCCGCCGCGATATTACACGTTCGTCTTGATGCTGTGCCCCTCTGAGCTCAGGACTCTTTCCGCCACGCGAGCCAGCTCGGCATCGGCGCGGTGGTCTTTGGCGAAGATCCGGAACTGGGCGATGCGGGCCGGGAGGTAGTCGAAGAATTCCTTGAGGGCTTCCTTGGAGACCAGCTGGGTCGCCGGGTCATAGACGTAGATCTGGAATTCCCCCATGTTCAGGAGATTCACCGGTCGCGGGTCCTGATTGGCCATGTCCACCCGGAACTCTACGTTCTTGAGGGGCGTCGGCAGGGCCTGCCGGATACGACGTTCGAGAGTGTCGCGGTCCATAAAGGTCCGGCCCCGTTCGTCCCCCCGCGTGGGCAGCAACGCGTTGTACGCCATCTTCCATTTGATGTTTCGCCCCAGGATCTGAGCCCACTCCAAGCCCAGCGCCTGCTTCTTTTTCGACTTTTCCTCCGGCCAGTGGCGGACCGTTTCGATCAGGGACCAGTCGGTGAGGTGCAGGTAGTCGTCCATCCGATCGAGCGGATTGTGTGGAAAGACGAAGGCCATCGTGTCGCGGAAGATTTCCCGGAGATGGATGTCGATGGCACGGGTGGTCCGGTGATAATACACGTTTGAATACAGGTAGAGCCGTGCATTCAAGAACATCTGCAACGCTGGCAGGCCGGTGCGATGAATGGTCAATCCCTTCGGGGTGATCAGGGTGTAATGGATCAGGCGGGTGAGGTCCACGGGCCCGACCGCCACGCCGCACATGTACGAGTCTCGGAGCACGTAGTCCAGGTTGTCTGCGGTATAGATGCCACCGATCACCGGCTGCAGAGAGGCCAGCCACTTGGGGTACCGCTGGCTGTCCTTGTCAGGGTCCTTGAGGATCAGGAAGGCGATATGGTCGGGATTGAGCTGCTCGCCAGGGGCGAAATCGCCGGTCGGACTTCGTCGGATCTTCCGGATGATCTGGCCGAGATGCTCACGGATGATGACCTGCCCGATGCGCTCATGGGTCAACCCATACTCTTCAAGGAAATTCTCGTCGAAGAAGTGGCAGAACGGCCCATGGCCGATATCGTGTACGAGAGCGGTGGCCCGCAGCAGTTCCTCGATGTAGTGGAGAGATGGAACATCGGGGACGACCTTCGCCAAGGAGGGGTACAGGTGCCGGGCAAACCGCCCGGCGACGTGCATGACTCCCAGGGAGTGCTGGAAGCGGCTGTGCTCGGCCGACGGGTAGACCCATCGGGCGCTCTGCAGCTGGTAGATCGACCGGAGACGCTGCACCCAGGGGGAATCGATCAGGTCTTTTTCGGTGCGCTCCGTCGGGTCCGGTGAGGAGTAGGGTACCGTGAAAGAGATGTATTCATGGATGGGATCGGCGATCAGTGCCGAACCGTCGTATGGAGCACTGGGGTGAGGCAGGGATGTCATCGGTGGAGATCCGTGAGCTCATCTTAGCTCACACCGATGCGGGGGGCAACTGGCTGTCCTTCACGGGGCGCACTTCGCGGTCGTGTCTCTGCCGGTGTTGAAAGAGAATGAGATAGGCGATGGGATAGCTGATCGCAGCGCCGAAGAAACTCAGAACCAGCCCCCCCAGGAAGAACGGTGCCGCATAGGGCAGGATTTGTTGGTAAAAGCTTCTGAGGTCCGGAACGTCCCAGCTCACAGGCGGTGTGTCCGGATAGCCCAGGAGCCAGAACCCCGTCCAAAACGTGGCTCCGAGGATCGGGACCACTGTCCAGGGATTGTTGATCAGCGAGCCGATCAGAAGGGCCACGGCGTTCAGACGGCATGCCCAAGCGCAAAAGACTACGCTGAGGGTGTGCAGGCCGTACGTGGGGGAGAACGCGATGAAGACGCCGACGGAGAACGCCAAGGCGGTCCGATAGGGCGGCTCGTCCAGGTGCAGGAGTTGTCTTAAGAGGGGGCGCACCTGTGTCATCGTCTGTGCCCCGCTTCAGTGCCAAGCGGCTGGTGAGGCTGAAAATGCTGATACCCTCTGGGCACCAGACGCTCCCAGGAGCCGTTCCCGCGGTTCAGGCGGAGCCCAAATGCGGGCGACCGAATCTTCCCGATGTGGGACAGGCGGCAGGCCGCACGTCTGGCTACCTGCTTCAGAGCCGGTTCCTGTCGAGGCGGAACTGTGAACAAGAGCTCATAGTCTTCACCGCCGTTCAGCGCCAGCTGAACGGGATCAATCCGGTTAGCCGCGGCATACGCGCGGGCTGCGGGAGACAGGGGCAGGGCGGCAGCATCGATCTCGGCTCCCACCCGACTCTGCTCGCAGATGTGGGCGAGGTCCCCGGAGAGGCCGTCGGAGAGGTCAATAGCAGAGGTCGCCAGGCGGTGCGCGGCCAGCAGTCGTCCCAGCTGGACCCTCGGCGTGGGACGGAGATGTCTGAGCACGAGGTAGGCTGCATCGGTGCGATGGACTGAGGTCCGCGACCTTCCGACTTGCCACCGGAGTAAGGAGAGGCCGGCCAACGAATCGCCGAGCGTGCCGCTCACGTACACCAGGTCTCCCACTCGAGCGCCATCGCGGGTCAAGGCCAGGCCGGGCGTGATCGCACCGGCCAGTGTGATACCGATGAACCACCCGGAATGCGACGCCGAAGTGTCTCCCCCCACTAGCACCACGCCATACGCCCGCGCGGCTCGCATAAGCCCTCGGTACAGCGCCTCGATCTCGGACGGTTTGCCGGTCGAGGGCACGGCCAGCGCCACCAGCAGGTATTGCGGGACCCCCCCCATCGCGGCGATATCGCTGAGGTTCACAACGGCGGCTTTGTACCCGACGTCCTCGAGGGTTGCGACGCGGAGGTCGAAATGAATCCCTTCCGCCAGCAGATCGGTGGTCAACAGGAGCGCTGTTCCTTGAGTTGGCAGGATCAACGCAGCATCGTCGCCGATCCCCCGCAAGACCGACGGTCGGGTGTGGCCGAAGCGGCGGGACAAGCGGCGGATGAGCCGGAACTCGCCCAGCCGGGCAAGCGAGTTCCGTGACGAGCGCGAAGGCATCGCTCAGGCTGGAGGCGGCACGGTGGGAGCCAGAGGGCGGGGCCGATTCGCGCGTTTGGATTTTTCTATCCGAGTCGTCTTCGTGTGGGATTGGACCGGTCTGGGGGCTTGGGGTCTCGCCAACCCTGCGGGCGGGTTCCGCAGGGCGGCCTTGAACACATCCTCCATCGTCTCGGCGAAGACGAACTGCGTGCCCCGGAGCAAATGCTTGGGAATTTCTTCGAGGTCCTTCTTGTTCCGTTTCGGCAGGATGACGACGGAGATCTTCGCCCGTTTGGCCGCCAGGATTTTCTCTTTCAGCCCGCCGATCGGCAGAACCCGACCCCGGAGCGTCACTTCGCCGGTCATCGCCACGTCCCGGCGGACCGGGATGTTCGACAAGATGGAGCCCACAGCGGTCGCCATGGTAATCCCCGCGGAAGGACCATCCTTCGGAATGGCCCCAGCGGGCACATGGATATGGATATCGATCTTGGAAAAGATGTCCGGATTGATACCCAACAATTTTTGTCGGGACCGCACGTAACTGAGCGCTGCCTGGGCAGACTCTTTCATGACATCACCGAGATGGCCGGTCAGCGTGAGCTGACCTTTGCCTTTCATCACGGTGGCTTCGATATACAACACATCGCCCCCGGTCTCCGTCCAGGCCAAGCCCGTGGAGACTCCGATCTCGTCCTTCTCCTGTTCTGCTTCCGGCAGGAATTTCGGCACGCCCAAATATTTGTGCAGGTTCCCAGGAGTGATGGGGTACAGCTGCGCCTTTCCCTCCGCCACTTTCTTGGCCACCTTGCGCATGACGTTGGCGATCTCGCGCTCGAGATTGCGGACGCCGGCTTCCCTGGTGTAGTGCGAGATGATTTGGCGGAGGGCGGACTCAGTGATCCGGATATGGGCGTCCGTGATCCCATGCTCCTTGAGTTGCCGGGGGATCAGGTACCGCTGGGCAATCCCGAGCTTTTCTTCCTCGGTATAGCCGGGGATCTCGATGATCTCCATCCGATCACGGAGGGCCGAGAGGATGGGATCCATGAGATTCGCCGTCGTAATGAACATCACGTCGCTGAGGTCGAACGGCACCCCCAGGTAGTGGTCACTGAAGGCGTGGTTCTGCTCCGGGTCGAGGACCTCCAGCAAGGCGGCTGAAGGATCGCCCCGGAAATCCATTCCGACCTTGTCCACTTCATCCATCATGAAGACCGGGTTGTTGGTGCCGGCTTGTTTGATCCCCTGGATGATGCGGCCGGGCAGGGCGCCGACGTAGGTACGGCGATGGCCGCGAATCTCCGCTTCGTCACGTACGCCTCCCAGACTGATCCGCACGAATTCCCGCCCGAGCGCCCGCGCGATCGATTTGCCGAGCGAGGTCTTCCCGACGCCGGGTGGTCCGACGAAGCAGAGGATGGGTCCCTTCATCTTGTCTTTGAGCTTGCGGACCGCGAGGTATTCGAGGATACGCTCCTTGACCTTTTCCAGGTCATAATGATCTTCATCCAAAACTTTAGCTGCTGCTTTTATATCTAGGTTATCTTTAGATTTTTTACTCCATGGCAACTCAACCATCCATTCCAGATACGTGCGGACCGTGGCGGACTCGGCGGTGTCGGGGTGCATCTTCTCGAGGCGCTTGAGCTGCTTCTCGCATTCCTTGAAGACCTTCTCCGGCATCTTGGCTTCTTTGATGCGCTTCCGGAACTCAGCCACTTCTTCGGCTCGCTCGTCCAGCTCTCCCAATTCCTTCTGGATGGCTTTCAATTGCTCGCGCAAGAAATACTCGCGCTGTGTCTTGTCCATCTCTCCCTTGGCTTCCGCCTGAATCTTCTGCTGCATGGAGAGCACTTCGACCTCTTTGGACAGGATCTCGCTGACTCGCTTCAGCCTGAGCACAGGATCCTCAATTTCCAGGACGTCCTGGGTGACCTCCACTTTCAGCCCGAGGTTCGATACGACCATGTCCGCCAGACGGCCCGGTTCTTCCAGGTTCTCGATCACCACCATCACATCCGGCATCAGCACTTTTCCGAGGCTGACGATGCGCTCAAGCTGCTCCTTCACCGTGCGCATCACCGCTTCAGTTTCAAGGGAGGACGCAGACGGTTTGGCATCGGCGATCTTGGCGATTTTCACCGAGTAGTACGGTTCCGTCTGAATGTACTCCTGGACCTTTCCTTTGGAGATGCCCTGCACGAGAATCTTGATGCGCTCGTCCGGCAGTTTCAGCATGCGCATGATGATGCCGATGGTGCCGACGCGATGGATGTCGTCCGGCTTCGGGTTCTCGACATCGAGCGCCTTCTGAGTGGCGAGAAAAATGATGCGGTTCCCGGCCAGCGCCGCTTCGATCGCTTTGATCGACATCTCCCGCCCCACAAACAGGGGAAGCACCATGTACGGAAAGACGACGATGTCGCGGACCGGCAGCAGAGGAAGCTGTTCCGGGATCTCGATGTTTTGGATGTTCTGGGCGTCGCGGTCGGTCGGGTCTGAGGCCATGCGTGGTATCTCGAAGTTCTCTGTGGCGCTAGCTATGCAGGATCCGGGCGCATCGAGCCATCCGATAGAAGGCTATGCCAGGCGCTTGCGGACCTGCTTGAGATAAGCCGAAAACTGGGGACCGAGCGACGGGTTTTTGAGCGCGAACTCGACGGTCGCCTTGAGGAATCCCAGTTTCTCGCCGGCGTCGTGACGCTGCCCCTCGATCTCATGAGCGTACATGGGTGACTTTTGGGCCAGGAGCCGTAGCGCATCCGTCAGTTGAATTTCACCGTTTTTCCCCGGCTGGATGCGGCGAAGGATCGGGAAGATGTCAGGAGACAACACGTACCGCCCGATGACCGCATAGAGCGATGGCGCATCGGCAGGAGCCGGCTTCTCCACCAGGTCATGCACCTGGTGCAGCCCCGGCCCCATCCTTCTGCTGGATATGATGCCGTAGCGGCTCACCTCGGTGCGGCCGACCTTCTTGACCCCCAAGACCGGCGCGTTCCGTTCCTCGTAGATGTGGATCAGTTGGGCCAGCGCCGGCACGCGGGCGTCGATCACCTCGTCTCCGAGAATCACGGCGAAGGGTTCATTGCCGATCAAGTGCCGCGCACAGAGCACCGCATCGCCAAGTCCTCTGGCCTGGGATTGCCTGATGTAGCAAAAATTCGCGAGCTCGGAAATGCGCCGGATCTCCCTCAGTAGTTGAGCCTTGCCGTTTCCCTTGAGGTTCTCTTCCAGCTCGAACGACCGGTCGAAATGGTCCTCAATCGCGCGCTTGCCGCGACCGGTGATGATGATGACATCTTCAATGCCCGAAGCGACCGCCTCTTCGACCGCATACTGGATCAGCGGCTTATCGACCAGGGGAAGCATCTCTTTGGGAGAGGCTTTCGTGACGGGCAGAAAGCGGGTCCCGAGACCGGCGGCGGGAATGACTGCTTTCCGAATCCGCGATAACATGGTTGGATACTATGGATGAATTCACGGAATGTCAAGGAGACACAAGGAGCGAGCAAAGAGATTCAGGCCCTCTGAATCATGAGAGATTTTCTTTACATTACCTACGCCACTCTATATAATTTTCGGGATTTTTTGGGCTTCGCGGCTTTGGGGACCTGAGTAGGGGATTATCAAGCCATGAGTCAGCCGTATGTCGTGCCGGGCGCCATGCTTCCACGCGACAATCATCCGAGCATCGTCAAGGCCCTTCCTCTCGTGGGTCTCCATACTTCCGGTCCGGATCTTCCTGCTGCTTGGCTGGGGGTTGTCCAAACCGAAAGGCCACGGTGATCAACCGGCTGGAGGATCGCTCTTTTTTTCTCGTTCTGGCGATGACAGTTTCGCTTCTATTCCCTCACACTCCCCATCTGTACGGTGAAGAAGGGCCTCAGAAGGTCAAATCCATCGAGATCCGGGGGAACAAGCGCATTGAGGAAACCACGATCCGCGGCCGACTCACGCTCAAGGTCGGGGATCCGTATACTGCCGAAACCATTCGGACCCAAATCAGGCAGATCTACGAAATGGGCTTCTTCGAAGACGTGCAGACCGAGACGGAACCGGCTCCCGGTGGAGTCGCCGTGGTGTTCGTGGTTCGGGAGAAACCGTTCATCACCGAGATCGTCTTTGACGGCAACAAGGAGCTGAGCGAAGACAAGCTGAAAGAGAAGATCACCATCCGCAGCCAATCGTTCCTGGACCAGCAACAGGCCAAGGAGAGCGCCGAGAAGATCAGGCTGGCCTATCAGGAAGACGGCTTCTACAACGTCGAAGTGATCCCGATTATTTTGACGCTGGAAGAGGATCGAAAGCGGCTCACGTTTTTCATCAAGGAAGGGACGAGAGCCAAGATCAAGACCGTGAACTTCGAAGGGATCAAGGCCGTCAAAAAGAAGGAGCTGCTGAAGGTGATGGCCACCCGCGAATGGATCTTTTTCATCTCGCGGTTTACGGACGCCGGCATCCTGAAGCGGGAGGAGTTGCCGAACGACGTGGAGCGGATTCGTGAGGTCTATTTGAACAAGGGCTATCTCAATATCCAGATCAGCTTGCCGACCGTCGAGCTTACCGAAGACAAGAAATGGTTCAAGGTCACGTTCACGATCGCGGAGGGCGAGCCATACACCGTCAGCGAGGTGGGCTTCCGCGGCAATACGGTCTTCGAGGATGCGGAACTTCGATCCGGCCTCAAGATCGCCCAGGGGGAAATCTTCCAGCGGGCCAAGATCCGCGATGAGATCACGCGCTTGACCGAGGTGTACGGAGCCAAAGGATACGCCTTTACGGACGTGAACCCGGCGGTGACGCCGGACCATCAAGCCCGGACCGCAGCGATCGTCTTCCATATCAAAGAAGGCGAGCTGATCCGGATCAGACAGATCCGCATTACCGGAAACGATAAGACGCGCGACAACGTGATCCGTCGCGAACTGCGCTTCAACGAACAGGAGATCATCGACACGGTCGCTCTCAAGCGAAGCTTCCAGCGGCTCAACAACCTGAACTTTTTCGAGACGGTCGAGATCCTGCCCAAGCAAGTCGAACCCGACAAGGTGGATCTCGATGTCAAGGTCAAGGAAAAGCCGACCGGCTCCTTCAGCGTCGGAGGCGGGTTCAGCACCCTGGATCGGTTCGTGGCCATCGCCGATATCACGGAGGGGAATTTCATGGGCCGTGGTCAGACCGTCCGGGTGCGAGGCCAGTTGGGTGAACGCCGGACGATCGGTCTCTTGTCCTTCAGGGACCCCTATATCTTCGATTCCATGACCTCAGGCCAATTCGACCTGTTCAGGACGCAGACCAACTTCACGACGTACTCCGAGGACAAGACCGGCGTCAGCCTGTCGCTGGGACGGTGGTTCTCCGAATACACGTCCGGCAGCTTCAGCTTGGTGGGGGAAGATCTCAAGCTCTCCGATCCCCAGAGCGATGCGCCGCAGTTCATCCTCGCTCAGATCGGGAGTCAGTCCACCACCGGCTTCCGCTCCACCATCGCCCGGGACACGCGGGATTTCTACCTCGATCCACGCACCGGAACCCGGGCCAGCGCCGGCCTGGACTTTGCCAGCCCCAAGCTCGGCGGCACCAACAGCTTCTACAAGCTGAATCTCGACGCGATCGGATATCAGCCGTTGCTCTTCGACACCCGGTACTCGCTGCGGCTTCGGTACGGCATTGTCGAGGGACTGGAAGGGAAGCCGATCCCGATCACCGAGCGCTTCTTCGTCGGCGGCATTGCCACCATGCGCGGATTCGTGTTCGGCCGGGCCGGCCCGGTCACCACCAGCGGGTCGCTGTTGGGCGCCTCCCAGCAGATCATTATCAACAACGATTTCATCTTTCCGATCTCAAAGGAGGCCAAGCTCAATGGCGTGCTCTTCTTCGATTACGGCAAGGGCTATGACGACAATGAGCGGGTGAACCTGTTCGATCTCCGGCAGGCGGCCGGCATCGAAGGGCGCTGGATCTCGCCGTTCGGGCCGCTGCGCGTGGCTTACGGACTGAACCTTGAGCCTCGGACGGGCGAGCGGAAAGGAGTGTTTGAATTTTCGGTCGGCTCGCTGTTCTAACCGCAATCAGGAGAAACAGACACATGCGCTCAACCCCACAGCCTTCTGCTCGACGCGCGCTCTCAGGGATGGCGGTGTTCGGAGTCTTTTGGATGCTGGCGGCCTGTGCGGGTGCGGCGAACACCCAGTCCGGCGCCGCGCCACCGCCCGTGGCGCAGATCGGGGTGGTGGATTTTCAGCGGGTGTTCAATGAGACTGATGCGGGGAAAAAGGCCCGAGAGTCGTTGAATACGTTCATGAAGAATCGGCAGGATCTGATCCAGTTGGAGCAGAAAGATCTTCAGAGAATGGAAGAGGACCTCCGTAAGCAAGCGAGCGTGCTGAGCGCCAATGCCAGGAAGGATCGCGAAGAGCAGTTTCAACGTCGAATGATGGAATACCAGCAAAAGGTCAACGAGTTGAATCGGGAGGTCCAGGAAAAGCAGAAAGAAGTGCTCGACACCTTCCGGGAGCGAGTCGAAAAAGTGGTGGGCAGGGTGGCGCAGAAGCTCAGAATGGTGGTGGTGGTGGAAAAAGGTCGGGGCAGTCCGACGCTGTACAGCGACTCCACGCTCGACATCACGGACAAAGTCGTCGAGGAATTCAACAAGGGCACCCTGTAGCGAAAGGCCGAAGACCACGCCGTGCGCGGGAGGGGTAACGGAGGAATAGGGGAGGCGCGATGAGAAACGCTCGATCATGGGTCACAGGCGTCGGAACGATCCTGCTGGTGCTCGGCTGCATCAGCCCGAGCCTCCCGGCGGAGAGCATGAAGATTGGAGTGATCGACCCTCAGGTGGTATTGGAAAAGACCAAGGCCGGCAAGCGGGCGCTGGACGGCCTCAAGGAATTCTCCGCCAGTCGCCAAAAGATCGTCTCGGCTGATGACGAACAATTGAAGCAACTGGAGAAAGAGCTGCAGGCTCAAGAGGCCGGGCTCAGCGAGGCGGCCAGGCGGGAAAAGCAAGAGCAGTTCCGGACCAAGCTGCAGAACTACCAAAAGAGGCTCCAGGACTTCAACCGCGAGATCCAGGCGAAGCAGAGGGAAATAGCGGGGGAGTACCAGAAGAAAATCGATCAGGTCGCGGCGACTGTCGCGCAACGGAACGGGTTCGCGGCGGTGCTCGATAAGGGAAATGAGACCTCGCTGAGGATCGTGATTTACTATCACGATGCGATCGATTTGACCGCTCAGGTCATCAAGGAATTCGATCGCCGGAATAAATAGGCGCAAGGAGGGGATTCCCCGGCGTGGATCGTCCGGGGAGAGGAGCCGAGATGGCGAAGATGGAGTGCGTGGACATCCAGGCGATGCTGCCGCATCGATATCCTTTTCTCCTGGTGGACCGCATCCAGGAAGTGGAGCTGGATCGCCGCGTCGTCGGGATCAAGAACGTGACGGCCAATGAGCCATTTTTCCAGGGGCATTTCCCGGGGCGGCCGATCATGCCGGGGGTCTTGATCCTTGAGGCGATGGCTCAGGTCGGGGGCGTACTGGCCTTTAAGTCCGCACCCCCGAACGGCTGTCCGGTGGTCTATCTCACCGGCGTGGATAAGGCCAAGTTTCGCAAGCCGGTGGTCCCGGGCGATCAGCTTCGCTTTGAGGTCGAGGTGCTCAAACGGCGCCCGCCGTTCTGGAAGATGCAGGCCAGGGCATTCGTCGAGGCCGATCTGGTCTGTGAGGCAGAGTTGACCGCCATGGTCACGGAGGAGCAGATCAAAAGCCGTGATGAGCAATAGCGGAGGCAGCGTGCAGATTCATCCGACCGCGATCGTGCACCCCAAAGCTGAGCTCGGCCAGGACGTGGGCATCGGTCCATACTGCGTAGTGGGCGAGCACGTGAAAATCGGACGGGGGACACAGTTGTTGGCGCACGTCTTTGTCGAAGGATGGACCGAAATCGGCGAGCGCTGTCAAGTGTACCCCTATGCCTCGATCGGGACGCCGCCGCAACATCTCCAGTACCGCGGCGAAGCCACGCGCGTGGTCATCGGCAATGACACGATTCTCCGGGAATACGTCACCGTGAACAGAGGAACCGCGTTCGGCGGGGGGAGCACCACGATCGGGCACCACAGTTTCTTGATGGCGTACGTGCATGTCGCCCATGATTGCCACCTGGGGAATCACTTGATCATGGCGAATGCGGCGTCCTTGGCCGGCCACATCACCATCGGAGACCATGCGATCATCGGAGGTCTCGTCGGGATCCACCAGTATGTTCGGGTAGGACCCTATGTGATGATCGGCGGCTGCTCGGCGGTGGGAAGAGACGTGCCGCCGTTCCTCCGTGCGGCGGGGGGATACCGCGCCCGGCTGTACGGATTGAACTCGGTCGGGTTGAAGCGCCACGGCTTCTCCAACGAGCGGATCGGCGTCCTGAAACGCGCCTATGAATTGCTGTTTCGGTCGGGTCACCGGATGGCCGAAGCGATCAAGCAGGCGCGCGATGAGTTCAGAGACAGCCCCGACGTGCTGGAGTTGGTGGCCTTCATGGAAGCGTCGAAGCGCGGCATTTGCCATCCAGCCAGTCATGACGAGGAGGACGAGGCGTAGGAGTATGCCGGAAGGAACTCGTCACGAGCTTGAAAATGGTGAGCGCATCGGACTGATCGCCGGCAACGGCCGCTTTCCGATCATTTTCGCGCAAAACGCCCGTCGTCTGGGGTACACCGTGTCTGCGGTGGCACATCAGGGAGAAACGGCGCCGGAACTCGAGCAGTACGTCGAGCGGATCCATTGGATCAAGATCGGGCAGTTCAACCGCTTGATCAAGGCGCTCAAGGCGGACGGCGTCCGGCAGGCCGTGATGGCGGGAGGCATTAAGAAAACCCATGTCTTCACGACCGTGCGGCCGGACCTGCGGGCGCTTGCCCTCGCCGGTCGCCTCCGGCGGTGGAAGGACGACGAGATCCTTCGGGAGATCGCCGCCGAGCTCGAAGGGGAGGGAATTCGGATCCGGGAGTCTACGTTCGGGCTGCAGGGGCTGTTGGCGGAGGAGGGGGTGCTCACCCGGCACAGCCCCAGTAAGAAAGAATGGGAGGATGTCCAGTACGGCTGGGAGATGGCCAAAGAGATCGGGCGGCTGGACATCGGCCAGTGCGTCGTGATCAAAAACCGTGTGGTGGTGGCGGTGGAAGCGGTCGAAGGCACCGATGAGACGATTCGCCGCGGCGGCACGCTGGCTGGCGAAGGGGCGGTGGTCGTCAAGCGATGCAAGCCACAACAGGATCTCCGCTTCGATCTGCCGGCGGTGGGACCGGCCACGATCGAGACGATGCGATCGGTCAAGGCGTCGGTCCTGGCCCTGGAAGCTGATCGCAGCGTGCTCCTGGATCGTGACGAGATGCTCCGCCTGGCGGCTCGGGCCGGCATCGCCATCGTGGGACTGGCGGGCGGATAACGTGAAGCGGGGCACCCGTTGCTCCGGGAGTGCAACGGGTCCCCGGTGAAGCGTACCCCCTCCCTGTCCCTCCCCCGCTGTGCGGGGGAGGGTTGGGGTGGGGGCGAACGACGCTTCACGAAGGACGGACCACATGAGACGAATTCGGGTCGGCGTCATCGGAGTCGGATATCTGGGGCAGCACCACGCGCGCCTCTATGCCGACCTGCCGGGCGCCGTGTTGGCGGGCATTACCGACGCGAACCTGGACCGGGCCCGCGCGATCGGCGACCGCTATCGCGTGCCGGTTTTTCCTGATCCCGATTCTCTGCTCAAGCGGGTGGACGCGGTCAGCATCGCGGTACCGACCGCGGCGCATTATGATGTGGCGAAGGCCTGCCTGTCTGCCGGGGTGCACGTGCTGGTGGAAAAGCCCATCACCGCGACTCTCGCGGAAGCTCACGGGCTGGTGGAGTTGGCGCGCCAGGCCAGGCGCACGTTGCAGGTCGGCCACGTGGAACGGTTCAACCCGGTCATCCGGGCGGTGCGGCCGTACATCAAGAAGCCAGGGTTCATCGAATGTCACCGTCTCAGTCCGTTCATCGATCGGGGTACCGATGTGGATGTGGTCCTCGATCTGATGATTCACGATCTGGACATGGTCCTGTCGTTCGACCCGGGGCCGGTCGAGGAGGTGCATGCCGCCGGAGTGGCCGTGCTCTCCTCCAATATCGATATCGCCAATGCGCGCATCTCGTTTGGCAGCGGCTGCGTGGCCAATCTGACGGCCAGTCGCGTTTCGACCACCCGGATGAGGAGGCTGCGGCTGTTTCAGCGCGATCTGTACCTGTCCGTAGACTATCAGACGCGTCAGGGCATCATCTGCCGGCGGCGCTCGGGGCAGGACGGGCGTCCGGAGATCGAAACGGAGCCGATACGGGGAGGAGACGACGAACCGCTGAGGCTGCAGCTGGAGGCCTTCGTGCGAGCCGCCGCCACCGGCGAGCGGCCGTTGGTCTCTGGAGAGCACGGCGCGGCGGCGCTTGATTTGGCCCATCGCGTCCTGCGCGCTATCGACGACTTTCTCCGCCGCCATGGTGAACCCCGTGCGCTGTGAACGGCCGTGTGACGGTCGAACAGCCCCTCGCTGCCCGCGTCGAGTCGCTGCCCGCGCGTAACATTCAGGAACATGTCCCGTATTCTCATCGTCAGCGGTGAGGCGTCGGGCGATTTGCACGGCGCCAATCTCGCGACCGCGATTCGGGCTCTTCGGCCGGACGTCGCGCTTCTGGGCGTCGGCGGCGCCAGAATGCAGGCGGCCGGCGTCGAGCTTGTACGGGGCATCGAGCGGCTTGATGTGATCGGTCTCCTGGGGCTCGCCCAGGTCCGAGCCGTCACGCGAACGTACCTGGCTCTCAGGCGCCTCCTGCGGGCCGAGCCGATGGATGTCGTGGTGCTGATCGATAATCCCGGCCTGAATCTTCGGTTGGCCCGCCTGGCGGCCCGGGCCGGGCACCGGGTCGTGTACTACATTGCGCCGCAGGTCTGGGCGTGGCACCCGGGGCGCATTCGCCAGATCGCCCGGAGCGTGCATCATATGATCGTCATTCTCCCTTTCGAAGAGGCCTTGTTCCGGGGGGCAGGGATTCCATGCGATTTTGTGGGCCATCCGTTGCTAGACGCCATTGCTCCATCCTATGATCGAGCCGAGCTTCGCACACGGTTTGGCCTGACGATGGATGCGCCGGTCCTTGGTCTGTTGCCCGGGAGTCGCGAGAAAGAAGTGCGCGCGCTCCTGCCCGCGATGCTGGAGGCGGTCCGGCGCGTGAGGCGCGTGTATCCCGACCTCGAGGTTGCGGTGGCTCAAGCACCATCGGCCCCGGACGGCTTCATGACCGCACTGGCGGAGGCCAGCGGCCTGAAGCTGCGGGTGGTTCGAGACCAGGCCAACGAAGTGATGGCGGCGTCGGACGTTCTCTTGGTCGCTTCGGGAACCGCCACGCTGCAGGCGGCGGTGATCGGTACGCCCATGGTCATCGCCTATCGGGTCTCGTGGTTGACCTACTGGATCGCACGTTGCCTCGTGAACGTGGATTGCATCGGCTTGGTCAACATTGTGGCCGGCCGCCGGATTGTCCCCGAGCTGATCCAGCATGAGGCCACTCCAGATCGTCTGGGCGAAGAGGCGGTGCGCCTGCTTCGTGACCGGACGGCGTCGGAAGAGATGCGGGCGGCATTGCGGACGGTACGCCAGTCGCTCGGCGAGGCGGGGGCGTCTCGGCGGGCCGCGCAGTTGGTGCTCGGGGAGTGTCGAGCATGAGCCTGTTCTTTCGGTTGCTGGGATACCTGCGGCAGTATCGGCTCCGTTTGGCCGCGGCGTTTCTGTGCTCCGGATTGGTCGCCGCGCTGACCGGAGCCTATGCCTGGATGGTTCGCCCGGTCCTGGATGACATCTTCATCAACAAGGACCAGGTCATGCTGATGGTCTTGCCGCTTGTCATCCTCTGTGTGGCGGTCCTGAAGGGGCTCTTCGGCTACGCCCAGAACTACCTGATGAATTACGTGGGGAATCAGGTCATCACCGACGTGCGGCAGGAGCTGTTCCTGCAATTGATGCGTCTCCCGGTCGGCTTTCACGATGCCAACGCCTCCGGGCGGCTCCTCTCCCGCGTCATCAACGATGTGAACCTGATGGCCAACGCCGTGGCCGGCGTCTTGAAAGACCTGTTCCAGCAGGGCTTGACCTTTCTCGCGATGATCGGGGTCATCTTCTACCAGAACTGGAAGCTGGCAATCGTCTCCATCATCGTGGTCCCGCTCTCGTTTTCGACCATGATCCGCATGGGCAAGCGGCTGCGTGGCTTGGCCACACGCGGCCAGGAAAAGATCGGAGACATGGCATCTGTGCTCCAGGAAACACTGGCTGCGGTCCGCATCGTCAAGGCTTTCGGTCGGGAGGAATCGGAAGGCGAACGGTTTCAGTCCAGTAACCGAGCGTACTTGCGGGCGACGATGAAGGCGATCCAGGTCTCGTCGCTCGCCTCCTCCCTCATGGAGGTGATCGGGGTGGTCGGCGTGGCCGCCATCATCTGGTACGGAGGCTACCTGGTCATTCAAGAGGCCATGACCCCTGGCGCATTCTTCTCGTTCCTCGTCGCGATGTTCATGGCCTATACCCCGATCCGCCGCTTGGCCGGCGCGAACAACACCATCCAGCAGGCGTTGTCCGCGGCCGAGCGGGTATTTGCCGTCCTGGACCTGGAAAATGAGCGCGCCCGGGACGTGGCAAAAAAGGATCTCCCGACCATCAGGCATTCCCTCGAATTCCGAAACGTCACCTTCCGATACGATGGCAGCAGTCTGCTGGCTCTGGCAGAGGTGAATCTGGTGGTGTCGGCGGGGGAAGTGCTGGCTCTGGTGGGAAGCAGCGGCAGCGGCAAGACCACTCTCGGCAGTCTCGTTGCGCGGTTTTATGAGCCCACGGAGGGCACTGTCCTCATTGACGGTCGGGACATCCGGGAAGGATCGCTCCGGTCTCTCCGCCGCCAGATCGGCATCGTCTCCCAGGACACCATGCTGTTCGATGAGACGGTGCGGAACAATATCGCGTACGGGCGGGCCGACGCGACCGAGGCGCAGATCATGGAGGCGGCAAAGTCCGCCTACGCCCACGAGTTCATCCAGCGCCTGCCGGCCGGGTATGACACGCTCGTCGGCGAAAATGGCGTGAAGCTGTCGGGAGGCGAGCGGCAACGGTTGGCCATCGCCAGGGCCTTGCTGCGCGACCCGCCGATCCTGATCCTGGACGAGGCCACCTCTTCGCTGGATTCCGAGTCCGAACGGATGGTGCAATTGGCGCTGGCCAATCTCATGAAAAACAGGACCACGCTGGTGATCGCGCACCGGCTCTCCACGGTGCAGAATGCCGACCGGATCGTGGTGCTCGACGGTGGCCGAATCGTCGAAATCGGCACGCACGACCAGCTCCTCCAGCGTGGCGGGGTGTACAAACGGCTCTACAGCATTCAGTTCCAAGACGCTGCGGAAGGCGTGAGGCGTGAAGCGTGAGGCGTAAGGGAGTTTCGCCTCACGCTTCACGTCTCACATTTCACGGATGTTGACCTGGATCAAATTGGCTTTGCTTCCCCCGATTGCCGCGTGGAGCATTCGACTGCTCGGAAGAGCGCTGGGTGTCCGATCGGAAGGAGTCGAAGCGGTGGATGAGCTCTACCGCCAAGGCAAGCGGATCATCATTGCCTTCTGGCATAGCCGGCAGCTGATGATGCCCCTGGCCTATCGAGGTCGGGAGGCCTACGTGCTCATCAGCCAGCATCGCGACGGAGAACTGATTCATCGTGTGGCACGACGGTTCGGCTTCCGTTCCGTGCGGGGATCCACGACGCGTGGCGGCGTGGCTGCGCTGCGGCGGCTCATCGAGCTTGGACGGGCCGGGGCGGATCTGGTGATCACCCCGGACGGGCCCAAAGGTCCTCGGCAGGTGGTTCAAAAGGGGGTCATCCAGCTCGCCAAAGCGACCGGGCTCCCCATCGTCCCGCTGGCGTTCGGCTGCTCAAAAAAAAACTCTTTCACAGTTGGGATCGCTTCGTGGTCCCGTATCCCCTTGGCCGCGGGCTGTTTCTGTGGGGAGCGCCAATCTGGGTTCCGCCTGATGCGACCGAGGCTGATCTGGAGGCCAAACGGCGTGAGCTGGAAGAGGCTCTCAATCGGATGACCGCCCAGGCCGATGAAGAAGTGAGGCGTAAGGCGTAAGGCGTGAGGCGGCGCACCCATTGCACTCTGCAGAGCAATGGGTCCCGGTGAGGCGTAAGGGGTTCGGAGAAGACGAGTTGTTCAACGCTTCACGGCTGACGCCTAACGCTTCACGCCTGACGGTACTGTAATGTGGTATTTTTTTTATAACACCGGCTTGCTCCTGGCGTCGCCGCTGATTTTCCTTCTCTTGCTGGCCAAGAAGCGCTGCCGGCGCGGCCTCCCCCAGCGTCTCGGATTTCTCCCGGAATCGCTGTGCCAGAGTAGCCGGCCGGTTCTCTGGGTCCATGCCGTTTCCATGGGAGAAGCGGTGGCGGTGGCGCCGCTGGTCAGGGGGTTGCACACGCTTTGCCCTGAGGAACGCATCATTGTCTCGACCGTCACGGAGACGGGGCGCGAGGCGGTGGAGAAGTACTTGGCCAATGTAGCCGAACACTGCTATGCGCCGCTGGACTTTCCATGGGTCGTGCGGCGGGTGGTCCGGATGCTCAACCCCCGTGCGTTCCTGTTCGTCGAGACCGAGATCTGGCCGAATCTTCTCCGGACGCTCCACACGCAAAGCATCCCGTCCGTGCTGGTCAACGGCCGGTTTTCATCGCGGTCGTTCCGCGGGTACCGCCTGATCAGGCCCTTGATCAGCCGGATCCTCGGCCCACTGAGTCTGTGCTTGATGCAGTCCGATCGGGATGCCCAGCGGGCGACCGCCTTAGGGGCTCGGCCGGACCGTGTCTTCCGCACCGGCAACATCAAATTCGATCAGCCGCCTGTCGAGCAGAGGGAAGAAGGCCCTTCGCGCTGGACGCTCGGATTGGCCGATCATGAGGAGTTGCTTGTAGCCGGCAGCACACATCCCGTCGAGGAAGAGGAACTGCTGGCCTGCTATCGGACCCTTCGGGCCGAATTCCCTACGCTGATGCTCTTGCTGGCGCCACGGCATATCGAGCGGGTGGGGCAGGTCGAGCACGTGGTCCGGGCCGCAGGGTTGAAGCCCGTCCGGCGCACCGCCTTGGATCAGAACGGCACTCGCGAGCGCGGTCCAGGACGGGTGATCATCTTGGACACCCGGGGAGAGCTGTCGCAGGTCTATCGCCATGCGGTCCTGTCGTTCGTCGGAGGCACGCTCGTCCCGGTAGGAGGCCATAACCTCTTGGAGCCGGCCTCGTGGGGCAAGCCGGTGTTTTATGGTCGGTATACCGACCACTGCGCCGAGATTGCCGACCAACTCAGCGAAGGTGGGGGCGGCATCCGGGTTCAGAACGGCATGCAGTTGGCCGTCGAAATGGCGAAATTGCTACGAGATCGCGAATTGCTCCGGGAGACCGGCCGGGCGGCATGCGAGGTGGTGAATCGCAATCGTGGAGCGCTGGAGCGGACCCTTGAATTGCTCGGGACCGTCCTGAGCAAGCCTTGAGCACCGGGATAATGATGCACGCGATTCCATGGCTTCGCGCGCCGCTGCTCGGCCTGGCCGGCCTCTATGGGTGGGCGGTCCGGGTCCGTGCCGCGTTGTATCAGCGGAGGTGGCTGCCCCAGCGGAGACTTCCGTGCCGCGTCGTCAGCGTGGGGAATCTGACCGTTGGCGGAACCGGCAAGACGCCGCTCGTCATCGCCTTGGCGACCATGCTCCGCAAGCGCGGCCAGCGCGTGGCGGTCCTGAGCCGAGGCTACCGCCGCCACAATCGCGCTCCGCAGCTTCTCGTGTCGGATGGCGGAGCGATCCGCACCGGGCCGGCGGAGGCAGGCGATGAGCCATACCTCATCGCTCAGCGATGCCCGGGCGTGGTGGTGGCGGTGGGCGCCGATCGGTTCCGGCTCGGTCAGTGGCTGCTGGATCGCTTTCCGCTGGATTGCCTGCTGCTGGACGACGGATTCCAGCACCTCGGGCTCTATCGCGATGTGGATCTGCTTCTGGTGGACGCCTCGGTACCCGGCGATCTCGAAGCTCTCGTGCCGGCAGGTCGGCTTCGGGAGCCGCTGGCAGCCGCAGCCCGGGCTACCGCCGTGCTTCTCACTCGGGCGGATGGTGCTTCAACCGTGAATCCTGTCCTGACCCGCCTCGCGTCAGCAACCGGCAAGATGACCAGCCCGATCCTGGTTGGCTTTCGGAGCGAGGCCCTGGTCAATCTCGTGACCGGAGCCGTTGAGCCGAGCGAAACCCTGGCCGGAAAGACGGCGGTCATTTTCAGCGGGATTGTCAATGCGTCCTCCTTCCGAGGCTTGCTGACCGCTCAGGGAGCCCGGGTGTCTGACGAATTCGTGTTTCCGGATCACCATGGCTACACAGCTCGGGATCTCGACCGCATCAGGAACAGAGCTGAGCGCTGCGGCGCGGAGCTGATCATCACCACCGAAAAGGATGCGGTGAAGGTTGCTCCGCTGGCTCGAAGCGGTGACCGGCTCTGGGCCTTACGGCTTCAGACCGACATTCTCGACGGGCGGGAACGACTGGAGCGCCTCCTCGGAATGATGAATGGTGAAGGTGATTGGGAGTATGTCTAGACCAGTCCGTCGAATTCTGGTTCGGGCTCCCAACTGGCTTGGGGACGCCGTGATGTGCACTCCCGCTCTTGCTCTTCTGCGGGAGCTGTGTCCGGCTGCCGAGGTGAGCGTGTTGGCCAGGCCAGTCATCGCGGAGTTGCTGAAAGGCCATCCGAGCATCGATCGGGTTCTGGTCTACGAGCATCGTAGCCGTCACGCCGGTCTCACGGGGAAGTGGGCTCTCGCCGCGACCATCCGCAGTCTGAATTTCGATCTCGCGGTGCTGTTCCAGAATGCCTTCGAAGCGGCGTTGCTGGCATTTCTGGGCGGAGTCCCGCGTCGGCTCGGCTATGCCACTGACGGACGGGGCTTCCTCCTCTCCGAGCCGGTGAAGGCGCCCGGCGGCGAAGCCAGTCACCAGATCGCGTACTACGCCAATCTGCTCCGTGGCCTCGGTTACAATGGGTCGCTGGGCCCGCCGCGGCTGTTTCTGGCTGAAGAGGAGGAGCGCGAGATGCATCGGCGATTGGCCGAGGCCGGTATCGATCAAACCGATCTGGTGGTCGGGATCAATCCGGGCTCCACGTATGGAGGGGCAAAGCGCTGGATGCCTGAGCGATTCGGAGCGGCCGTGGACCGCTTAGCGGGTCGGTATGGGACGACAAGACCGCTCCGCGCGGTCATTGTCGGGGCGCCCGGAGAGGAAGCGCTCGGCCGGATCGTGGCAGAGAGCATGCAGGCCAAGGCCATCCAATTGTCGGGTCACACCACGATCCGCCAACTGATGGCCGTGATCAAGCGGTGCAGTGTCTTTCTCACGAACGATACGGGGCCCATGCATATCGCGGCCGCCTTCGATGTTCCCGTTGTGGCGGTGTTCGGGCCGACCGACGCATCGACCACCGCCCCGTTCGGCGCGGGTCATCTCATCGTCCGTGAGCCGGTGGAGTGCTCCCCCTGTCTCCTCCGCGAGTGTCCGATCGACCACCGGTGCATGACCCGCGTGACGGTGGAGACCGTGTCCGAGGCGGCAGCGAAACAACTCGAAATGCTGAGCGATGAACGCAGAACGAAAGACACTCAGCACTCAGCACTCAGCATTCATCACTTCCCCAGGAGAGTGACCGTCTTTCTCGACCGTGACGGGACGATCAACAGGGACACCGGCTACGTCAAGGCGCCGGAAGAACTGGAACTGTTGCCGGGCGTCGTGGAGGCGGTCGCGCGGCTGAATCGCGCAGGGGTCCGCGTCGTGGTGGTCACGAATCAGTCGGGGATCGGCCGCGGCTTCTTGACGGCGACGGCCCTGGAGGCCATTCACCGCAAAATGCTGGCGTTGTTTCGAGCCGGCGGGGCCTGGCTCGATGCGATCTATTATTGCCCCCATCATCCCGACGACGGCTGTCGGTGTCGTAAGCCGGGAACCGGCATGATCGAGCGGGCGGTTCGAGATTTGGACCTTGATCTGTCGGCGGCCTACCTGGTCGGGGATCAAGCGCGTGACCTGGAGCTCGCCCGGAGGGTCGGGGCTCGTGGCGTCCTGATGGTGACGACTCCGGGCGACTACGCACCACCTCACGGTCCGGTGCCGCACTACGTGGCCGCGGCATTGGGCGGAGCGGTGGACTGGATTCTGGAGGATGCCGGTAGGGGTCGCAAGCCTCTTGCTAATATGTCCGGCGCGGAGCGCGGATGAGGTCCGCTCAAACAGCGAGTCAGGCATGACCAGGGTGGCGTGCGTCGGGGTCGGTATCTGGGGAAAGAACCACGTTCGGAATTTTTCCGCCCTCGGGGTGCTGCAGGCGGTCTGCGACTCGAACCCGGAAGCGCTGGAATCCTGCGCGCGGAGCTATCCCCAGGTTGCGGCATTCGACTCGTACGAACGGCTCTTGGCGGTTCCGACCATTGACGCAGTGGTCATTGCGACCCCGGCGGCCCGGCACGCGCCCATGACCCGGCAGGCTCTGGAAGCCGGCAAGGATGTGCTTGTGGAGAAGCCTCTGGCGCTTACCCTGTCGGAGGGACGGGAGCTCGTGTCGCTGGCCGAACGGACGTCGCGGATTCTGATGGTCGGTCACCTGCTCCAGTATCATCCGGGCGTGCAGGCCTTGAATGAGTTGATCGACAGAGGGGAGCTCGGCAAGATTCACTATCTCTACTCCACCAGGCTGAATCTCGGTAAATTTCGGCGAGAGGAGAACATCCTCTGGAGTTTTGCCCCTCATGACATCTCCACCATTCTGATGCTCGTCGGGCAAATGCCCTCGACGGTTCAGGCGAGCGGCGGAACCTACCTCCAGCAAGGCGTGCCCGATGTGACCATGACCTCGATGGGCTTCCCGAACGGTGTCCGGGCGCATGTGTTCGTCAGTTGGTTGCATCCGTTCAAAGAGCAGAAGCTGGTGGTCATTGGAGACCGGAAGATGGCGGTCATGGACGATTTAGCGAAGGAGAAATTGGTCCTCTACCGGCATCAGGTGAACTGGATCGAGCGCATGCCGGTCGCCCAACGGGCCGAGGCCGAGCCGGTCCCGCTCGAGTTGGAGGAGCCTTTGGCGGTGGAGTGCCGTCATTTTCTGGAGTGCGTGGAGCGCCGGAGCCGGCCGAAAACCGACGGTCAGGAGGCGCTGCGGGTGCTCGAGGTGCTGGACGCCAGCCAGGTGTCGTTGGATCGCGATGGCGCGGCGGTTCCCCCCACCCCAACCCTCTCCCCCCCGGGGAGAGGCGAAGGTGAGGGGGCCTGGATCCATCCGACCGCCGTGGTGGACCAGCCCAGCGAGATCCTGTCGGGCACCCGGATCTGGCATTTCTCGCACATCCAGGCAGGCTCTCGCATCGGAGCCAACTGTACCATCGGCCAGAACGTCATGATCGGGCCGAACGTCTCGATCGGGAATCATGTCAAGATCCAAAATAACGTGTCGGTCTACGAAGGGGTCGCGCTCGAGGACTTCGTGTTTTGCGGCCCTTCCATGGTCTTCACGAACGTGGTCAATCCACGAAGCGCCGTGCCGCGGAAGGCCGAGATCAAACGCACGCTGGTGAAGTACGGGGCGACCATGGGAGCCAACTGCACGATCCTATGCGGCGTGACCATAGGCCGGCACGCGTTCGTCGGCGCCGGCGCCGTGGTGACCCGGGATGTCCAGGACTATGCGCTCATGGTCGGCAACCCGGCTCGCCGCACAGGGTGGATATGTGAATGCGGCATCCGGCTCGAGCCGGTTCGCGGGCGGGCCCGGTGCCGGTGCGGCGCCCGGTATGCCGTCAGGCAAGCGGGGTGCCGACGGACCGACAAGCCAGGTCAAGGCGATGGGACCCAAGCCTGACCGGGCGCCGGTGCCGCTGGGGGACGCTCCTCGGATCGCTCTGGTCAAACTGGGAGCGCTGGGAGACCTCATATACGCCTTCCCCCTGGTCTCTGCTCTCAAAGCCGCACGACCTACCGCTCGGCTCACGTGGATCGTGGAGGAGCGATTCCGCGATGTGCCGCGGTTGCATCCCGCCGTCGATCAGGTCATGACGGTCGATACGCGACGATGGCGACGTCAGCTGCTGAGTGGTTCCTGGGCAGCGGTTTGGGGGGAGCTGGTGGAATTTCGTCGCCAGGTTCGAGGATGCTTCGATATTGCCCTCGATGCGCAGGGCCTTGTGAAGAGCGCCGCGGCAGCTTGGTTGACCAAGGCGCCGGTGCGGATCGGCTTCGCGCCGGGCGATTGTCGAGAATCTGCCAGCGCCTGGGGCATGACGCATCATGCCGCTCCGGCGGGGGCCGTTCATATCGTGCAAAAGAATATGGGGCTTCTGGCGGTTCTCGGCCTGCCAACGCACGAGATCCGGTTTCAGGTGGCCACCCAGCCGGCCGATGACTGGTGGGTCCACGACCTCTGGGCGCTTCACCGCATCGGCCCCCGCGACCGGGTTGTGGTGCTGCACCCTGGAGTGGGGCATCCGGTGAAACGATGGGAGTTCCCTCGGTTCATGGATGTTGCCGAGCGGCTCGCAAGCTGGCCCGATCTCCGGATCGTCTGGACCGCCGGCCCGGAGGAACGCGGGCTGCTCGACGGGGTGGTTGACAGACTTCCGCGATCGTTCGTGGTGACCCCGCCCGGGATCGGGACACTGGCCGCGTTGCTCCGGCGCTGCAGCCTGGTGATCGCGGGCGATACGGGGCCATTACATCTGGCGGCCGCATTAGGCCGTCCGACCGTGGCGCTCTACGGGCCGTCGGATCCCCTGCGCGCCGGCCCGGCAGGCTCCGGCCATCAAATTTTGAAACACCCGTGCCCGTGTGGCTGGACGCCGGGACCTTTCTTCAACCGAAATTGTGCCGACCCTCCGTGTATGAAGGCGATCGAAGTGGAGGAGGTCCTTGCCGCTGTCGAGCGTGTCTTAGGAGCGCCGGCGCGATGCTCACCCAGCGCCGTAAGCCGATGAATATCCTGCTGGCCAGACCCGATGGTCTCGGTGATGAAATCCTCTGCCTTCCCGTGGCCACGGCGCTCCGCCGCCTCAAGCCTCAAGCCAGGATTATCTTTCTCTCGAGCGAGGCCGCAGCGCCTGTGCTCGAGCATCACCCGGACCTTGACGAGATCGTCACACTCACCGGACGGGAACCATTGGGCGAGCTGGTGTCGCTGTTTCGCCGAGGGTTTGACGCGGTCGTCTTCCTGAAGCCGTTTCGCCGGCTGATGCTCGCGGCATACGCGGCGAGGGTTCCACTTCGGGTCGCGACCGGGTATCGCTGGTACAGCCTGCTGGCTAACAGGCGAGTGTACGAGCATCGCCGCGACTTCTCAAAGCACGAAAGCGTCCTCAACCTGGGGCTTCTCAGAGGACTGGGGCTCGACCCCGGTGCGCCGGCGCCGCCATCCTTGGTGCTCACCGACGCCGAACGCCGCTGGGCGGGCCTGAAGCTGGTCGGGCTGCCGGCAACCCGTGTGGTCTTGCATCCCGGGGGACTCTCTTCCCGGCACTGGAAAGCCGAGCATTACTGGGCTCTGGCGCGTCAACTGGCCGGGGAAGGCGTGGGGGTCGTCCTCACGGGTACGGGGGCGGAAGGGCGACGGTTCCAGGAGGGCTTACCCGACCCGGATCTCGGACCTCGCGTGCTCGATCTCATGGGGCGGCTGTCGGTTCGGCAATTGATGGCTGTCATCGGAGCCTGCCAAGCCGTCGTGTCCGGCTCCACGGGTGCTGCGCATGTCGCAGCCGGGCTGGGTGTCCCGACGGTCAGCCTGTTCGACCCCCGAAGGATGAGCTCACCCGTCCGGTGGCAGCCGCTCGGGATGGGGGTGCTCCTGCGGCCGGATGTCCCGACCTGCGAGAAGTGCATCTATGAGGCCTGTCCCTATTGGGACTGTCTTGATCGAATCACCGTCGAGCAGGTCGCCGGCCGTGTGAGAGAGGTGGTGCTCGGCTCGCCACAGCTGGTGACGGTCCAGGACGTCTAACATCAATGTCCAAGGTTTCTGTCTACGTGCTCGCATTCAACGATGAGCCCTATATGAGGGCCTGCCTGGAATCCGTGAAGTGGGCCGACGAGCTGATCGTCGTGGACTCGTACAGCACCGACGCGACGGAAAAGATCAGTCGCGAGTACACGGACAAGGTGTACCAGCATCCGTTTCAGGGATTCGGACAATTGCGGAACGCCGCGGTGGCTCACGCGACCCATGACTGGATATTCAGTCTTGACACGGACGAGCGGGCCACGCCCGAGCTCCGGGACGAGATCCGTGAACTGGTGAATCGAGGACCGCAGGCCGACGCGTATTTCGTGCCGCGGAAGAATTATTTTCTCGGACGGTGGATCCGCCATAGCGGCTGGTATCCTGATTACCGTCAGCCCCAGCTCTTCCGGAAGGGCCGGATGCGGTATCGCGAGCAGATCGTCCACGAAGGCTACGAAGTGGACGGGACCGTGGGTTATCTTGGGTCCCACGTGCTGCAGTATCCCTTCAGAGATCTTGATCATTATCTCGCAAAAATGGATCGATACTCCGACTTGATGGCCCGACGGATGGTCCAGGAGGGACGGCGATTCCGGCCGCACCAGTTGCTCACGCATCCGGCCGTCACCTTTCTGAAAATGTACGTTGCCCGGGCCGGCTATCTGGACGGGATGCCAGGCCTGATCCTCAGCGGCCTGTACGCCTATTACACCTTCGTGAAGTACGCCAAGTTCTGGGAACTGTCTCGAGCCCTCACCCCACCCCTCTCCCAGGTGGGGAGAGGGCAAGGGTGAGGGCATGAAGGTCAGCGGATTCACGATCTGCCGGAACGCGATCGCCTTTGACTACCCGATCGTGGAGGTGATCCGGTCCGCCCTCCCCATCGTGGATGAATTCGTGGTGAATGTGGGGCAGTCGGCGGACGGCACGCTGGACCTGATCCGTTCGATCGATTCCAGCAAGGTGAGGATCGTGGAATCGTTCTGGGACGACACGATGCAGAAAGACGGCCTGCTGTTTTCGCGCGAGACGAATGTCGCGCTATCACGGTGCACGGGCGACTGGGCCTTGTATCTCCAGGCTGATGAGGTCCTGCACGAGCAAGACCACGCCTCGATCCGCAAGGCTCTTCACGCCCATCTGGGCGATCCCGAGGTCTTGGGCTTCACGTTCCGTTACCTGCATTTCTACGGCGATTACCGATCGTGCAACCCGTGGTTTTATCATCGGGCCGTCAGGATCATCCGAAACGACGGGCAGGTGGAGTCATGCGGCGATGCGGTGGGGTTCTGCCTGAAGGCGGACCATAGCTACCTGCAAACGGCGCACAAAGACAGGCTCAGACCTTCAAGGGCCACGATCTATCACTACGGGTGGGTCAAGCCTCCGCGGGTCTTATTGGAGAAATTCCGCTATCAGGTGGCCCGCCATCACGGCGATGCGCCGGGCGCGGACCAAGCCCGCATGCTGGCCCAGGAGACCTATGAGTTCGGCGACTACGACATCATGAAGAATTTTTACGGCTCCCACCCCGCGGTCATGGCGGACCGGGTGCGCCGGTATCCTCGGTTGAACCCCCGGCGTTGCCGCTGGCTGAAGCCCGGCTTCTACCGAGCCGTCATGAAGAGAGGATTCAGGGGATGAAACCCCTCACGGCTTCTGTGGCGGCGGTCATTATCACCAAGAACGAAGAGCAGAACATCGCCGCCTGTCTCGAATCCGTGCGATGGGCTGATGAGCGGATCCTCGTGGATGCCTGCAGCGGCGATCGCACGGTGGAGATCGCTCGGAGGTACACCGATCGCATCTTCGTCCGGTCGTGGCCGGGATATGGCCCGCAAAAAAACTTCGCGATCAATCAGTCGGGCTCGGAGTGGATCCTCGTGCTGGATGCCGATGAGCGGGTGACGGAGGCGTTGCGCAACGAGATTCTCCATGTCCTGTCCGCGGGAGCGTCCGGCAGTCCGGCGGACCCTCCGGCTGCGTTTGAGATTCCCCGCCGGAACTTTTTCTACGGAAAATGGATCCGAGGCGGTGGGCTGTTCCCTGATTATCAGATCCGTCTGTTTCGGCGATCGGCGGCCCGGTACGATGAGACGCTGCTGCATGAGCGTCTTCAGGTCAGCGGCCGCATCGAGAGACTCGCCTCTCCGCTGGATCACCACAGCATGCCGACGGTGGCGGAGCACGTTCGCAAAATGATCCGGTACACCACCTTAGGGGCTCAGGTGAAGCTCAAAGCGCGGTCTCGCGTGTCGGCCGTGGATCTAGCCGGGAGTCACCTCGTGACGATGCTCAAGACCTATCTGCTCCGCGGGGGATACCGGGATGGGGTCCATGGCGTCGTGGTGGCCTTGTTCGCCGGCATGCACGTCTTCGTCAAATACGCCAAAGCCTGGGAAGCGCTGAACGTGAAGCGGGGCACCCATTGCTCCAGGAATGCAATGGGTCCCGGTAATGAGTGAAGTGAAAAGTGAGGAGTGAGGAGTAAGGTGTCAGGAGGAGGGCGATGAGAGTTGGAATTGACGCCAGCCCGATTCTAGCGCGCCAGGGCGG